>BNJU01003022.1_pt1 | contig 104286 bp, 175 predicted proteins | sample 8539281 | NCBI WGS metagenome assembly BNJU01 (sample SAMD00202456, study PRJDB9452) | human saliva metagenome | isolation source: human saliva | place: Japan | reverse complement strand
ATAATTCTTTATATTCTTCTTCACTGTAATTCCCAAAATAATAAAATCTTATCTTTTCAAACTCTTTAAAATTTTGTCCTTATCTTTAAATTTTTGTCATATCTACAAATATGTAAATTTACCTGTTAAACTATTTGTTTCATAATAAATACTCTTTATATCACTTTTATTTTGTTTGTGTTTTGATAACAGTAAGCATATATATTAGTATATCTTCTTTCTCTAATATCATTATTTCCTTTAGATTTGACAGTAAAATATAAAATACAACACTAAAATGAAAGGATGTTTCTGGTGAAAACCTTCTTCCATCAAAAAATATCAGATTAATTTAGTAGATATATATTCTTACGTAGATTAAATAAATGGAATATGAGAAGAATAAAAATTTACTTTTTCATTAGAAAATTCTTTTTAGATATCTAGTAACTAGTTTTATTATTATCTCTGAAATATTTACTATATCATCTTCTTCTTTTACAAACATTTCTAAAGATTTTAATTACTTTCTATTGCTTCATTTTTCTAAACAAGTGTTAAAAAGTAATTTTTGCTTTTGTCAAATAAATTTCTCTACATCAACTTACAGGTGAGATAGCCAATCTTTTTGTATCTATTTTTACTTATATTTTTAAAATTAAATGTTTCTTTTTGTTGTTATATTTCTTTCATCTAAATCTAATATAATCTTGAGTCTTAAGATAGAGTATATCTTTGAAGAAAAAGATAAATAAATAAAGGAATCCATTAGTTTTCATAGCTATCTAAATATACTAATCTCATAGCTAAAGTAACTAAAAAGTATATATTTCAGTTGCTAAAGATTTTTCATATTCTCCACTATCTTGAACTATATATATTTTATTATTTTTCTCTGTTATACTTATCATAAAATACTCCTCTAGTTTTATTATTACTCCTCTGAAGTATTTACTATATATTTTTCATCTTCTTCACCTTTTATAAATATTTTTAAAGTTTTAATTATTTCTATTGCTTCATTTTTCTAAACAAGTGCTAAAAAGTAATTTTGGTTTTTATCATCATAAATTTCATCCATAACTTACAACAGACTCTTTAAAGTAATTTTTCTTTTATATCTATTTTTATTATATTTTAAAGTTAAATGTTTCTTTTTGTTATTATATTTCTTTCATCTAAATCTAATATAATTTGAGTTTTTCTTAAGATAGAGTTTACTAAAGATTAAATGTATAAGACAAAAATATAAAACAATCAAAATAAAGAAAAATACTATCAGGATTCTCTAAAAGTACTAATCTCCTATTAAAGTTAAAAACAAATATAAAAAGTATTCCACTCTGAACTTTTTCATTTTCTCCACTATCTTGAATTATATATATTTTATTATTTTTCTGTTATACTTATCATAAAGTCGACTCCTTACAACTATTTTTGAGTTAAATGTTAAAGGATAATTTACTCTGTTCTTCTATAACCATTTCTTTTAATTCGTTATAAGTCCTTATAAATTTATTATCATCATATTTCTAAATGTATATGGATCAGCATCAACAAATATTTTATATTCTTTCCTGACTTCGTTTTTATCAATATTCTTTCATAAGGTTTAAAAAGGTTGCCAGTACTAAACTACGAGTAGAATACTTTAGAATTTTACAGCCTTTATCTATAATGTTTTCAATATCTAATATTCGTATTCTTAATTCCTTAAAATGAATTTACATGAAAAATCCTTCTATAAATCAGATTATCATCTTCAATATAACATTCTTCTCTTGGGATAAAAATATAATATTCCATTTTTAGCCTCTTACTATTCATAGAAAAATAACTGAAAGTAATATTCACATATTGAGCCAAAATTAATTCTATCAAATGATGATAAGATAGCATAAAAGCATAATCCTACAAAGCCTACAAAGGAAGAATAAATATAGGTACTATATATGAAACAAAAGGTTGACTATCATTTTTATTTTTCATTTATTTTTCAACTTCCTCCATATATGCTTCTACTATCTCTAATCTCATTTATATCTTCTTTTTAACTTTGACATAGTTACTTCTTTCCCATCAATACCATTATATCCTACTAAGACTTTCTTATTTTCATATTCTTTTTGATAGATAATTCACATAGAAAACATAGAAATCTATCTCTTCAAAATTCATATCTTTGAATATTTCTAATGTTGCTTCACTATCTCCATTGATTACAAAATTATTATCTTTTTCAGATATAAATAGTTTTCATCATCAAGTATTTTATTTAAAATATAACTATACTTTCATCCAATGGAAAGTTATATTTCTCACTTAAATTTTTCTTTTCTACATTTTCTACTTTTTATATGTTCTATAATTTCTTCTATTATTTCAGCACTTTTCATGTTCACTTAGTTTATATCCAAAAAGCATATATTTTATCTTCAAATTCATTCTCTTTCACTCTAAATTTTATATTTTTTAATAAATCTGTGGAAAGAATAGATAATTTTTATCACAATATATTTTTCTTATATCTTCTAATTTTATTACCTTTTGAATAATAACAAAAATAATATATATTTTTAAAATTAAATTATTTTCTTTTTTATACATAAAAACTTCTTTAGAAGAACCCGAAATTAGTTTCTAAATAAAGAAACATAAAAATGGAAGACTTCCAATAATAAATTTTATTATTTTACTTAATGAAATTTCTCTGAGTTATACATTCCCAAATAGGCACATAGATATATAAAATAAGAAAAATTATAGTTTTTAGAATTATTCCAGATATTGAGTATCTTGTTATGGAATATTCATCTGTATTATTAATTTTCTTTGTTAGAACTTTCAACATTTTTATTCTCCATTCTTCATAGAATTCTTGATAGTAGTAAAAATTTCTATTATTTCTTTTCAAATTTCCCTTTCATAGCTTATGTAAATCTTTCCATCATATTATTTAATAGATATCTCTCCTTCTATTTACCCATTTTTATTATATTTAATTTCCTTAATTTCTGAATATAGAAATAATCTTGTTTTTCCTTTTTATACTCTATTTTATCTTCATATAAAATAATTTTTATTTTAGATAAATAAGGTTCTAATCTGATGAAATAATAAAAACACATAAAAATAATCCCATAAATAATTGTAAATTTTATCATTAGCTCTAAATAAAAAGAATGTATGGGAGAATAAAAATCAATAGAAGTACATGAAAATCAAGAATTATATTATAGCTTTCTAATAATTCTTCATCATAAACAATACAAGTAAAATCTTCTCTTTTAGTCACAGTTTTCATATAAAACCCTAGTCATAATCTTTATCACTGATTTCACTAGAGATGTAGTGATATTAATTAGTTTTTGTAAATAATCCTTTGTTTCCACTATATTTTTAATATTTTCTATTATCTCTTTATATTTTCTTCATTTAAATGGGCTCTAAAGTATAGCTTATCTTCAATCTACCACTTTATTCCACATGTTCCCATTTAGATAATTGCTTTTATCTCTAATCCAATCTAAATGTCTGTTATACAAATATATATAATTTTCTTCAGTATAATATTCTTGTGAGAAATATTATTTTTAAAAATCATCTAAAGTTATCATATGCCTTTCCTTCTTCTATGTTTGTATGCTTTAAGAATTTTTCTAACTATTTTTAATTTCTTCATTTTCTATTTCATATAACTCATTATATGTGTTTTAAAAATTTTATTTATTTTTCAGCTAAATCTTGAGCTAGATATATTTTGATAATTCCTCTATAATTCTATTTATTTCATAAGAATATTCATTGCTAAAAAGAAATATCCATTATTTTAAAGGATCATAGATTTATAATTTTATTAATTTTTATATACAAGTTAATATAAATATCTGCTTCTTTTTGATTTTTGAAAAATAATTTTTAGTATCATAATAATTAGGGTAGTGTAAAATTTAATTTATATTCTTTACTTTTTCTATAATCTTACTCACTATATCCTCTTCAATCTCTTGTTTTTGACTTATATTCATTTGAGAAAAATAATATTCAAATATATTTTTATCTCTTGAGCTAATGATATCCATATTTTTATTATTTACTACTAAATTTCTTATTCCTTTTACTTCTGTTTCATATTCATCTTCTGGACAAAAGTCCATTAGCTCCCGATGGATCCCATCAAATTTATAATTTCTTTTTATTTCATCTCCAAATTCTATCAATTCTATTAACTCTATCAGTTTTTCTTTATTATTTAACATCATAATCCACCTATAGCATTTAATTTTTCTTTTCTTCTATATTAATGACTAATTACTTAAATTCAATATCATTATGTTTTCTTCAAAAAATTCCTTTATCTTCTTTTTCAACTTCTTCTGCTTCTTCCATAGTTATTTCATATCCCCAACCATAATATTCTTCAGTTTCATTTTTCAAAATAAAAATGAATTTTTATAATTGGGTGATTTTTATAGTTTTCTTTCAAAAATATTATGACCTCATTAATAGAACGGACCCATTGAATAGCAAATATTTCCACAGTATTTTTCAACTAAATGTGCATATGTATATCTGGTTTTCTAAAAACTTCCTAGTAAATAAATACAATCCCTTTTATAAAAATTAATTCATAACAAAATCTACTGACAAAATATAGCTCGAATCATAAGAAAAATCAGTCATAAAAAGTAAAAGAAATCCAGTAAAATTCTCCAGGTGTTATCTTTAAAATAGGATAAAAGTATACAAGCATTACAAATAAATCCAATTATAAAATGCCCATCTCAATTCTTCTTTTACAACTTTTTATAATTTTTAAACTATTCTCTGTCTCTTCTATTTTTGATATCCATAAGATTTTTACCTGCCCTCAAATAAGTAATTAAAAGGATATTTTTACAAGTCTAAAATTAGACCCATCTATATTAAGTCCAACTTTTGTAGTATATATCCCTCTTTTATTTTAATCATATTTAATTTCTTTTATATCGAACGTAGTTCTTATTTAATTTTACTATTTTTTGTACAATTTTACAAGCTTTTTCTAGTTTTTCAACTACAATAAAAATGACACCAAAAACAAAAATTATTTTCAGTGTCATTCTTTTTATTATTATTTAGTTTTATTCTTTTACTTTTTGATAACATCTATGATAGAACCATCTCTATATTGAACTACACCAACAATTTCATCAGTGAATTCAACAGGATCAGGTTTACCAGTTAATTGTTCTGCCATTTCTTTCATTTCTTCAATAGTTTTTAGTTCAACCCCAGCTTTTGTTAAAGTCTCTATCAAATCTTTTCTTCTAGGATTTACTACTATTCCATAGTCAGTACAGATAACATCTACTGCTTCTCCTGGAGTACATACAGTTGTAACCTTTATCAACTATTATAGAAATTCTTGCTCTCATAAGAGGTGCTAATATTACACTGATTCTTGCTCCTGCAGCTGTGTCTTGGTGTCCTCCAACTGCTTGGTTTATAGTACCATCTGACTTAGTCATAACATTTACATTGAAGTCCTTATCTATTTCTAAGGCACTTAACATAACAAAAGTTAAGTTATTTACAGCAGGTCCTGGAGTATTAGGATTAGCATAGAATGATGCTGATATCTCATAATGTTTAGGATTTTCTGCTATTGATCTTACTGCATCTAGGTCAAAATGATTGTGTATCAAATAGAGCATCCATTAAACCTTCTTCATGTAAACTAACTAATTGAGAAGTTATTCCTCCTAGTCCTAAAAGAAGCTTTTATATTTTGTTTTATCATTTCTTCTTTTAAAAAGTTTTGTAACTGATAAACTTGCTCCACCTGTACCTGTTTGATAAACAAAGCCATCTTTAAAATATCCTGAGTTAACTATTACATCAACTGCATTTTTAGCTATTAATAAATCTCTTGGATTGTCAGAATCTCTTATTGCTCCTGAAACTATCTTTTTAGGATCTCCTATACTATCCACAACTACAACTGTATCAACTAAAGTTTGGTCTATACTTGCTGGTAGGTTAGGGAAAGGAACTAAATTATCTGTGATAGCTATAACATAATCAGCATATTGAGCATCAACTATTGCATATCCCATAGATCCACAAGCACTTTTTACCAGTTCTTCCATTCATATTTCCCATTTCATCACAACTAGGTGCTGCAATAAAAGCAACATCTATATGTAATTCTCCATCTTCAACTGCTCTTGCTCTTCCACCATGGCTTCTTATGATAACAGGTTTTTTAAGTATACCTTTTGAAATTTCATCTCCTAAAGGTTCACGAAGTCCACTTGATTGAATTCCTGTAACAACTCCACTTTTTATATGGTCAATAACAGGGTCCATGCAAGATGATAATGAACTTGGAGCTAAAGTTAAATCTTTTAATTCCCATTTTAGAAATTATATCTAAAACTCATTTACAACTGTATCTCCATTTCTCATATGGTGGTGGAAAGATATAGTCATTCCATCTTTTAATCCTGATTTTTAATTGCTTCTTCTATGCTGGCAACAAGTTTCTTTTTCATCTTGAATTCTCATTCTTAATTTTTGCTCCAGCTTTTATTTTAGTTGGTTTTTGTTGCGTCAACACCTTTAAAAGGAACTAATTCTCCAATTCCTTCTAAGTATTCAGGAATTTCTCTACCAACTGCATTTTTATTAAATTTCATGATTAGTCCTCCTTATAAATCCCACTAGCCTTTTGCTAAGTCTAGCACTCTTTGAGCTCTCATAATAATTGGGTTATCAACCATTTTACCATCAACAGATATAACTCCTGAACCCTTAGCTTCAGCTTCTTTTACTCCATTTATAATTCTGATTGATTTTCAATTTCTTTTTGGCTAGGTGTATAAATTTCATGTACTATTCTAACTTGCTTTAGGGATGTATACAAGATTTTCCATCAAATCCTAAATCTTTAATGAATTGTACTTCATTTCTAAAACCTTCTATGTTATTAACATCTGAATAAACAGTATCAAAACAATAAATTCCTGCATTTCTTGCAGCAAGAACTATTAGCTTCTCTTGCATAGTATAGTTCCCAACCATGTTTACTTCTTGAAGTCTTTAAGTTAGTAACATAGTCTTCTGCTCCTAGAGCTATTCCCATAAGTCTTTTTACTTGCAAGAGCTATTTCTTTAACATTCATAATTCCCAGTAGCACTTTCTATAGCTGCCATTAGTAAAGTTTCTCCTTCTTTACCAATTTCTTTTTCAACTTCTGTGATAAGTTTATCCACAGCAACTATTTCATCTGGATTATCAGTCTTAGGAAGTCTTATTACATCTACTCCTGCTTTTACAATTGCTCTTATGTCATCTGCTCCAAATGGAGTATCAAGTCCATTTACTCTTACAACTCTTTCAGTTGTTTTGTAATCTATAGCTTTTTAATGCTTCAGAAACTAAAAATCTAGCAGCATCTTTTTGATTTACACTTACTGCATCTTCTAAGTCAATCATTATAGAGTCTGGTTTATAGATATGAGCATCTGTAATCATTGACGGATTGTTTCCAGGTAGAAACATCATTGTTCTTCTTAATCTATCTCTAATTGCCATAATTCCTCCTAAAATTTATATTCTTTAGATTCAGCAGCTCTGTATACTGCAGCCTTAGTTCTTGCTATAAGAGCATAATTTAATGCACCCTATCCACAACTTTACAGTAGCATTTTCAACTCCCTAATTCCTTTTATAGTGTTAAGCACAGTTTCTGTAATTTGTCTCCCAAATTGTCTTTTTAACTGAGCTTGAAACATCAATAACTAATTCCCACCTTCATTGGCAGGTTCAACAGTTATCATAGCATCACTTGATTCTAATGTTCCAGCACACCAACAGTTTTTAAAAACCATAACTACCTCCTTAACTTCGTGTAAATTACTCTTCATCTGTTAATAAATGTATAAAAATTGTCAAAATTAGTAAATCTCACTACCACCAGCACTTATATTTTTTTCTATGAAAAATATCATTTAATTTTGACATAGAGTTTTTAATATTTTCTTTTACTAATGTTTTTCTATTTTCTTCAAAAAAGCTCTTTAGATAGGATTTGAACTTTCTTTTAAGTGTTTCAAATATTTGCTCTATTTACTATATTTGTATCATCTAAAAACAGACATATAGTAAAATAACAAAAATATACAAGCTGTTTCAAAATCTAAAGTCTTACAAAAATCTTTTTAATTTATTGATACCATCTAGCAAAAACTATTTCATAACCAGAAATAGCAAGTCCTCTGCACCTGTCAAAATGATATTCCTTGTATGCCTTTTCTCCATAGGTAGAAATATTATCTGCATCTTCTAAACTCATTTAAAAGTGGGATACATTTCTTTTATTTTTTCACTTAAAACTTTTAGGTCAATTTTTTTATTTTCTTTTAAAGTACTACCTAAAAACAGCAAGTAAAATCCCCATAGAAAAAATAGTTCCCTTTATGAGTATTGATACCCATTGTAGCTTCATACATTTTCTTTTCTGCTACTTTTCCCAACTTCTCTTAAGTCTTTTAAAAATCAGGACAAGAAAAAGTTTCTCTTGTCCGTAATCAAAAGCAATTCAAGAAAATAGTTATGTAGTGCAAACTTGAATCAATAAAATGTATAAAAATTCATGTCTTTATGCGAACCATTACTAAGACGACTAACAAGTCCTGCTTTTTGGGGCTATACTAACCTCATATAAATAGAGCTTTTGTTGCTAAAAGTAGCAATCTTTTTATTATTCATTTTCATATTTTTTTATTAAGAAATCTTTTGCAACTTGAGGGAAAAGAGCATAAGATAATACATCTTCTTCGCTTCTTGCAAATTCTCTACTTTCTTCAACTAACTTTATCATATTCAGGGTGCTAATTTTATCAGCTGGTCTTCCTGTAAATACTTCTTCATGCTCCTATAATAGTATTCTTTAATTTTCATCTGATATAGGCACTGGACTCTTTACCATAAAGACCTCTTACATAGTTCTTTATTTCATTTAGGTATTAATTTATATCTTTGTCCAGTTAAGATGTTGAATATAGCTTGTGTCCCAACCATTTGACTTAAAGGAGTAACTAATGGTGGATATCCTAAATCTGCTCTACTCTTGGGATTTCTCTTAAAAACGTCTTCATATTTGTGTTCTGCTTTTTGCATTTTTAGTTGAGATAGGAAGTTAGATAACATTCCTCCTGGTAATTGATACTCAACTATGCTTGGTTCAGTCATAAGAGCTTGAGGATTTAAATATTCCTTCTTGTAAATATTTTAGCTCTTATAGGTTTGAAATATTCTGCTATTTCTTTTTAATAGATTCTAAATCAAAACCTGTTTCTCTTTCAGTTCCTTGTAAAGTTCTAACAAGACTTTCTGTAGCTGGTTGAGAAGTTCCCGCCTGATAGTGGAGATATAGCAGTGTCATTATGTCTGCTCCAGCTTCAATAGCTCTAAAGGTAAGTCATGCTTTGCAAGTCCAGCTGTTGCATGAGTATGAACTCTACAGGATACTCTTAAAACAGATTTTTAAAGCTTTAACTAATTCATAAGCAACTTCTGGTAATAAGATTCCAGACATATCTTTTATAGCATATAGAGTCTGCACCTATTTCTTGCATTTCTAAAGCTAGATTTTTATAATATTCTATAGTATGAACAGGACTTATAGTGTAACTCATAGCAAGTTGAGCATGTCCACCATATTTTTTTGTAGCTTCACAAGCTGTCTTTAAGTTACGTACATCATTTAAAAGCATCAAATATACGAACTATGTCAATACCATTTTGTATAGATTTTTTTAACAAATCTTTTCAACAATGTCATCAGGATAATTACGATAACCCTAAAAGGTTTTGACCTCTTAAAGTAACATTTGAAGTTTAGTGTTTTTACTCTCTTTTTGATCTCTCTTAATCTTTCCCAAGGATCTTCATTTAGAAAATCTTAGGGCAGCATCAAAAGTTGCTCCTCCCCACATTTTCTAATGAATGGTAACCAACACTATCTAATTTTTCAATTATTGGTAACATTTCAGCTGTTGTCATACGAGTGGCCATAAGTGATTGGTGTCCATCTCTTAGGCATGTTTCCATAATTTTAATCTTGTTCATTCCCTGTCCTCCTAATCTAAATTTAGTTATTTTCTTTTAAATGAATTACAGCTAGATTTTTACTAGCTGTAATATTATGATTATTTATTTTAATATTATGAGCAAAGACACTAAACATTAAAGATCCTAGTACTAGCATCATAGCTCCACCTATACGAGAAGATATTTGAGCAAATGACATAAGATCCATTCTATCAGCAGCTCCTAGAACTGCAACGTCTCCCTGCTCCACCTCTGTTTGCCATACAAAGTCCAGCAGTGATAGCAGCTTCAACAGGATAGAATTTCATTTTTCTAGCAACTAACATAATAAGTCCAACTGCTCCTAAAAACTATTGCAAGAGCAATTAATAAATTAGAAATAGCTCCTGCTGCTATAATTTTCTTTTACATCTGTTGTAAATCCAACAGCAGCCATTAGTATCCAAATTGTATGTTTAGAGAAGAAAGTTTGCATTCTTTTTTGCTCCAGCTTTTAATTTTTATCAGGAACTACATTAGCAATATTTAAGAACATAGTTAGAAAGAATTAAAAATACTAAACGATGTAAATTCAAATCTATATTAATACTTTTTGCAAATGCTACATCTCCTAAGATATGAGCTACTATAAATAAAACTCCTGTTAAATATAAATGCAGCAGTTGTATCTGTAAGTTCAGGTTTAACCTCAACTTCTTTATCTCTTATAGCTTCTTTTTGAGTTATCTATAATTAATTCTCCATTTCCAGTTAAATTAGGTTTAGCTTCTCCTACTTTTTAAGTAAAGGCACCACATAATATCGCAAAAACGTTAGCTATACTTAAAATAGAGATAGCAAAATCCAAACCATTCTGATGCAGGTCTACCAGTTTTGAGCAGCCCACATTTCAGACATAGGTACAGCTCTGCTCCAGTTCCTCCACCCATTATTGGAAGTACATAGTTCATCATAATATCAATTGGTGTTTTCCAAAGATAAAGTCCTACAAGTATTCCTCCAGCTGATGCTCCAATAACTCCAATTATAATTAAATGGAATATATCCACTTATTGATCTTTAATAAGAGTCTTTTCTATCAACTGTTAAAACTGATCCAACTATCAAAGCAGGGATAAACATTTCCAAAAAGTTTACAGGTTGTTTCTCCATAGAAAATATTTACAGCTTTCATAAAACTTTTCAGGTACTAAATGATAAGTTCCAAATACAGCAGCCATAAAGAAAAACTAGAATAGTTCCTCCACCTATAAAGTCATTCCAAATAGGAATTCTATCTCCAATTTCTCCAAATAAAAGACCAAATACAGCTAAAAGCTGAGAAACATAATTAAAAAGTTAGGGTCTTAAAAAAGCTTCCTGGGTTTCTTCTTTATCTAATCCAAAAGGTACATATACAACTATAGCGACAACTATCAATGCTATTAAGAACATGGTAAAGCTTTATTCCACCCATTTTGATTCTTTTCGGATCAAATAGTTCTTTAAAAATTTTTTCGCCATTAAACACTCTCCTTCATAATAAAAATTAATAATAAATTTGTCAAAATACTGTATAATTTTATTTATTATACTATTTATATAGTTTTGTAAAAGCAACATAAAAACTTTTTAAAAATTTTTGAAAATATGGTAAAATAAAGTTGCTTAGAAAAGTGCTCTGACAAAATTAAAACATTAATTTTGATTACAGAAAAAATAGAATAGAAATAGGATAGTGAAAAAATATGAAAACAAATGCAATAGAGAATTAGAAACACAAAAATAGAACACATTGTTAGAGAATATGAAGTTGACGAATCATTTAGATGCTTTTGTCAGTAGCAATAAAAACTAATGAGGACATCACAAGAATATTTAAAACTTTGGTTCTATTAAACGAAAAGAAAGAAAATGATTGTAGCTTGTATCCAGGTTTTAGAAAAATTAGATTTAAAAATTAGCAAAAATTTTCAGGAAGTAAAAAGTCGAGAAATGTTACCAATGAAAGATTTATTTTCTATGACTGAGTTATTTAAGAGGAGGTTGCTCTCCTATAGCTATAAAAAAGACATACTGCCTTTATTCACAATTCAGCTACTGACAATGAAACTATTTTAATAAGCGGAGGTTTGAGAGGTTTACAAATAGAAATCTCTCACAAAAATTAATTATTATTTAAATTTAAAAGTTACTGACATTATTGAATAGTATGTTTACTGTGATATAATTATCTAGAAAATATTGATTAAGATTTAAGGAGTGAAAAATTTAATGTTTGATGAAAAATTATGGAGCTAGAGCTTGCTGGAAGAACTTTTAAAAGTATCTACTGGTAAAATCTCTAGACAATCTGAGTGGAGCTATTGTTATTCAATACGGTGATACAGTTGTTTTATCTACTGCTAACCGTAGTAAAGAAGCTAGAAAGGGAGCTGACTTTTTTTCCTTTAACTGTTGACTATGAGAAAAAATTCTATTCTACTGGTAAATTTCCTGGAGGTTTTTAACAAAAGAGAAGGAAGACCTTCAACAAATGCTACTTTGATAGCTAGACTTATTGACAGACCAATAAGACCAATGTTCCTGAAGGTTTCAACTATGATGTACATATTGTTAATACAGTTCTATCATATGATGAAGTGAATACACCCTGATTACTTAGGTATAATTGGTTCTTCACTTGCACTATGATTTCTGATATTCCATTCTTAGGACCTGTTGCAGGGGTTACAGTTGGATACAAAAATGGAGAATTTATTTTAAATCCTTCTCCTGCTGAATTGGAAGAAAGTAACTCGACCTTTTCTGTTGCAGGAACAAAAGATGCTGTAAACATGGTTGAAGCAGGAGCAAAAAGAATTAGATGAAGAAACTATGTTAAAAGCTATTATGTTTCGACATGACAACATCAAAAAATCTGTGAATTTCAAGAAGTTTTTACTAAATTATATGGAAAAGAAAATATAGAATTTACAAAGAAGAAGTTTTTACCATCTTGTTAAAGACTTCATTGATACAAATGGACACAAAAGATTACAAGAAGCTGTATTAACTACAGGTAAGAAAAATAGAGAAGAAGCTGTTGATTCTTTTAGAAGAAGAACTATTGAATAAATTTGTAGAAGAAAAATTATCCTGATGTTCCTGAAGAAGAATTACCAGAAGATGTATTACTGAATTTAAAACTTACTACCATGATTTAATGAAAAATTAGTAGAGAAAGCTATCCTATATCATAAACATAGAGTTGATGGAAGAACTACTACAGAAATTAGACCTTTAGATGCTCAAATTGATGTTTTACCTATTCCACACGGATCAGCACTATTTACAGAGGAGAAACTCAATCTCTGCTATAACTACATTAGGAACTAAAGCTGATGAACAATTGATAGATGATTTAGAAAAGAATATTATAAAAATTCTATCTACACTATAACTTCCCTCCATACTCAGTTGGAGAAGTTGGAAGAATGGGATCACCTGGAAGAAGAGATTAGGACATGGTTCACTTGCTGAAAGAGCTTTTAAGATATGTTATCCCTAGTAGAAGAATTTCCTTATACTATAAGAGTTGTTTCTGAAATAACAGAATCTAATGGTTCATCTTCACAAGCTTCTATCTGTGGAGGTTCATTATCACTTATGTCTGCTGGAGTTCTATAAAAAGAACATGTTGCAGGTATAGCTATGGGACTTATCAAAGAAGGAGAAGAATTCACTGTTTTTAACAGATATAATGGGACTTGAAGACCACTTAGGAGATATGGACTTTAAAGTTGCTGGTACTAAATCTGGTATTACAGCTCTACAAATGGATATTAAAATCACAGGTATAACTGAAGAAATCATGAGATTGCTTTAAATCAAGCTCATGAAGCTAGACAACAAATATTAGAACTTATGATAATACAATTTCTAAACCTGCTGAATTAAAAATCTAATGTACCTAGAATTCAACAAATCACTATTCCAAAAAGATAAGATTGCTGTTCTTATTGGACCAGGTGGAAAAAAATATTAAGAGTATCATAGATCAAACAGGTGCTACTGTTGATATAACAGATGATGGACTTGTATCTGTTTTTCGCTCAAGATGCTGAAGTTTTAGAAAAAGACTTTAAAAACTTATAGATTCTTTTTGTTAGAGAAGTTGAATACAACGAAGTTTATGAAGGTCGTGTTGTTTCTATAATGAAATTTGGTGCATTTATGGAAATTTTACCTGGTAAAGAAGGTTTACTACATATATCTGAAATCTCTCCTGAAAGAGTGGAAAAAGTTGAAGACGTACTTTCAGTTGGAGATGTTTTTAAAGTTAGAGTTATTTCTATGGAAGGTGGAAAAAAATCTCTTTAAGTAAGAAAAAGTTTAATTTTAAGTTTCGGAGGGTTTTTATGAATTTACCTAATAGATTGACTATGATTAGATTTTATATTGGCTATCCCTTTTATAATGTTTTTACAAGCATCTGATTCAAGTAAATTTGGTTTTATCTTTTAGAATGATTTCTCTTGTGATATTTGTTGTTGCCTCATTGACTGATTTCTTTGATGGTTATATCGCAAGAAAATACAATCTTATAACTGACTTCGGGAAAGTATGGATCCTCTTGCAGATAAGATACTTGTAATCTCTGCACTTGTAATATTTGTGCAACTAGAATATATTCCAGGTTGGATGTCTATCATCGTCTTAGCACGTGAATTTCTGATCAGTGGAATAAGAATACTAGCGGCAGCCAAGGGAGAAATCATAGCAGCTGGTAATCTCGGAAAGTATAAGACAACTAGCCAAATGCTCGTTATTGTAATCGCTTTAGCAATAGGACCTATTGGTTTTACACTGGCTGGACACTTCTTTACAATAGCTGAAGTTTTGATGTTGATTCCTGTTATCTTAACAATATGGTCAGGTTGGGAATATACGTTTAAGGCTAAACATTATTTTTTAGAACAATAGAAAAGAGGAGATTATGCCACTTTTAACATATTCACTATAACAATATTAGATAGAATGATTTGGTGTATTTACATAATAATGATTAGAGTTTTTTATCTTGGATACCAATGAATAATAACTTTACTGATCTTATATATAATTTAACTGACCCTATACTAAAACCATTTAAAGACTTTTTAGATAAATTTATAGATTTACCTATAGACTTTTCACCAATGCTTCTAATTTTATTTTTGGAAGCTTTTTACAAAAGATTTTAGTCAGAATAATTATTGCTTTTAACTTGGTAGTACTAATATGAGCTGTTGCATTTTAACAAAAAGTAAAAATAGTTCGTTACTGAGTAGATTTCAGAAAAATTTTTCTTTTGAACGATTACTTGCTCAGCCTATAATGGTTCTAGAGCTCACAAAGGCTCTTTCACCATTATAGGACGTCGCAGTAATCTCATTAAAACTATTAAAGAAAAATTTATAATGATTAATTTCAGTGTAACTCACTTATTTTTTTAACTTTTAAATTAAAAATTTAAAATTGCAACAGTCATTTTTTTAATAATTGGAAAAATGGAGATTTTATGGAAAAATTGGAAATGATTATCATATCCCTGTCTTGTATTATGAAACCTTAGATAATCTTGTTATAAATCCTGATGGTGTATATATAGACTGTACTCTTGGAGGAGGAAGTCACTCTGAAGGAATATTAGAAAGATTATCGATAAAGGTCTTTCTATCTATGAGATCAAGATAGTAATGCAATAGAATATTCAAAAGAGATTAGAAAAATATGCTTCTAAATGGAAGGTTCTAAAAGGGAATTTTGAAAATATAGATACTCTAGCCTATATGGCAGGAATTGATAAAGGTAGATGGAATACTTATGGATATAGGTGTTTCTTCTAAACAACTAGATGAGGCTGAAAGAGGTTTCTCATATAGATATGATGTAAAATTAGATATGAGAATGAATACCGATCAAAAATTATCAGCTTATGATGTGAGTTAATACTTATTCTGAAGAAGAGTTATCAAGAATAATTTTTGAATATGGTGAAGAAAAGATTTGCTAGAAAAATAGCAAAATTAATCTGTGAAAAATAGAAAAATTAAACCTATAACAACAACTTTTGAATTAGTTGCTTTTAATTAGAAGAGCCTATCCTGAAAGAGCTTCAAAAGCACCCTGCAAAAAAGACTTTTCAGGCTATCAGAATTGAAGTCAACAGAGAATTAGAAGTTTTAGAAAAATGCAATGTCTAAGGCTGTTGAACTTTTAAAAGTTGAGAAGATTAGGAATAATTACTTTCCACTCACTAGAAGATAGAATAGTTAAAATAAATTTAAAGACTTAGCAACAGCTTGTAAATGTCCTAAAAGATATTCCTATTTGCTATGTGGTGGAGTAAAGAAATTTGAAGTTATAACAAGAAAACCTATAATACCTGTAGAAGATGAATTAAAAATAATAATAGAGCTCACTCTTCTAAACTTAGAATTTTAGAAAAGGATTTTAGATTAATATGAAATACTTAGCTTTACTACTTTTTATTGCTGTTGTCTTTATTTGGCTTTTCAATATACAAACTTTAAGAGAAGTTACAGAACTTGAAAAGCAATTAAAAAGCTGCGAATGAAACTTTTAGAAGAATTAGATAAAGACTTAGATAAAAATTATCTACTATGACAGTAAATTAGACTTAGATAAAATTAAAAGAGATATGGAAGCCAAAGGAATGAAAGTGACTGAAGAAGTAGTTTACTTTGAAATTGAGGAATAAGATGTTAAAAGTAGCTGATATTATACAAATAAAAGATTGATAAAATAGTCTTTGGTGGAGAAGGATTAGGATATTACAATGGTTTTGCTGTTTTTGTTCCTATGTCCATACCTGAAGATGAACTTGAAATAGAAATAATTTCTGTTAAAAATCTTATGCTAGAGGATTAATTAAAAAATATTATCAAGGCTTCACCTGAAAGAATAGACAGTCATAAATTTACTTTTGAAGATTTTTATGGTTGTGATTTTTGCTATGCTTAAAGTATGAAAGTCAATTGAAATACAAAAAAACTTATGGTTGAAGAAGTTATGAGAAAAAAATTGCAGGACTTCCTGATATAGGAAAATTTCTGATGTTCTAGCAAGTGAAGATGTATATAACTATAGAAATAAGATTATTGAACCTTTCTCTGTCTATGGGAATAAAATTATTACAGGTTTCTTTAAAAGAAAAAGCCATGAAGTTTTTGAGGTTGATGAAAATATATTAAATTCTAAATTAGGTAATAGAATTATAAAAGAATTAAAAAGAAATTTTAAATAAAAATAAAATCTCTGTCTACAATGAAATTACTCATAAAGGACTTTTTAAGAAATGTAATGATAAGAACAAATTCTAATAATGAAGCTATGCTTGTTCTTATTATTAACTCTAACAAGATTACTGAAAATATTAAAAATCTTTTATTTGAACTTAGAGAAAAATAGAAGAAATTAAATCTATCTATATTTCTTTAAACTCTAAAAACTAATACTGTTATTGGAGAAAAGAATATTTTTATCTATGGTGAAGAATCTATAAAAAGAAAATCTAAATGGAATAGAATTTCATATATCACCTACTTCATTTTTCAAATAAATGTAAAACAAGCTAAAAGATTGTATGACATAGCAATAAATTTCTTTGACAATATAGATGATAAGTATATTGTTGATGCCTACTCAGGTACAGGTACTATTGGAAATGATAATGGCAAAGAAGGCTAAAAAAAGTCTACGCTATTGAGATAGTAAAATCTGCTAGTGAAGATGGAGAAAAACTGCTAAAGAAAAAATGGAATAGAAAAATATTGAGTTTATTAATGGCCCTGTTGAAAAGAATTAGTCAATCTTATAAATGCTAACAAAAGAATAGATACTATTATATTTGACCCTCCAAGAAAGGGACTAGAGGCTTCTATCATAGATAAGGTTTGCTGAACTTAATCTAAAGGAAGTTGTATATATCTCTTGTAATCCTTCAACATTTTGCAAGAGATGTGAAAGCTATTTTCTGAAAAGGGCTATGTTTTAAAAGAAACTACAGGCTGTGGATATGTTTCCCTCAAACTAGCCATATTGAGTGTGTAGGGATTGATAGTGAAAGAATAGTCAGACAAAAATGCACCTAGGTGCAAAAATTGTCTGTGTAATTAAAAAGCAGTAGAAAAATCTATTGCTTTTTATATATAAATTGAAATATCTTAAAATTTATGCTACCTTATACTTAAATGAAAAATCCATAAAATATATAATAAAGGGAGAGATTTATATGTTTAATGAAGATAAATTAGATTCAATAATTACAGAATATAAAAAGCAATTTATTCAATCACAATGGCCAAAAGAAAAATTCAAATGGGGAAGCAGTAAAGTGTTTTCAAGATAATTGGCATATTGATGCAGATGATTTTACTGAAATGCTTAAAAAGTCACTTGCAAAAAACTGAAAATCTATTAGCTTCAAATATAATTTTTCCTGCAGATACAATTGTTAGTTTTTCTGAACGAAATCAAAGGTAAAGTTCGTAAAAAATGTTTATTGAATTATTTGATGAAAAATAAAAAATATTTATGAAAGAATCTCTATATTTAAGGAAAAATGCTAAAGTTTACTTAATGACCCAAGTCATAATCATTATCAAGATGAAAGTGTAATAAGTACATATCTTTGGTTAAAATACCCTGATAAATACTATATTTATAAATTTAATATAATTAATATTGTATCTGAAAAAATTAAAAAGTAATTATATTTTCAAAAAAGGTGACTATGCTAATAATATGGAAAATTTCTTTAAGTTTTATAATGAAATATGTTCAAAATTACAGTCTGATAATGAACTTTAAAAATATTTTTAAGTTCTGTGATTACAGATACTTGCTATCCTGATCCTGAGTTAAAACTTTAACTATTGATGTGGGTTTCTTTTATTGAGTAGATATTATACAGATTTATCACCTAATTTTTGGAAAATTAGTCATGGAACTGACTGTATTTCAGATTCTGAAGTTAAAATTTTGAAGAAAAAGAGTCATTGTTGTACATAAAAGATACTTCAGCTAAAGCAAAATCAAAAAGTTTCTCAAGGAGAAGATTTTATTAAAATATAAAAAGGAGACTATTTTTATCTTTGCAGAAATAGTATTAGATTGTTAGGTTGTATTTCTTCTGATGAAGTAAGAGATAATAAAGATAAAAATGATGGTTGGTGTGAAGAGATTATATCATTATTGCAAAAATCTTCTGATGTAAGTCCATATAGTGGAAATCAAAAATAGTGGACTCAAATAATAACTCTACATGTATTTGCATTCCAAATACTGAACTTTCTTTATTTGAAGCCTATATTTTGAAAACCATATTTTAATATCACTCTCAATAACCTTTTTACAAAATGTGGAGTCAAACAAAAAATATACTAAAGAAGATTTTTAAAGGATGTCTATATATCAGAAGAAAAATACGATAAATTAGTAAATGTACTTAAAAGAAAGAAAAATATTATTCTTCAAGGTGCCCCAGGAGTAGGAAAAACTTTCCTTGCTAAAAGACTGGCATATTCTATCATGGGTGAAAAGATGATGAACGTATTAATTTTATCCAATTTCATCAAAATTATTCTTATGAAGATTTTTGTAATGGGATATAAACCTATTAAAGAAGGCTTTTGAACTAAAAATATAGTATCTTCTATAATTTCTGTCAAAAGGCAACAAAGAATCCAGATAAAGATTATTTCTTTATTATCGATGAGATAAATCGTGAAATCTAAGTAAAAATTTTTGGTGAACTTTTTGATGCTATCAAGCTGACTATCGTGATGAAAAGGCTACTCTTGCCTATGATGGCTTAGATTTCTCCATCCCTAAAAATTTACATATTATTGGAATGATGAATATTGCAGATAGAAGTCTTGCAATGATTGATTATGCTCTTCGTCGTCGTTTTTAGTTTTTTGATATAGAGCCTGCATTTTGATTCAGAAGGCTTTTTCTAATTATAAAAAGAATTTTCTAACAATACTTTTGATGAACTTATTAAAACAATTAAAGAACTTAATAAAGAAATTACTAAAGATAACTCTCTTGGAAAGGGATTCTGTATTGGTCATAGCTATTTTTGTAATGCAGAAGAATGTACAGAAAGCTTGGATGAAAGATATTGTTGAATTTGATATTTTACCAATGTTAAGTGAATATTGGTTTGATGATGAAGTTAAACTAAATCAATGGAAAAATATTCTAAATGGTGTATTCAAATGATAAAAGATAAGAAGATTTTAATCAACAATATTTATCATATGTTATCCTATGCATTTCAAACATTAAAACAAGAAAATTATAAAAGATGTTTCTATAGAACCTTTTGATGAAATGTATGATCTTTTTGCTGCAATACTATCTAAGGGTATTAGTTTTTCAATTAAAGCATGGTTTATATAAGAATATATTAATTATCAAGAAGATTTGCAGTGATATCTGGAAAGATTAACATATCTGAAAACCCTTAAAAAAATATTCAGCCCATAAAAAGTTCTTTCTTGTAACTCTGATAAATTTTCTGAAAATAATTTATATAATCAAATATTGAAAACAACTGTCATGCTACTTTTAAGAAATAAAAAAAGTTAAGGCTGAGTATAAAGATAATTTAAAAGAAAATGATGTTATTTTTCTCTGATGTAGATTTATTAAATCCTAAAGGCATTAGATGGTCAGCTATCCAATTTCAAAGAAATAATCAAACATATCGTATGTTAATTGGTATTTGTCAATTAATTATTGAAGGAATGTTAATAACTACTAATAGCAGTGATTACAAATTAGCTTCATTTATTGATGAACAAAGAATGTAGATTATATGAAAAATTTATATTAGAATATTATCGTAAACACTTTTCAGAACTTACGAGTTTACAGCTTCTCAAATTCCTTGGTGTGTTGAGGATAGTACAATGTTGCTACTATGCAAAGTGATATCCACTTACAGAAAGATAATACAGTTCTTATAATTGATGCAAAATATTATTCTCACTACAACACAGTTTAGATTTGATAAGCATACTACCTCCTCATAATCTTTATCAGATTTTTCACATATGTTAAAAATCGTGATTATCAGTTTAAAGATTTAGAACATACAGTATCCGGTATGTTACTTTATGCAAAAACAGAAGATGAAAATTCAACCAGATAATGTATATCAAATGCATGGAAATCAAATAACTGTAAAAACTTTAGATTTAAATCTATCTTTTGTAGATATAAAAACAACTAGATGAAATAGTGGAAGAACACTTTTCTTTATAAAAAGATTTATTGATAAAAGCAATAGGAAAATCTATTGCTTTTTATATATAACTTTGAAATATCTTTAAAAAATATGCTATCCTATACTCAAGCAAAAATGCACCTAGGTGTAAAAAATTGTTTGTGGAGGTCTAATATGATAATTAAAAAGAAAACAATATCTTAATGAATTGATAAAAAAGAAAAATAATGGAAGAATAAAAATCATTACAGGAATAAGAAGATGTGGAAAGTCTTATTTGTTATTTAAATTATATAAAGATTATTTATTAGGCACTGGAATAAAAAGAACAAATTATTGAAATGGCACTTGATGAAATAGATAATATTAGATAGAAATCCCTTTGAGTTAAATGACTACATAAAAATAAAAATAACTAAAAATAAGAAATACTATATTTTTTTATTGATGAAATTCAATTTTTCTAAAACCAGTAAAAATCCATATATTCCTGACTCTGATGAAGAAATAACCTTTGTTGATACTTTACTTGGACTTATGAAAAATGAAAATTTAGATATCTATGTTACAGGTAGTAATTCTAAAAATGCTTTCAAAAGATATATTGACTCAATTTAGAGATAGAGAGATGAAATTCATGTATATCCTCTATCATTTGCTGAGTTTTATGATACTTATAAAGATAAAAGTTTAGCTTAGCGTGATTATGTTGTATTTGGAGGAATGCCTTATATTTTAAGTTTAGAAACTTTTGAGGAAAAAGTACTTATTTAAAAATTTATTTGAAGAAACTTATATTAAAAGACATTATTGAAAGAAACAAAATTCAAAAATAGTTCAGATATCTTAGATATTTTTACTTAATTTTATTTCATCAGCAATAGGTTCTCTTACAAATCCACTAAAACTTTCAAAATAGATTTTTTATCTGAAAAATAAAAATAAATATATCCCATAGTACTATTTCTAAATATCTTTCTTATTTTGAAGAATCATATATATTATATAGTGCTAAAAGATATGATATAAAGGGAGCAAAATATTTTTACAACACCTCTAAAATATTATTTTTGCTGATATTGGACTTAGAAATGCAAGACTTAATTTTTAGGGCAAGTGGAAGAAACACACATTATGGAAAAATATAATTTATAATGATTTAATTAGAAGAGGTTATAATGTCGATGTTGGTGTAGTTGAATATAATCAGACAGAAGAGAATAAAAAGAAAAGAATACAATTAGAGGTTGATTTTATTGTCAATAGAGGTAATATTAGATATTATATACAATCAGCTTTAGCATTAAGCAGTGAGAAGAAAAAGAGAGCAGAAATAAATTCTTTAAAAAGAATTGATGATTCATTCAAAAAGATAGTTGTTGTAAAAGATGATATTATTCCAAGATATGATGAACAAAGGTATTTACTATATTGGATGTAAAGATTTTCTTTTAACAAAGAATGTGTTTGAAAAATTAAATTTATTAATAAAATAAAAATTTTTAGAGAGACTTTTATGGAAAATTTATGTATGATTACTTTTCTTTTTAATATATTAAAGATTCATTTTATGGAAATGTTGCATTTGAAAAATATTATAAAAGGAAAAAGAATTACTAAATAATGAAAATAAAGTTATAATATCTGATGGTGATATTTTTTTGATAGGAATTTTATAATGATATTTCTCCATTTTATAATTAGAATGAACTTTGTACTATAAATAAAAATGATATATCCTATAAAATGAAAATGATATTTATGCTATTTTTAATTGAAGATATTACAATAAAATAACGCTATAGATGAAAGAATGAAAAAGAATTTTCTGCTTATTTAGGAATGACATCAGTTAATGTTAACTCAACAGATAAACGTAAAACAATTTTGGAAAAAGCTTAATGTTATTGTAGTCTAGAAAAATGTAATTACATATTTTGGTAGCAAAGAAATGGGATTCGACACTATAATAGCAGAAAGTTTTATTTAAAAATAAACTATGACAATTTTGAAAGAGAAAGTGATAATAAAAATTTTATTTTCTACACGACAATCAAGTTTTATTACAAAAGCTGAGCAATTAGAAATAAAAAGAAGAAAAAATGATTCAGATAGAGGACTACTAGAAATGAATTTTTCTCTTGTTAAAGAAGTTGAAATTGCTGGTGTATTAATTTGAAATCTATCGAAGATATAAATAAAAGTAGAACTTTTTAAAAGAGAGGATTATGTTATTGTAGACTATCTTTTTACATCTTTTGTATCAAGCTTCTCAAGGAATAGAAAGATTATTTAAAATTTTTAATCCAATTAATTGAATATGATATGAATTTAGATGATAAAAGAAAAGAATAGAAAGATTTGTTATTAAGTCATAACCATATTGGAATGTATCAATTTATCAGTAAATATCAAGACTTAAAATTTAATGAGAATGAAAATAAATTTATTAAACTAATTTCTGATTTTTATAATAAAATTAGGTATCATAGATTTAGATATAGTGAGAACAATATTCCTGAATTAAAATTATTGCAAGATTTTGGAAATAATATTACAGATGAAAATTTTTAATGAAAAATTAAACATAAATATGGAAAAACTTTTAGGAAAAATTTCATTTCTATTATATAAATATATATCAGAAGTATCTGGAAAACTAAATATATTTCTAACTGAGGTTAAACAGTTCTTCAGTTGCAAAGATTAGTATTTTGGAATGATATTAAAAATTATGATTTATATGAAGTTTTATAGAAATTTCAAAAAAGAATTAATATGGTATTTGTTAAATATGAAAATGAAAATTCTAAAAATAAAAGATATAGAAGTTTTACCTTTTGACACTCGTGATATAGAAGATTATATAAAAGAATTGATTTTTAATAAAATTACTTATGAAAGTGTCTATGAGTTTTGTATCAGAAATATATGATGAAAAATTTGAAGAAGATAAGGAAAAAATGGAAAAAGATTAGAATTTTTAAATATTTTCTTGAATAATTTTAGTAACACTCTATTAATTTCGACTATACTCGAAACTAATCTTGATTTTATTTTTTATTTCGATTATAATAGAAATGAGGTGAAAACTATGGATTATATTATTAGAGAAAAATATATTAGTAAAATTAAACCCTTTATAAATAAAACCCTGTTATTAAAAATATTAACTGGAATGAGAAGAGTTGGAAAATCGTCTCTTCTTCATATAATAAAAAGATGAAATTTTTAAAAGATGTAGCTGATGAGAATAAAATATATATCAATTTTTGAAGCTAAAAATTTATTGAGTATCAATAATGTTAATTCTTTATTAGAATATTTAAAAGCCTTTGTTAGAAGATGTTAAGGGTAAAGTCTATTTCTTCTTTGATGAAATTCAAGTTATTGATGGCTGGGAGCAAGTTATTAGTGATTTAAAACTTAATAGAGATTGTGATTTCTATCTAACAAGTTCAAATGCAAAAGTTAATTTCAAATACTTCTCTATCTGAAGAATATGTTGAGTTTGAAATTCAGCCATTTACTTTTAGTGAATTTAAAAAGACTTTTGAAAAATATGGAGCTATCAAAAGAAAAACTTATTCTATAAATTTATACAATTAGGTGGACTACCATTCTTAAAGTATTTTGACTTAGATGAAACACCTGGTTTTGAATATCTTAATGATATCTATAACACTGTACTCGTAAAAGATGTCTTACAACACAATAATATTCGTGATGTTGACTTATTCAACCATATTTTTTTCTTATGTCATTGCAAATGTGGGACAAAGCTTTTCAGCTAGCAGTATAAAAACATATTTAAAAATAAAAACAAAAAAATATTTCTGTGATACTATTCTAAATTATTTAGAATATTGTAATGTAGCTTTTCTAATAAAAGTTCCTAGATATGATATCCTAAGTAAAAACTTTAAAAAGTAGATGAAAAAATATTATCTGACTGATCATGGTTTTAGCAAGCAACAGGCTTTCCTATTACACAAGATATTGAAAGAATACTAGAAAAATATAGTATATATTGAGCTTCTTTCAAGGGATATGATGTTAAAGTTGGAAAGGTAAAAGATAAAGAAATTAATTTTATTGCTAAAAAGAAAAAGACTTATCTTATTATCAAATTTCGTATAAAAATAGAGATGAAAAAAACAAGGGAAAGAATTTATGAAACTTATAATTCTATAACAGATAATTTCCTAAATATGTTTTTATCTATGGATCATTCTAATTTTTAGTCAAGATGGAGTAATTCATAAAATATCATAGATTTTTCTATTGGAAGATGAAGGTGTCAAATGAAAAATTTCAAAATAAAAAAATAGCTATACTTTTAAGTTTAATTCTTTTTACAGCTTGTTCTAATATTCCAGCTGGTCCTTATGAGAAAAGTCAGATTTTACTTGGAGAAAAGTAACTGAAGAAACTTTTATCACTAATTTACAGCCTGGTGATATTGTAATAAAAGAAAAAGAGTCAATCCCATAGGTATGTTTGGGCATGTTGCAATAATGATTAATGAAAGAACTCTTTTTGATTATCCTAAATTTGGTTATAAGTCTTATTATAGATATAAATTTTTTGGCTTGAAGATGGAGAGATATCTTTAGTTCTTAGATATAAAGATATGACAGATGAATTTAGAGCAAAACTCATAAAAAAATATGAAAAAAATATTTTGGAAAGTCATACAGTATAAGTTCCAACAGAGAAAACACTGATGCTTTCTATTGCTCACAATATATCTGGTATGTCTACTATATAACTGCTAAGGAAATGGGCTTTGAATTAGACTTAGATTCCAATGGTGGAAACTTTGTTTTCCTTATGATTTTATTAACTCACCTTACCTAGAGATAGTTAATATAGAAAAAATACTAAAAAAACTTTAAGAGATTTTGAAATAAAAATCAAAAATCTCTTTTTATTTTAGCTATAAATGCTATAATATTAATGAAAATATATTAGAAAGAGGTGAATTTTTAAATGAAACTTGATTTTATCAAAAATTAATCCTGCTGGAAATATTACTATACTTATAGATAATTTTAATATCTATGATAAGGACATAGCTAAGATATCTGAGGAACTTATGAGAGAAGACAATCTCCATGCAGAGCAAGTTGGTTTTATTAAAGATAATCATCTTCAAATGATGGGCGGAGAATTTTGTGGTAATGCAAGTAGAGCTTTTGCTTCTCTTTTTGGCCTTTAGGGATAAAACTTTTTCAAAAGCAAAAAATCTATAAGATAACTTGTTCTGGTGAAGATGAAGTTCTAGCTGTAGATGTTAGAGAAGGTCAGACTGAAAATTCTTTTTAGCTAAAAATTAAAATGCCTAAATTTAAAAGTTTAGAAGAAACTTAAAATAGATAACTATAAATTAGGCCTTGTTAAGTTTTCTGGTATAGACCACTTTATTTTTGATGTAGCTGAAAAATAAGGAAGATAATTTTTGAAAAAGTCATAGATTCAGTTAAAATTATCTATCAGATAAAGATTTTTCTGCTTTTGGTATAATGTTCTTTGATAGAGAAAAATCTTTCTATGAAACCCTATGTCTATGTCAAAAGAAGTTGAAAGTGGAATATTTGAAAATAGCTGAGCTTCTGGAACGACAGCATTAGGATATTATTTAAAAAGTATAAAAACTTAGATAGAGCTAAGATTGTTCAACCTAACGGTTGGCTAGAATATATTATTGAAAATGATGAGATATACATAGATGGTTCTGTTGAAATTGTAGCAGAAGGTAGTGTATATATAAAAATAGTTCGTTACTAACAAGCGATTACTTGCCAGCCTATAATGGTTCTAGATCTCACAAGGCTCTTTTCACCATTATAGGACGTCGCAGTAATCTTGATGTAATGTAACTCTCTTATTTTATATTTTAATTGATTAATAGAAAAAGGGGTAGAAAATGTTTCTCATGATTGATAATTATGATTCCTTTGTATATAATCTTGTGAGTTATTTCTTAGAAGAGAATATAGAGATGGAAATTATTCGTAATGATTTAGTAGATTTAAAAGCATATTGAAGATTTAATTAAACAAGATAAGTTGGAAGGAATAATAATTTCTCCAGGTCCTAAAAGTCCAAAAAGATTGTGGACTTTGTAATGAAATAGTTAAAAATTTCTACAAACAAGTCCCTATATTTGGTGTTTGTCTAGGACATCAAATAATAGGTTATACCTTTGGTGCAGAAGTGAAAAAGGTAAAAGTCCTGTTCATGGTAAGGTACATAAAATTAAGACTAGTTCTTCAAATATTTTTAAGGATCTTCCTAAAAGAATTAAATGTAACAAGATATCATTCTTTAGTAGTTGAAAAAGAACATCTACTTGAAGAATTTAATGTTGATGCTGAAACTGAAGATGGAGTTCTTATGGCTCTTTCTCATAAAAAATATCCTCTATACTCTGTACAATTTCACCCAGAAGCAGTTTTGACTGAATATGGTCATGAAATGCTTAGAAATTTTTAGATTTAGCTAGAGAATGGAGGGTTAAAAATGCAAATAGATCTTAAAAAGTTAGAGAAATGTATTGATATTTATGATATTTTTAGAATATTAAAGAAAGAAAATAATAAGAAAATTGCTTTTCTTAGATTCTTCATTAAAAAAATAAATATGGTCGTTATTCAATAATAGGGATGAGATCCTTATTTAGAATTAAAAGAAAATAACAAGAAATTCTATATAAATGATGTATTAAGTGAAGAAAACTTTGAAGAATATTTAGCTAAATTTTTAAAGGAAAATAAACAAGAAAAATAATTCTATACTTCCTTTAATTTCAGGAGGAATAGTATATTTCTCTTATGATTATGGTAGAAAATTTGAAAATATAGCCACAAGACATAAAAAGATTTGGATATTCCTGAAGCTATAGTTACATTCTACAAAACTTATATAGTTGAGGATATAGAAAAAAACAAGAGATATACATATCTTATCAAGATAAAAAGATTATGATAATTTAGTAAATCTTTTAGAAAAAAACTAATCTAGAAAAAGAAAAATCTAGTAAAGAAAAGATACTCTTGCAAATTTCAAATCTAATTTTGAAAAAGAAGAATATTTAAAAGCTATTAAAAGCACTATAGACTATATAATTGAAGGGGATATCTATATAATGAACTTGACTCAAAGACTTATGATAGAAAGTCAAAAATCTCCTTTTAGAAGTATTTTTCATATCTAAGAAAAATTTAACCCTGCACCTTTTCTGCATACTTAGATTTTCAAGATTTTCAACTTGTTTCTGCTTCGCCTGAAAGATTTATAAAATGAAAGATAGACTAATAGAAACAAGACCCATAAAAGGAACTAGAAAAAGAGGAGCTACTGAAGAAGAAGATTTAGCTTTTAAAAAATGAATTAGCTAACTCTGAAAAGGATAAAAGCGAACTTCTTATGATAGTGGACTTGGAAAGAAACGATTTAAATCGTATCTGTGAGTTAAAAATCTGTTGTTGTTGATGAGCTTTTTGAAGTGGAAACATATTCAACTGTTTTTTTCATCTAGTTTCAACTATAAGAGGAAAACTTAGAAAAAGACTATGATTTTGTAGATTTGATTAGAGCAACTTTCCCAGGAGGCTCAATAACAGGTGCTCCTAAGATAAGAGCAATGGAAATAATAGATGAATTAGAAAAACTCAAGAAGAGATGCTTATACAGGTTCTATAGGTTATATTTCATTCAATGGCGATTGTGACTTAAATATTGTTATTAGAACTGCTATTCATAAGGATAAAAAAATACTATCTTGGAGTAGGTGGTGGAATCACTTGTGAATCAGAATTAGATTTTGAATATGAAGAAACTCTACAAAAAGCTAAAGCTATATTGGAGGCTCTATGCTAATAGAATTAGATGATGGCTTCAGCTTTGGTTTAGGACTCTTTGAAACTATCCTATTATTCAAAGGTAAAGCTGTCTTTTTAGATGAGCATTTAGTCAGAATAAATCAATCTATAATAGACTTGGGACTAAACATAGATAAACTTGAAAAAGATGAAGTTTATAGGTACTTAAAAACTAATAAATCTGAGCTTGAACATGAAGTTTTTGAAAAATAGTTTTTAACTGAAAAAATAGACTTTTTATAAAAAAAGAGCATATACGTATACAGATGAAGATTATAAAAAAGGCTTTTAGCTTAAATATTTCTAAAGTCCAAAGAAATGAAAGCTCTATCTTCACTTTCCATAAAACTTTAAACTATGCTGATAATATTTTTGAAAGAAAAAAGTAAAAAAACTTGGCTATGATGAGCCTATATTTCTAAATTCTAGAAGCTTAGTTACTGAGGGAGCCACAAGCAATATATTTATAATTAACAACAATGAGATATATACTCCAAAATTATCTTCAGGGCTTTTTAAATGGAATTATTAGGCAGTATATAATTTCAAATTATCCTGTCATTGAGACAGATATAGATCTAGAATTCTTAAATAAGGCTGATGAAATTTTCTTAACAAATTCATTATTTGGTATTATGCCTGTTAGTAGTTTAGAGAATAAAAACTAAAAATCACAAAAAAATTTCGAGAGATTTTATCTAAATATTTGAGATCAAAAAGTAAGTATAATTTAAAAGGTGTTGATATAATTTATCCAAAATTACGTCCGCACCTTCTTTTTTCTATTATAATTTTTACTACTAAACAAAAATTTTTACCTCTTTTTCTATCTAAATTTATATGTATTATTTATTGTATAATTTTAGGTAAAATTTCTTTAATAAATTGTTCTTAAAAAAATCAATTGCATCTTTAAGTTTTAGCTTGTAAATGAACTCTTTTTCTTCCTCGTTTAATAAACTAAATCTTCTTTTTAAATTCTAAAAAAATGCATAATAACATCTCCTTTTTGTATGTATTTATATATACTCTTTCTATAGCCATAATGTATCATACTATAAATACTTTGTCAACAGATTTTTAAAAATATTTTTTTATATTTCTTTTCAACTGATGATTTTTATGGATGTTTTTAATGTATTCTTTTTTGTACAATCTTAATTGAATAAAATATTCTAGACACTTTAGCATAATTATGTTATACTGTATATATATAGTAGTACATTTAAAAAGGAGGGAATTATATGAGTTTTGGAACTACTTTAAAAAAATAAGACTAAAACATAAAAGATAGTTTAAGAGGTCTTGCTAAAAATCAATTTACACTTCACTTTTTATAGATAAAGTAGAAAAAGGTACTGCACCTATTTCAAATAACTTTATTGAAAGAGTCATTGAAGTATACCCTGATGAAGAAAAAAACTTTAAAGAAAGAATACTTAAAGGAAAAAATTTACCTAAAGTATTTAACAAAGATGAAAGTATTAAAAATTTTAGAAGATAGTGAAGTTTTTAAATCTTCCTGTTTATGGAAAAGCTAGTGCTGGTAGAGGTTATTTAAATATGGATAAACCTGATTACTATATGCCTATAACAAAAGGAGACTTCTCTTTGAATAGTTTCTTTGTTGAAATTACAGGAAATAGTATGGAACCAACTTTAGAAGATGGGGAATATGCTTTAGTTGATCCTAATAATACTGCTTATGTTAAAAATAAAAATATATGTTGTTACTTACAATGATGAAGGATATATAAAAAGAGTTGAAGTAAAGGATAAGAAAAAAAGTTATAACTTTTAAAGAGCGATAATCCTGATTATGATGATATTGATATTTCTGAAGAAATGCAAGAATACTTTAAAAATCAATGGAAGAGTTGTTGAAGTTATCTCTAAAAAGAGTATTATAAAAAAATTTAAAAGAGGATGTTGATAAATTAAAATTTCAATCCTAAAGTAAAAATAAGTGAGTTACGAATGGAAATTTTAGATAAAAAATTAAAAGCAAGTGAGCCGAGTAAATGTCGACATGTCTGAGCGTAGCGAGTTGGTCGAATGTACAGCGAAAACGTTAATTTTTATCGTTAAGAAATTTACTCAGTAACTCACTATTTTTACTTTTGTGAATTTGTAAATATCTAAAAAGCACTAGATTTGTATAAATACATTTCTAGTGCTTTTCTCATCTTATAAAGCTTATTTAACTTCTTTATCAAGCTCTTTTGTTAAATTTTGTTTTAACCATTTGTTCATTTTCTTCTGGAACACATAGTCCATCTCTAAGATAGAACAATAGCTTGCAGCTTGTTTATCTTTTTCTAACTCTTCAGCTGTTTTTAGGAGGCTCTGCTTGTTTCACTATTTCTTCTTTTGCTTTTTCATTTTGTTCAGGAACACACAAACCATCACCTAAAACACTGCAGTAAGAAGCTTCTTGTTTTTTTAGAATCTTCAGCTTTTTGGAGCAGGAGCATCAGTCATTGTTGCTGGATCTGGTACTACTTTTCCTGCTTTAATTTCTTCAAAACATTTTAATAAGTCATCTTTTTCCAGTTGATTTTGCTAAACCTTCTAATTTTTTTCATATGCTTCTTTATCTTTTTGCATCAAAAGCATCTTTAAATTTATTTAGCATTCTTTTATTCTTTTCTACAAATTCTTTTGTAGCTGTTATTAGTTCTAATTTAACTGCAGCTGCTGCTAGAGCACTTCCACTAGCAATTATTTTTCCTGCTTTGATTTCTTCGAAGCATTTTAATAATTCATCTTTTCCTGCTGTCTTTGCTAAATTTTCTAATTTTTCATATGCTTCTTTATCTTTTTGCATCAAAAAGCATCTTTAAATTTATTTAGCATTCTCTTATTCTTTTCTATGAATTCAGCACTTGCAGAGATTGGATCTCCAGTAGGTGCTGCTGGAGCACTTCCATCAGGAATAATTTTTCCAGTTTTAATTTCTTCATAGTATTTTTAATAACTCATCTTTTCCTGCTGTCTTTGCTAAATTTTCTAATTTTTCATATGCTTCTTTTGTCTCCTGCATCAAAAAGCATCTTTAAATTTATTTAGCATTCTCTTATTCTTTTCTATAAATTCAGCACTTGCAGAAATTGGGTCTCCAGTTTGAGCAACTACTTTCTTTTCTACTGTTTTTCTTAACAGGTTTTTTCTTAACAGGTATTTCTACTGCTACACCATTATCTCTCTATTTTTCAATAACTTTAGGGTCCTCCAGGTGCACATAAAGTCATCTTTGCACCTTCTAAAGCTACTCCTGATGCATATCCAGCACAACCAGGGTATCCACAAGCACCACAGTTTGCACCAGGTAGGGACAGCTAATATTGCTTCTACTTTTGGTCTACTTCTACTTCAAACTTCTTTGAAGCATAAGCTAGGAATAGTCCCATCAATATTCCAGTTATTCCTAATACAACAACTGGCATCATAATCGCTTCCATTATATACCTCCATTTGTATAATTATTAAATTTGCATTCACTAAATCCCATAAATGCCATAGCTAAAAGTCCAGCTGTTATAAATGCTATTGGAACTCCTTTAAAAATTCTTAGGAATGTTTGCAAATTCAAGTCTTTCTCTTATACCAGCTAAAAAGTAATAAAGCTAGTGAGAATCCTACTGCAACTCCAAAACCATTTACTATTGTTTCTATAAAATTATATCCTACTTGGATATTGATTATAGCAACTCCTAGAACGGCACAGTTTGTTGTGATTAATGGTAAGAACACTCCAAGTGCTTTATATAAGCTTGGTGATGTCTTTTTAATTGCCATTTCAACGAATTGTACAAGAGAAGCTATTATTAATATAAAAGCTATTGTTTGTAGATATCCTAAACCTAGTGGTTCTAATATCATTCTGTAAGCTAACCAAGTTACTCCTGAAGCTATTGTTATAACGAAAGTAACAGCCATACCCATACCTAATGATGAGTCAACTTTTTAGAAACTCCCATAAATGGACAACAACCTAAGAACTTAGCAAATATTATGTTATTTATAAATATCGAAGTAACAATTATACTAAATAATCCACCTATACTCATTTTTAGTCACCTTCTTTTTCTTTGCATCTCTTTCTTTCTTAATATTTATACAAGCCATGATCTACCTATAGTGATAAATCCACCAGGAGCTAATATAAATATTAAAGCTGGTGTAAAGTTAGCAGGAACTAATGAGATTCCAAATATAGATCCATTACCTAAAATTTCTCTTATAGATCCTAAAAAAGTTAAAGATAAAGTAAATCCTATTCCAGATCCAATACCATCAAGTATAGAATCAATAACTCCGTTTTTAGAAGCAAAGCTTTCTGCTCTTCCAAGAACTATACAGTTAACAACTATAAGAGGTATGAATAATCCTAATACTTTGTATAAATCAGGTGTATAAGCATTCATAACCATATCAACAACAGTAACTAGTGTTGCTATTATCATTATAAATGCTGGTATTCTTACTTCATCAGGTATAAATTTCTTAAAAAGTGATATTAATCCATTTGAACAAGCAAGAACGGCTATAACCGCAAGTCCCATTGAGAACCCATTTATAGCACTACTTGTAACTCCAAGTGTTGGACAAAGTCCCTAACATTAAAACGAATACTGGGTTTTCTTTAAATATTCCAGCTGTAAGTATTCCTAATTTTTTTCATTATTTACTCACCTCATTTTGATAAGTATTTAATGCTTTTATAACTCCTGTATAAACAGCTTTAGGTGATATTGTAGCCCCAGCAAAAGCATCTGTTGACTTATTGAATTCATAAGTTGCATCTTTACCTATCCAATGATCTTGCCAATCTTTTCATTTATTTTTGCTCCTAATCCAGGGTTTCTGAACTTGTAACTACATTTAAACCTGTTATTTTTAGCATCATTATCTATTCCCACAACAAAGTTTATATCTCCACCATAACCTGGTTCTGCAACTGAAGCAACATATCAACAACTTCTCCAGCTTCATTGAAACCTGGAATATATTGAATTCCTTCTGCTTCTTTTGCTTCTTCTTCTTTTGAAACTTGCTGCTGCTGGTAAAAACTTGTTTTCTAGCTTCATTTACTATTTTTAAAGTATTTTTCAGCTATAACTTTACTTGTAAAACCATTAACTCCACCAAGTAAACCTGCTGATATAGCAGCTATTAGTCCTAGGACGATTCCAAAATGTATATATCTATTTTCCATTTGTGCTCACCCCACCAAATTTTTAGGTCTTATATATCTATCTATCAATGGAACAACTCCATTCATTATTAAGATAGCATAAGCTGTACCTTCAGGATATCCACCTTTTCATTCTTATTAAAGATACTAATAATCCTATTCCAAAAGCAAAACTACTCTTCCCTTTTGAGTTGTTGGACTAGTAACCATATCTGTTGCCATAAAGAATGCTCCTAGGAATAATCCTCCTGAGAATATTTGCATTATAGGATCTGCTCCAAATGCCCATGTTAAAATAAATACTGTACCTATCATTGTAGCAGGCACTTTCCAATCTATTTGTTTCTTATATATTAAATATGCTCCACCAATTAATAGTGCTAAAGAAGAAGTTTCTCCTAAACATCCTCCCATATTTCCTAAAAATGCATTAACATATTGATCTCCATTTTGTAATAGAGAATCTGCTAAAGGTAATCCTCTTTTCATAGCATCCAAAACTGTTGCCCCTGCTTTTCCATCATAAGCAAAAAGTAGTTATTGCAACTGGCCAAGATGCTTGAACAAATGCTCTTCCTATTAATGCTGGGTTAAATATATTATGTCCTAATCCACCATAAACCATTTTTCCTAATGTTATTGCAACTATATTTCCTATTACTACATATTGTAAAGGCATAATTGCAGGAACTACGAATGAAAAATAAAATCCTGTTAATATAGCACTTCCATCAAATGCTTCTATATCTCTTTTTAATGCTTTTTGACATAGATATTCAGTAACTACACAAGTTAAAACTGATACTGAAGTTAATATCAGAGCTCTTACTCCAAATGAGTATATAGCCATTAAAAATGCTGGTACTAAAGCTATAACAACATCATACATTACCGACTCAACAGTTTCTTTTGTTCTAATGTGAGGAGCTGGCCCTGTTTTCAAAATTGTACTCACTTTTATCCTCCTTAATTAAGTTTAATCTATTTTTTCTTAGCTCTTAATTTAGCTTTTCCTGTTTTGATAGCCTCAGCTAAAGGTCTATTAGCAGGGCAAATATAAGCACAAGAACCGCATTCTATACAATCCATTAGATTGTGTCCAGCCATTGCTTCGTACTCTTTTGCTGCTGCTAATCTATCAAACATAAGTGGTGCAAGTCCCATAGGGCATGCAGATACACACTTAGAACAACTTATCAAGCTTTTTGTCTTGTACGGTCTCATTTCCTCATTTGTTAAAGCTAAAAGTCCTGATGTGCCTTTTACTACAGTAGCTTCTTCAGTCATTTGAGCAAGTCCCATCATTGGTCCACCCATAACTAATCTTTCCATTTCATCTCTATTGATTCCACAGTGATCTAAAATGTAAGAGAAAGGAGTTCCTATAGCAACCTTCAAGTTTTTAGGATTCTTTATAGCCTTTCCTGTTACTGTAACAACTTTTTTTCTATTAGAGGTTTTCCATTTACAACTGCTTCTAGATTGCTGCTGCTGTTCCTGTATTTTTGTACAACAACACCAACTGCTGATGGAGTTGTCCAGATGGAACTTGTCTATCTAAAATAGATTTGATAAGTTGTTTTTCTCCACCTTGTGGATATTTTGTTTTTAATGGAACAATATTAATTCCTGTTCCTTCTGCAGCTTTTCTCATAGATTCAATAGCTTCAGGTTTATTATCTTCTATTCCTACATAAACATCTGGAACATTTAAAATCTTTTTAATGATTTTTATTCCTTCAATTATTGAACTTGGATTTTTCTAACATAAGTCTATTGTCTGAGTTTAAATAAGGCTCACATTCAGCACCATTTAAAAATTAAACTATCTAACTTAGTATTAGGTGGAGGATTTAATTTTACGTGAGTAGGGAAAAGTAGCTCCTCCTATTCCAACTATACCTTTTTCTCTGATAATATCAAGTAATTCTTTCTTATCAGCTGTTTCCCAGTTTGCAATTTTTAGTCAATTCTGCCCATTCTTCTTTTTTGTCATTTTCAATAAAAATCGTCATAACTTTTCCAGATAAAGGATACACACGATTTTCTATCTTTGTGACAGTTCCACTTACAGGAGCATGAACAGGTACCGCCAAACCTTCTGCATCCGCAATTTTCTTTGTCCTTTTAAAACTCTGTCCCCTACGTTAACAATAGGATTTAAAAGGTGCTCCTATATGTTGTAAAAGAGGTACAAAAATTTCATTTGGTGATTCCAACTTTTCAATTGGTAAATGTTCTGTTTGTATTTTATTTTCAGGGGGATGCACTCCGCCTCTGAAACCAAAAAATTTCATCAAAAACACTCCTTTCATACATAGTTTATTTTCCACAAATTGATTTTTAGCATATATATACAAAATTAACAAGTTTTTATTTTAATTTTTTTCTTTTTCTTATTGTACTTTTGCATAGTTCTTTCTAAATTCTGAACAGTTAATATGTCTATAATACATTCATTAAGTTTTTCTAAAAATTCAACTAGCTCTTTTGTTCACTCTGACTAAACTCACCTAAAAACATGTTCGACAGCATCTTCTTTTTAGCTCCTATTCCACATTTTATTCTAATAAATTCTTCACCTATATGAGATATTATAGACTTTTATCCCATTATGTCCACCTGAGCTACCTTTTTTTCTCTAATTCTTATATCTCCAAAAATCTAAAGACATATCATCGTAAACAACTATAATATCTTTTTAGGGATCTAATTTATAGAAGTTTACAATTTCTATAAGAGCATTTCCACTCAGATTCATAAAAGTCTGAGGCTTAAAAATATAACTTTCTCCCCATCTATATTTTTCACTGATAAGAGCTTGAAATTTTTCTCTTTCATCTGTCAGATTAAATTTTTCTTAAACTGTCTACAACTATAAAAACCAATGTTGTGTCGTGTTTTTCATACTTCTTACCTGGATTTCCTAAACCAATAACAACTTTCATTTTTCCCCTCCTTACATCTTTCATTTCCGAATTATTATACTATATATTATTGATATCTACATAGTCTTTTTTTACAGCTTTCTTCAGTTTTTAAAAATATTATTACATTTAGTCTTACTTTTGAATAGCATAAAAAGAGAGAAACGTTTGCTTCTCTCTTAATGTTAGCTTGGCAAATCCATACTCTCCCAGGCCGCTTCCAGCCAAGTACCATCAGCGTATATGGGCTTAACTTCTAGGGTTCGGAATGTAACTAGGTGTACCCCCCATAGCTATACTCACCAAGCATATATATTATATCACATAATCTTGTTATGCGCAAGTCTGAACACTTGAAACTATATAGTAAAAACAAACTTAGATTAAAAACTTCGATAATTAGTATTGGTCAGCTAAATGCATTGCTGCACTTACACCCCAACCTATCAACCTCCTAGGCTCGAAGGTATCTTAAAGAATACTTATCTTGAAGTTAGTTTCCCGCTTAGATGCTTTCAGCGGTTATCTATTCCAAACGTGACTACCCAGCTGTGCCACTGGCGTGACAACTGGTACATCAGAGGTTTGTCCATCCCGGTCCTCTCGTACTAAGGACAGGTCTTCTCAATATTCTAACGCCTACAGTGGATAGGGGACCGAACTGTCTCACGACGTTCTGAACCCAGCTCACGTACCGCTTTAATGGGCGAACAGCCCAACCCTTGGGACCTTCTCCAGCCCCAGGATGCGATGAGCCGACATCGAGGTGCCAAACCCTACCGTCGATATGGACTCTCGGGTAGGATCAGCCTGTTATCCCCAGGGTAGCTTTTATCCGTTGAGCGACGACCCTTCCATTCGGAATCGCCGGATCACTATGTCCTGCTTTCGCATCTGCTCGACCCGTCAGTCTTGCAGTCAAGCTCTCTTATGCCATTGCACTCTATGGTTGATTTCCATCCAACCTGAGAGAACCTTTGAACGCCTCCGTTACTCTTTCGGAGGCGACCGCCCCAGTCAAACTGCCCACCTAGCACTGTCTCCGTGGCTACAAACCACAGATTAGAATTTCAGCATTGAATGGTTGGTATTCCACCGATGACTCCGATACAGCTAGCGCCATATCATCTCAGTCTCCCAACTATCCCTATACATGCAATGCCAAAACCCAATACCAAGCTACAGTAAAGCTCCATGGGGTCTTTCCGTCCTACTGTAGGTAACCGGTATCTTCACCGGTAATACAATTTCACCAGGCCTCCCGTCAAGACAGCGCTCAAATCATTACACCATTCGTGCAGGTCGGAACTTACCCGACAAGGAATTTCGCTACCTTAGGACCGTTATAGTTACGGCCGCCGTTCACTGGGGCTTCAATTCGGAGCTCTCACTCCTCCTCTTAACCTTCCAGCACTGGGCAGGTGTCAGCCCATATACATCGCCTTCCAGCTTAGCATAGACCTGTGTTTTTGTTAAACAGTTGCTTGAGCCTCTTCACTGCGACCCTCGAGCGCTTTGTATCGCGTGGATACTGACCCTCAAGGGCTCCTCTTCTCCCGAAGTTACGAGGTTATTTTGCAGAGTTCCTTAACGAGAGTTAGCCTGTCCGCCTTAGATTTCTCATCCTGACCACCTGTGTCGGTTTGCAGTACGGGCAGTCAAATATTAACGTTAGAAGCTTTTCTTGGCAGCGTGGGATTTGCGCATTCATCTTACGACTGTATATCATACCTCAGATATAACTCAATGGATTTTCCTATCAAGTCATCCTACATACTTCTACGGACACTTCCGTTCGTCCGCGCGCATACCCTTCTGCGTCCCTCCATCACAATATATGACTGGCACAGAAATATTAATCTGTTTTCCATTCGCCTACGCATTATAGCCTGGGCTTAGGTCCCGGCTTACTCAGGGAAGACAAGCTTTACCCTGAAAACCTTGGTCTTCCGGCGAGGGATTCTCGCCCCCTTTCTCGCTACTTATTCCTGCATTCTCACTTCTGATACCTCCAGAGTCGGTTTACCCTTCTCCTTCAACGGCCTACAGAACGCTCTCCTACCAATCCTTACGGATTCCACAGCTTCAGTTTTATAACTTAGCCCGTTACATTGTCAGCGCAGAGACTCTCGACTAGTGAGCTATTACGCACTCTTTAAAGGTATGGCTGCTTCTAAGCCAACCTCCTAGTTGTTTGTGAATCTCCACCTCCTTTCCCACTTAGTTATAATTAGGGACCTTAGCTGGTGGTCTGGGTTGTTTCCCTTTCGACAATGGAAGTTAACTCCCATAGTCTCACTCCTGAGCTCTAAATTATGGTATTCGGAGTTTGATTGATTTCAGTAAGCAATACGCCCCCTAGATCATTCAGTGCTCTACCCCCATAATTGAACACTCAAGGCTGCACCTAGATGCATTTCGGAGAGAACAGAGCTATCTCCTGGTTCGATTGGCTTTTTCACCCCTAAACCTACCTCATCCCCCAACTTTTCAACGGCGGTGGGTTAGGACCTCCACTGTGTCTTACCACAGCTTCATCCTGGACAGGTTTAGATCACCAGGTTTCGCGTCTACGCCAAACGACTAAATCGCCCTATTAAGACTTGGTTTCCCTTCGGCTCCGTTATACTTAACCTCGCCGTTTAACGTAACTCGCAGGGATCATTCTCCAAAGGCACGCCATCACCATTGCTGGCTCTGACCGCTTGTAAGCACACAATTTCAGGTTCTATTTCACTCCCTCCAGGGGTTCTTTTTCACCTTTCCTCACGGTACTATGCGCTATCGGTTAGTAAGAGTATTTAGCCTTATGAGATATGGTCCTCACAGATTCACACAGAATTCCTCGTGTTCCATGTTACTTGGGAGCAGAGTTATATGTGTAAGGATTTACTTGTACAGGACTTTCACCTTCTACGGTTCGCCTTTCCAGACAATTCCAATTCATCAATACACTATATTGAATATCTTACAGTTCTTCACTACTCTGTCCCTCAACCCCCTAAATACAACGGCTGTATCCTTGACATATTTAAGGTTTGAAGCTTGACCCATTTCGCTCGCCGCTACTTTTGGGTATCGTTTTTACTTTCTTTTTCCTCGCGTTACTTAGATGTTTCAGTTCACGCGGTTCCTCTTTCGTATTAAGACTCCATCTTAATAGATTGCTCCATTCGAAAATCCTGAGACTCTTACGTTCGATTGCAACTTATCTGAGGCTTATCGCAGCTTACCACGTCCTTCATCGGCTCTTACTACCTAGGCATCCTTTGTGTGCCCTTAATTATTTTAACCTATTTTTGACAGCTAACTCTAAGAAATTGTTAGAGTTAATTTTTTTCTTGTTTGTTCTACTATATAGTTTCCAATGTTCAGAAGTAATCCCAACAGCATTGCGCTGAAGAACATTACCAATAGAATAGAGAAAGACATATTCTCCTTAGAAAGGAGGTGATCCATCCGCACGTTCCCGTACGGATACCTTGTTACGACTTCACCCCAATCGCTAATCACACCCTCGGAGCATCCCTCCTTACGGTTAGGCCTGCTACTTCAGGTGCAACCAACTCTCGTGGTGTGACGGGCGGTGTGTACAAGACCCGAGAACGTATTCACCGCGACATTGCTGATTCGCGATTACTAGCGATTCCAACTTCATGTACTCGAGTTGCAGAGTACAATCCGAACTAAGAATAGTTTTCTGAGATTAGCTCCACCTCGCGGCTTTGCGACTCTCTGTACTACCCATTGTAGCACGTGTGTAGCCCAGCGTATAAGGGGCATGATGACTTGACGTCATCCCCACCTTCCTCCTGCTCATCGCAGGCAGTATCGCATGAGTCCCCAACTTAATGATGGTAACATACGAAAGGGGTTGCGCTCGTTGCGGGACTTAACCCAACATCTCACGACACGAGCTGACGACAGCCATGCACCACCTGTCTTTAGGGTTTCCCCGAAGGACACTGGAAACATCTCTGTCTCATTCCTAAGATGTCAAACGCTGGTAAGGTTCCTCGCGTTGCGTCGAATTAAACCACATGCTCCACCGCTTGTGCGGGTCCCCGTCAATTCCTTTGAGTTTCATACTTGCGTACGTACTCCCCAGGCGGATTACTTATCGCGTTAGCTTGGGCGCTGAGGTTCGACCCCCAACACCTAGTAATCATCGTTTACGGCGTGGACTACCAGGGTATCTAATCCTGTTTGCTACCCACGCTTTCGCGCTTTAGCGTCAGTATCTGTCCAGTAAGCTGGCTTCCCCATCGGCATTCCTACAAATATCTACGAATTTCACCTCTACACTTGTAGTTCCGCTTACCTCTCCAGTACTCTAGTCATGCAGTTTCCAACGCAATACAGAGTTGAGCCCTGCATTTTCACATCAGACTTACATAACCACCTAGACGCGCTTTTACGCCCAATAAATCCGGATAACGCTTGTGACATACGTATTACCGCGGCTGCTGGCACGTATTTAGCCGTCACTTCTTCTGTTGGTACCGTCATTTTTTTCTTCCCAACTGAAAGCACTTTACATTCCGAAAAACGTCATCGTGCACACAGAATTGCTGGATCAGACTTTTGGTCCATTGTCCAATATTCCCCACTGCTGCCTCCCGTAGGAGTAAGGGCCGTGTCTCAGTCCCCTTGTGGCCGTTCACCCTCTCAGGCCGGCTACCCATCATCGCCTTTGGTGAGCCGTTACCTCCAACTAGCTAATGGGACGCAAAGCTCTCTCACAGCGCATATAGCTTTCATAATCTTAGGATGCCCTAAAATCATAATATCAGGTATTAGCATTCGTTTCCAAATGTTGTCCCTAACTGTGAGGGCAAGTTCTTTACGCGTTACTCACCCGTCCGCCACCCAAACCGAAGTTCAAGTAGACTTGCATGTGTTAAGCATTCTGTCAGCGTTCATCCTGAGCCAGGATCAAACTCTTCGTTCAATCTTTTTAATAGCTCATTTTGCTATTTTAATTTAACACCAAATTTATGGTTGCTTTTTGTCTTTTCTCTATTCTGTTGCTAATGTCCTTGTCTCATTGACATCAGTTATAATATCATTTAAAATAAACTTTGTCAACAAAAAATTAATTTTTTTAATTTTTTCTATTTTTATTTTTTCTTTTTATTTTCAATAGCTACTATAAATTTTTAAAAATTTACAATAGTTTCTCTTATTATTATTTATTCACTGACCAAAATTCTATTAATAAATCTATATTCAAAATATCACATATAGATAAAAAGAATTATAAAAATATCTGCTATTTCACTTTCAATAGAAGAATAATTATATTCCTTAGTTTTTATCTATCAATTATCTATAACAATTTAGTTAATGTATTCTGTATCTATTTTTTTAACTCATTTATAAGTTCTTTAAAATTCTTCCAACCTAAATAATCACAATTAATTAATTTTTACTTCTCCATTTTTCATTTATAGCTTCTAATCTATATTGTCTTCTTTCGCCTCTAACAATAGCTTTAAATCTATACGTATCAAAAATTAAATATTTCATTATTTTTCTTATAGTTATAGACTAATTCATTGTTTCTCACAACTATTCTTATCTTTTTAAAAGTTAGAATATACAATGATAATAGTACAATTATTCCAATTATTATGTAGATATGTCTCCCCCTGTAAAATAAGTTATAAGAATGCTAATTGTAACAGCTAAAATTACATATTTATCAAATATATGCGTTATTTTGCTTTCATATATTTTTTTCATCTTTTTCCATCATCTATTTTTATTCTCCATATATTCTTCTATTTCATCAGCAGTTCTGGAAATTTATCTCCTAAAAATTCTACTTGTTCCATCTTCTTGAATTAAAATATCTCTTTCCATTCTAATTCCACCAAAATCCATATACTTTTCTATTTCATCATAATTTAAAAATTCTTGATGAAGTTTTTCATTCTTCCATTTTTCAAAAAGTTCTGGGATAAAAGTATATTCCTGGCTCAATAGTAAAAACATTTCCAACTTCCAATTTCTTAGCAAGTCTTAAAGAAGCTAAACCAAATTGAGTTGATTTTTCTTCTCCTTCATCATAACCTACATTTATTTCTCCAAAGTTTTCCATATCATGAACTGTCATTCCCATCATATGTCCTAAACCATGAGGCATAAATAGTGCATGAGCTCCTGAAGCAACTATATCCTCAACTTCTCCCTTCATCAGTCCAAGTTTTTTTCATATTTTCTGCTAAAACCTTACAAGCTTCTAAATGTACTTCCTTATATGTAATTCCTGCTCTTACTAAATCTTTAGCTCTGTCAAACATATCTCTTACTATATTATGTATAGTTTTTGTCTTTCAGTAAATTTTTCCACTTACAGGAAAAGTTGTTTGTCATATCTCCGCAATATCCTTCTTCTGTTAGAGCACCACAATCTAATAACACTAAATCTCCATCTTTTAGAGTATTCAAATGATTGTGGTTATGTAAAATTTGACCATTCTTGCTAAGTATAGTTTGGAAAGAATAGTAAGCATTATATTTTTCTTGGCTGCTTTTTCCACTTCAGCAACAAGTTCATATTCTTTCATTCCTGCTTTTTACATTTTTCATAGCAGCAAAGATGCATTTCTTTTGTTATGTTTACTCCTTTTTCTATTTCTTCAATTTCTATTTTATCTTTTATATTTCTTTGTTTAATAATATTTTTTTATTAAATAGAAAGAGACATACTCATTAAATTCAAAAAGGATTTATATTTAAGATTGAACTCAAATACATAATATTGTCTGCTTTTATATTGATTAGTAAATCTTATATTTTTTTCTATTTTCTAAATATTTCTTTAATTCTTCTTTTTCAATAAACTTTTCTATTCCAACTTCAAGAGCCAATTCTTTTAAAAATTTTTTTGTTTTCCCATCCAAATAATATCAGACATTGTATAGTCATTACCAAAAATTATTTCTTCATTATTATCTATGTCGATAATTCCAATTAAGCCATTGTGATCCATACCAAAAATAATATTTAAAAGTTGCATCTTGTCTGAACCTCCCACGACTGACACCCTACGAGTGCTAGAGTTGCGGGTTCCAAAAATCTTTAAAAATATTTAAAAATTTTCTAAGAAGTTTGATAGCTTTACACTACCCTTATTCTTTTAGGTGTGTTCAGCTCACCTCTATTGTATAGGACACTTAAGTCCACAACTTTTACTTTTTCTTAGAATATTTAATGCTCCATTACAATCTGCATTTATAAGTTTACCTGCGCTTGTTTGATATAGTCCTCTTTTTATTCTTTTTCCACTGAATACATATTCTTGTAGATTTTCTTTATCATATATTGAATTTCATCTCCATCAAAAGAAACTTGCTTTTTGATGTATAACTCTCTTCTTGTAGTTTAAATTCTACTCCATATAGTTTACATAGATATATTAATTTATCTCTTAATTTTCCATATGGTATATTTACAAAGTTCTGATTATTTATACTTCCAATATTTGATTTCCTTTGAAAATCTTCATTATATCCTAGAATTAGTTTTCCTATATCATTATTAAGACAATAATTTAGAATTGTTCTTGCTGCTTTTTGAAAGATAATCATTTATACGATTATTTCTCTTTCTAGTTATTCTCTTTTTGCCTTAATGTTGTGCGCTCAATCTTTTGCTTATCTTTTATACTTTGTAATTTTGCATTTATCTTATTATAGTATTGATTAATAGATTTTTAATTTTCTACCATCTATTATGAATGAAGCTCCAGTATTTGTAACACAAGTACAAAGATTGTTTATACCTAAATCAATTCCTAGTACATTTTCTTTATTTAATTCCCTTTGAATTTCTTTTTACTTCATAAGTATATTGAATTTCAAAAGTACCTAGAATATTGTTTTGGTATTATTCTAATTTCTTTTATCTTCTTGTCTTTTAATACTGATGGTAGCTTAACTTTAACTTCCTGATGAGTTTTCTTAAAAAGAATTTGAATAAGGAACTATCAGCATATCATCTTTTTAATCTAACAAAACCTATAACAAGAGTTGTAAAACCATCTTTAGCAAGATAATTAGGTAATTTTATTTTACCATTATATTGACCATTCTTAGCAAGTTTTTAAAAGTGCAAAGAATGATTTAAAACTTTCATCTACTTCTTTCAAAAATTTGTTGAGCCATATTAGAATTTAACTTCTTGTAATTCTCACTATTTTTTTAAGCATTTTATAGTTTTCATTATAGCTTAAATACTTTTTATTGTTAAAATAGTGTTGTCTAACATTGTATATAGCTTGATTTTTTAAATTCTTAGCTATATGGCACAAATATTTTAAATTTTCTAAACTCTTTTTTTGCTAAGATGTTTTACTTGTTGTTTTTAATGTTAAATACATATATAATCACCTCCTTTTTCATCAGAGATATTATACCATATATTCTACATTTTATCCATTAAAAAGTAATGTTTTTTATTTATTTTTAAATATTTTTAAAGTTTTTAAAACCCCACAACAGTGGGAAGCGTCGTTCACATAAGTTCGCTACTACTTATGCAGTTCTCTTATGAACTTCTTGTTATCTCTAACAAGCACAGACTATATCTTATCCATAGTGTATCTCAACACCTTAGGCGAAACCACTTCCAATACCAATCGCTTGTATTGTACTCCCCTCACGAGGGATAGTCGTTGAACTTTCCTTTTCAGGCTTAGCTGCTGATTGTCTATTATCATAATGTTTAGGATTTAACCTTGCACCATCTAGTATATTTTTTCTGCTTTCGCCACCATCACACTTATACCATTTTCTCACTTAGGTATTATGTTGTGGTTATACTAGCTTTAAGAGTTCCCAGCAATTCAGTTTCTTCGTTGCACAGTTTTACTCTGCGTCTACATACAAGTTTCCCTATATGCTTACTAAAATCTTCGTGCAATTCATACCCTACGAGTACATGTCTCATGACTAACACCCTACGAGTGCTAGAGTAACGAGTGTTCTTGCACTATTTAATAAATGGATAAGTATTATCTTCACAATCTAGAGGTGAAAAATTATTTCCCATTATTAAAATTAAACCATCTCTAAAGTTTTCCTTTAATTTCTTTTCTTCTATTTATATATACTTCTTTATTCAACATAAAAATTTCAACTCCTTTCATTTATATATTATTTTATACTTTTTTCTAAAAAAAGTCTATATCTATTTAAAAAAAGAGAATTCTTTATGTTTTTTTATTCTTTTATAATTTTTCATACTTTTTCTTTATACACAACATAAGTTTTTTTCATCTAATACCCACAAGATTAATTCGAAAACTATCTGGATTTTCATCTATAAATTTTTTTAGCTGTGTTTAAAGCAATCTCTGCACCTTCATTTACTGGAAAACGATATATTCCTGTTGATACAGAAGGAAAAAGCTATTTTTTTCTCAATCCATTTTTTTCTTTGCTAGTTTTAAACTTTCATAATAGGCTGACTCTAATTTTTTTAGCCTCTCCATTTTTCTCCTGTCGAGTATCTTGGACCTACCGTATGTATTATATATTTATTTGGAAGATTATATCCTTTAGTTATTACTGCTTCTCCTGTAGCACAGCTACCTATCTCCTTACATTCCTTAGCAAGATCTCCTGAAGCAGCTCTAAAAATTGCTCCACAGACTCCACCACCCATTTCTAATTGGTTATTGGCTGCATTAACTATTACTTCTACTTCTGGAATTTTTTTGTTATATCTCCACTTACTATTTTTATAATATCCTTATACATTTTTCCTCCATTACCAATCTATATATAAAAAAAGCAGGAATATCTTCCTGCTTTTATTTTTTAAACTTTTTTCTAACTATTTAGCTTCTACAGTAACTGGAACTTCTTTAAGATCTCCTAAAGTTAAAACTCCTTCTGTACCTTTTCATAGCTATTTCGTTTCCAGCTTCATCAGCATATCTTTTCTCCAGAAGCAGTTTCTGCATTTTTTTCAATTCAGTAACTTTTTCCTTCTGCATCAGTTAAAGTAGCTGTAGCTCCATCAGCAGCAACTTCTAAAGTGAATTCCTTTTCCATCTTCAGTTTTAACTGAGAATGCTTTTACTTCAGCAGCAGCTTCAGTTGCAGGTGCTTGAGTTGTTGTTGCAGTTGCTTCTGCAGCAGGTTGTTCAGCTGGTTTTTGTTCTTCTTTCTTTTCTCCACAAGCTACTAAGAATAAGCTCATAGCTAGTGCTAACATTGCAAATTTTTCATTGTATATCCCTCCTTGATTTTCTGTAGTCATACACATTATTTTCTAATAAAAATCAAGTCTTTTTCTCTTTTTAGACACATGTTCTTATTTTCGTTTTTTTAATGATTATGTATTATTATTAAAATATCTGTTTATTTTTTTAATGAGTAAAGAGTTCGAAAAAGCGAATTAATGACCTATTTTAGATATATAATTTGAATAGATTTTATATGTTATATATATCAAAGATATTTTTAAGCTATATTTTTCATAAATTCTTTAACTTCATTTTTGATTTCACTAGCAGTTGATAGTTCTAAAAATTCTTTCAACTAGCTTTTCACATTCTTTTTATCCAATTTCATTAGAATTCTTTTAACTCTTGGTATTGAAATTCCTGACATAGAAAAAGAATCTAGTCCCATACCAAATAAAAATTGCTACTGCATTTTCATCTCCAGCAAATTCTCCACACATTGAAATTTTTATTCCACCTTCATGTGCCCCATCTATTAACATTTTTAATAGCTTGTAGTACTGCTGGGTTATATGTATCATATAGATTAGCAATTTTTCATTTCCTCTATCTACTGCTAAAGTATATTGTGTTAAGTCATTTGTTCCTATTGAGAAGAAATCACATTCTTTTTGCAAAATGTTTTGCTCTAAATGCAACAGCTGGAGTTTCAACCATTATTCCTAGCATTATTTTTCATCAAACTCTATACCTTCTTCTCTAAGTTCCTTCTTACAGTTTTTCAAATATAGCTTTTGCCTTTCTAACTTCTTCTATATCCATTATCATAGGTAGCATAATTTTTTTATTTGACCATATTTTGAAGCTCTTAGTAAGGCTCTAAATTGAGTTTTTAAAATTTCTTGTCTATCTAAGCAAACTCTTATAGCTCTCCAACCTAAAAATGGGTTTTCTTCTTGTGGTAATTCCATATATGGTAATGATTTATCTCCACCTATATCCATAGTTCTTATAGTTACAGGATATCCTTTTAAACCTTCAGCTACTATTTTTGTATGCTTCAAATTGTTCGTCTTCTGTTGGGAAACTATCTTTTTCCATAAATAAGAACTCTGTTCTATAAAGTCCTATTCCAAAACCACCATTTGAAATAATACCTTTTTAAATCATTAGGTGATCCTATATTTCCCCAAAACATCAACTTTTGTTCCATCTTTTGAAACAGCTTCTTTATCTTTTAAAGCCTTTAATTCTTCTTTTTCTTTTAAGAAGTTTTCTCTTTTTTTCTTTATATATCTTTAAAAGTTTCTTCATCAGGATTAACTATAACTTCTCCATTTAATGCATCAACTATTAAAATTTGATTGTCTTCTAAGTTTTTCTAAAACTGTTCCTACTCCAACTACTGCTGGTAATTCTAAAGATCTTGCCATAATAGATGAGTGAGCTGTCTTTCCACCAATTTCAGTTACGAAGGCTAAAAACATTTTCTAAGTTTATTTGAGCTGTGTCTGAAGGATTTAATTCTCTTGCAACGATTATTGTTTCAGGCTCTAATTTTTGAAAGATCAACTACTTGTACATTCATAACTCCATATAGCCATCTTTTTCCCTATATCTCTTAAATCTCCTGCTCTTTCTTTAAAAATATGCATCTTCTAAATTTGCAAGCATATTTGCATATTCATCAATTGCTTCATTTAAAGCAAATTCAGCAGTACATTTTTTCAGAAATTTTTGAATCTCATTTCTGAAAAATAGTTCTTCATCTTCTAATAAAGTAATATGTCCTTCAAAAATATCTGCCTTATCTTTACCAAGTTTTTGAAGAGTATTTTTCTTTTATTTCTTCTAATTGTTTTTAGCAACCTCTCTACCTTTTATTAATCTTTCTAACTCTTCTTCTTTAGATAGTATAGATTTTTCAAGTATTTTCTAAATTATTTTCTTTTGTAAAGAAATGCCTTACCTATTGCTATCCCAGGAGAAGCTGGGATACCTTTTATTAAGTTATTTTTCATAATCCACTCCAATATTTTTTTCAAAATAAAAGGGAGAAGTTAACACTCTCCCTCACACAAAAATTAATCTTTTAAGTTTTCAAGAAGAGATGATAATTTATCAACTGCTTCATTTTCATCTTCACCATCAGCATATACAGTTATTTTGCTTCCTATTCCTAAAGAAAAGTAATTTTAATAATGAAGTTCCATTAACTTTTACTCCAGCTTCATTTTCTACGCTTATTTGTGAAGAAAATGTTTTTGCTAAACTTACAAATTCATTTCCTGGTCTTGTGTGTAATCCAGTTTCATTTACTATTTCTACAGTTTTACTTTTCATATCATCAATCCTTTTCAATAATTTGTATATAATTAAATTTTTATCTATACTATAAGAGTACAGTGCTTTTGTCAATAAAAATTATGATAAAAATATTATCTTAAAAGCATTTAAAAATGAATCACTTCTGTATAATTATTTTTTTCTCTTGCATTTAGTAGAATTATATTATAGGATATAGAACAAATATTGTTAAAAGAGGTGATAAAAATATGGAGAGATTAAAAGAAGATGAAGTAAATTATAGATGAGCTTAAACAAACAGGAAAAATATAAAGAATATCAAGAAATGCTTTTTAGATGACTTTGAAGAACATCATGTTGTTTATAAAATAGAAGCAGATGAACTGATTGCTATAGCACACAAAAATAATACTATCCCTTATAAACTGATAGAATTTTTACGACTGGCAACAGATGAATTATTTAATTGAAGAAGAAGATGGGATAGAATAAAAAGTGTTTTTATTTTTGAAATATGTTATAATATAAGAAATAAAAATAAGTAAAAAAACATTACATTTTATAAATTTTAACTTTTAGTTAAAATGAAAGGAGAATAACAATGACAGTGGGTTATATTTTTGGCTAGTACTTACTATTATTTTCACTATTATTGAATTTGCTATTCCAGCACTTGTAACAGTATGGTTTGCTTTTTGCAGCGGCCTTAACTGTATTTGTATCTCTAATTAGTGATAGTATGAAAGTGGAAATAACTTTCTTTACAGTTGTTTCTCTACTATCTCTTTATATTCTTAAGACCTTATGCTAGAGCTATCTTATCTAAAAATAAGGATAATTTTGATGCTGAGAAAATAGATACAGCTATCATAGTAAAAGAAAATTGTGACACAAGTAAAGAAGAAAAATTTATGATGTAAGTTACAAGGGTTCTATATGGACTGCTTTTAAGTAACGATCTTTTTGAAGTAGGAGATACTCCTGTAATTTCAAGTTTTAAAGGAAATAAAATAATTTTAAAAATAAATTGAGGTTTTGAATTATGTTTTATATACCATTTTTTTGTACTACTTTTAATTTTATTTGCTGTAATTGCATTAAAAAGCAATTAAAATTGTTCCTGAATCACAAGTTTATATCATTGAAAAACTAGGAAAAAATACAACCAATCTTTAAGTTCAGGTTTAAATCTTTATCAATCCTTTCTTTTGATAAGGTTTCAAGAATAGTTTCTCTTAAAGAGCAAGTTGTTGATTTCGACCCACAAGCAGTTATCACAAAAGATAATGCTACTATGCAAATAGACACTGTTGTTTATTTCCAAATAACTGATCCTAAAACTATATACTTATGGAGTTGAAAGACCTTTATCAGCTATTGAAAAACTTAACTGCTACAACTCTTAGAAATATTATAGGGGATATGACAGTTGATGAAACATTGACATCTAGAGATATTATAAATACAAAGATGCGTCAAGAACTTGATGATGCTACTGACCCTGGGGAATAAAAAGTAAACAGAGTTGAGTTAAAATCTATACTTCCTCCAAATGACATCAGAATTGCCATGGAAAAAGGAAATGAAGGCAGAAAGAGAAAAGAGAGCAAAAATACTTGAAGCACAAGCTACAAGAGAATCTGCAATACTTGTTGCTGAAGGGAAAAAACAATCTGCTATCTTAAGAGCTGAAGCTGAAAAAGAAGTAAAAATTAAAAGAAGCTGAAGGTAAAGCTCAAGCGATACTTGAAATTCAAAGAGCTGAAGCTGAAGCTATTAAACTATTAAATGAAGCTAAACCTGCTAAAGAAATCCTAGCACTTAAATCTTTTGAAACATTTGAAAAAGTTGCTGATGGTAAATCTACTAAGATACTTATCCCAAGTGAAATTCAAAACTTAGCTGGTTTTTATGCAAACTATAAAAAGAAATTAACTAAAGAATTAATTAAAAGTGGCTGTTGCAAATTAAATTTTTGAGCTGCACCCAAAATCTTGGACACAAGATTGAGGTGCAGTTTTTTGTGAGTAAATTAACAAGAGAAGATAAAATTGAAAATATATGAAAGAAGAAAAAAATGGGTGAAACTATTCCTTCTTTAGCTAAAAGCTTTTTGATGTTCAGGAATCTAATATTAAATATTTAATTGCTTTTAATTGAAAAATATGGATATGATATTTTTAAGAAAAGATAAAAATAGAGCTTATTCTAAAGATTTTTAAACTACAAATAATTAATAGAATTTTAATTAATCATGAGTCTATTAATTTTGTTGCTCTTGATATTGGTTTAGTATCTCCTGGTATTTTTACATAATTGGCTTTCAAAAATTTAAAGAAAAATGGGTATAATGTTGTAGAAAAGAAAAAAAGGAAGGAAAACCTAAATCTATGACTAAACTTAAGAAAAAAATGATAAAACATTATCTGAAAAAGAGAAAAATTAAACAATTAGAAGATGAAATACTTTTATCTAAAAGCTGAGAATGAATACTTAAAAAAATTGAGAGCTCTAGTTCAAGAAAGGGAGCTAAAAGAGAAGAAAAAGTAAGAGTAATAGCCGAACTTAGAGCTAAATATCCTTTCAAAAATGCTATTAAAGATTGCTGGAATATCAAGATCAGTATATTATTACTATATTGATAAAAAGATATTGATGAGAAGAATAAAGATATCATTGAAAAAAATCAAAAGAAATTTACTACGCGAATAAAGGAAGGTATGGTTATCGCAGAGTAACATTGGAATTAAAAAAATCAAGGTTTTAATATTAATCATAAAAAAAGTTCAAAGACTTATGAAAAAAAGTTTAATTTACAAAGTATTATCCGTAAAAAAAGAAAAATATTCTTCATACAAAGGTCGCATAGGAAAAGATAGCTGATAACCATATTAAAAGAAATTTTTGAAGCAACAGCTCCAAATCAAAAAAATGGTTTACAGATGTAACAGAATTTAATTTAAGAGGAGAAAAAGTTATACTTATCTCCAATATTAGATGCTTATGGAAGATATATAGTTTCATATGATATTTCGCGCAGTGCTAACTTGGAGCAGATAAATCATATGTTAAGTTTAGCATTTAAAGAAAATGAAAATTATGAAAAATTTGATATTTCATAGTGACCAAGGATGGCAATATCAGCATTATTCATATCAAGAAAAGATTGAAAAGAGAAGAAGATAACTCAAAGCATGTCAAGAAAAAGGAAATAGTTTAGATAATGGATTGATGGAATGTTTTTTTGGATTATTAAAAATTAGAAATGTTTTATGAACAAGAAGAAAAGTACAAAACATTAGAAGAATTGAAAGAAGCAATAGAAGATTATATATATTATTACAACAACAAAAGAATAAAGGAAAAAAATTAAAAGGATTAACTCCTGCTTCTTACAGAAGTCAATCCTTATTAGTAAGTTAAATTAATTTGTCCAACTTTTTGGGGTCAGTACATTTTGTAACAGTCTCTTTTTGTTTATATTTTTTTAAAATGATATATAATAGTATAAATTACATTTTTATTTTTTTGGAGGGACTTATGTTAGAAGATTTAATAAATGAATTTAAAAGAAATTTTCAAATATGATGGGGAAGTAGAAACTTTCTTTTCACCAGGTAGAGTTAACTTAATTGGTGAACATACAGACTATAATGGTGGTTTTGTTTTTCCTTGTGCATTAGATTTTGGAACTTATGCTGTTGTTAAAAAGAGAAGACAAAGTTTTTAGAATGTATTCTAAAAACTTTAAAAATTTAGGAACTATTGAATTTAATCTAGATAACTTAGTTTATAATAAAAAGATAACTGGGCTAATTATCCTAAAGGAGTTGTAAAAACTTTCTTAGATGAAAACTATAAAATAGACAGTGGTTTTGATGTATTATTCTATGGAAATATTCCAAATGGTGCTGGACTTTCTTCTTCAGCTTCTATAGAAGTTTTAACTGCTGTTATACTTAAAGACTTATTCAAACTTGATGTTGATATGGTTGAAATGGTTAAAATGTGTCAAGTTGCAGAAAACAAATTCATTGGAGTAAACTCAGGAATTATGGATCAATTTGCAGTTGGTATGGGTAAAAAGACCATGCTATTTTACTAGATTGTAATACTTTAAAGTTTGAATATGTTCCTGTAAAAATTAAAAAAATATGTCTATTGTTATCGCTAACACAAATAAAAAGAGGTTTAGCAGATTCTAAATACAATGAAAGAAGAAGTTCTTGTGAAGAAGCTGTTAAAGTTCTAAATGACAATGGAGTTAATATAAAATATCTAGGTGAGCTAACAGTTGCTGAATTCGATAAAGTTAAACACTTTATAACAGATGAAGAACAACTAAAAAGAGCAACTCACGCTGTTAGTGAAAAATGAAAGAGCAAAAGTTGCAGTTGAATTTTTGAAAAAAGATGATATTGCAGAATTTGGAAGACTAATGAATCAATCTCATATCTCTTTAAGAGATGACTATGAAGTTACAGGTATAGAGCTTGATAGCCTTGTAGAAGCTGCTTGGGAAGAAGAAGGAACTGTTGGTTCTCGTATGACTGGAGCAGGTTTTGGTGGTTGTACTGTAAGTATAGTTGAAAAAATGACCATGTTGAAAACTTTATAAAAAAATGTTGGAAAAATATAAAGAAAAAAACAGGTTTAAGAGCTACTTTCTATATAGCAAACATTGGAGATGGAGCAGGAGATATGTAAAATAGTTCAGTACTAACCAAATTTCTTAACAGATAAAAATTAAGAATTCGCTGCAAATTCACTAAACTCACTTCGTTCAAACATCAGTGAGATTTGCTCAGCTCATTCTATTTAATTTTTATCTTAAAATTTGGAATGTACCTCACTTATTTATATATAACTAATATCTTAGAAAGGAAAAAGGATGGAAATTTACTCTTTAATTAATAGACTTATAAAATATTCATTAAAAATTCATTGATAACAGAAGATGATGTTATATTTGTTAGAAAATGAATTAATGGCATTGTTACAATTAAAAGATTGGGAGGATGTCAATGAGGGATAACTATCAAATACCTGAATATCCACAAGAAATCTTAGATAAAATTTGTGATTATGCTATAGAACAAAAAAATTATAGAAGATGGAACTACTGATAGAGATATTTTTGATACAGAAGTTATGGGAAAAATTTACCCCTTTCCCAAGAGAAGTTATAAATACATTTAAAAATTTATCTGATGAAAATATAAAGTCAGCAACAGATTATTTCTATAATTTCTCTAAAAACTAACTATATAAGAACTGAAAGAATAGAAAAATCTATATTGGAAAAAGTCCAACAGAATATGGAGATTTAGAAATTACTATAAATCTATCTAAACCTGAAAAAGACCCTAAAGAGATTGAAAGACAAAAGAATATGCCTCAAGTAAATTATCCTAAATGTCTTTTTATGTTATGAAAATGTTGGTTTTGCTGGAACTTTAACGCATCCTGCAAGACAAAACCATAGAGTTATACCTCTAACTCTAGAAAATGAAAGATGGTATTTTCAATATTCTCCTTATGTTTACTACAATGAACATGCAATAATATTCTGTTCTGAACATAGAAAATGAAAAATAAATAGAGATACTTTCTCAAGAACTTTGGACTTTGTAAAATCAATTTCCACATTACTTTATAGGTTCAAATGCAGATTTACCAATAGTTGGAGGTTCTATTTTTAAAGCCATGACCACTATCAAGGTGGAAATCATGAGTTCCCTATGGCAAAATCTGAAATTGAAAAGGAAGTAAGCTTTGAAGCATATCCTAATATAAAGGCTGGAATAGTTAAATGGCCTATGACTGTTTTTAAGATTAAAAATCTTTAGATAGAAATGAATTAATTGAGCTATCAGATAAAAATCTTAAAAAGCTTGGAGAGAATATTCAGATGAAGAAGTTGGAGTATTTGCTTATACAAATTCAACTCCACACAATACTATAACTCCTATCGCTAGAAGAGAGAAGAATACTTCGAAATTGACTTAGTTCTTAGAAATAATAGAACTGATGAAGCTAATCCTTTAGGTATCTTCCACCCTCATAGTGAACATCACAATATTAAGAAAGAAAAATATTGGGCTGATAGAAGTTATGGGACTGGCTGTTCTTCCTGGAAGATTGAAATTTGAAATGAGAAAAATAGCTGAATTCTTAAAAGATAAAGATTTTGAAAAAGAAAATTTCTGAAGATAAAGATTGTCAAAAACATTTATCTTGGTTAAAAGCTTTTATAAATAAATATCCTAATATTGAGAATTTATCAGCAGATGAAATCTTAGAAAAATATTTTAAATGTTGAAATTGGTTTAACATTCTCAAGAGTGCTTGAAGATGCTGGAGTATTTAAAAGAGATGAAAAAGGTAAAAATGCCTTTCTTAAATTTATAAATCATATTGGAGGTAGATTCTAATGTCTATATTGGTTTGTGGAGGAGCAGGCTACATTGGTAGCCATGTTGTTAAGTATCTATTAGAAAAATGAAGATGTTGTTGTTGTTGACAGCTTAATCACAGGGCATGTTGATGCTGTTGACGAAAAAGCACATTTAGAACTTGGAGATTTAAAAGATGAAGAATTTTTAAATAGAGTTTTTTTGAAAAATATCAAATTGATGGAGTTATAGACTTTGCTGCCTTCTCTTTAGTTGGAGAAAGTGTTAGCGAACCATTAAAAATATTTTGAAAAATAACTTCATGGTACTCTTTGCCTATTGAAAGTTATGAAAGCTCATAATGTTGATAAGATAGTATTTTCATCTACTGCTGCAACTTTATGGTGAGGCAGAAAAACATGCCTATACTTGAAACTGATAGAACAGAACCTACTAACCCTTATGGAGAAAGTAAGTTAGCAGTTGAAAAAGATGTTTTAAATGGTGTGCTAATGCCTATGGATTAAAAATATACTGCTTTTAAGATATTTCAATGTTGCTGGTGCATACCCAAGTGGAGAAATTGGAGAAGCTCATACTTGTGAAACTCACTTAATACCATTAATTTTACAAGTTGCTCTAGGACAAAGAGAAAAAATATCTATCTATGGAGATGACTATCCTACTCCTGATGGAACTTGTATAAGAGACTACATTCATGTAATGGATTTAGCAGATGCTCATTATCTTGCTCTAAATAGATTAAGAAATGGTGGAGATAGCCAAGTATTTAACTTAGGAAATGGAGAAGGTTTCTCTGTAAAAGAAGTTATAGAAGTTACAAGAAAAGTAACAGGACACCCTATTCCTGCAGAAGTTAGTCCAAGAAGAGCAGGAGACCCTGCAAGACTTGTAGCTTCATCTCAAAAAGCTTTAGATACATTAAAATGGGTTCCTAAATATGATAAATTAGAACAAATCATTGAAACTGCTTGGAACTGGCATAAAAACCATCCAAATGGATATGAAGTTAATAATTTATGGAGCTGTTGTAAATTAACAAAAGTAAAAAAATAATTCGTTATTGAGTAAATTTCTTATTTTTACTTTAAGATTGAAATTTTAAATTTGCAACAGCTCCATTTTTTTATTATTAATATATTTCTGCATATTTACTAGTTAAAAATAGCAAACTTATTGGTATTTTTTCATTTATTTTTATCTTCTACTTCTTCAGGCTACCTATAAAAATTAATTACTACTTACAAGTATCTTTAAATCCATTTACTTTTATTATTTCTTTTGCTATTTCAGCTACATTAGCATTGTGTTTACTATTGTAGAAAGGCTGTATTCTTTATCATTTACTTTTGACATACAATGTGGACTCAATGTAAATGTTATAGCTATTCCATAACCTGTTTTTCATCCACTATATTTCCATGTTTTGGATTTAGTCTTGTATTTTTCTGGGATTATAAAAGTTTGCTCCTTCAAATTCTACTCTTTTATTTACTGGTCTTTTTCATTATATCTTGCGTTGCTATCTCAACACCCTCTTATACTCATCTGTCATAATTGCTCCTGGTGCATCTTTTTCTTAATTCTTTTTCTCTCTCTCCATCTCTATTCTACGAATATTATCTTGTATTGCTATCTTCCCATAATGTATAAAATCACACGAAGAAAATATTAATCCTAACATTATCACCATTATCACTCTTTTTAACATCATCATAGACCAACTCCTTTTCTTAATTTTTCTAAATACTCATTTATTTCTACTGTTGTTGGAGTCTTTTTATAAGGTTGAGGACTTAAATTCATTTCCTTATTTTTAGGTAGTCCTTTATCTTGATAATTTCATAACCATATTCTTTCCTAAATTCTTCTTTTCTATAATCCTCCACTACTTTTTATTGAAAATTGCTATTTTTAATCTCTTAACAAGTAGCCCAAGAACCACCCTTAGGCTACCTATAAAAAAATTAATTACTTTCTATTTGCAAGTATTTGTTAGACTATTTGCCTTTATTATTTTTGACCTATTACATTTAAGTCTTTATCTTCATTATTATAATATAAATAAATATACAAATTACTCTTTACTTTTTGTATAAAAATACTTCTAGGCTACAACCATTATCCATCTTGAATAATATTGCTATTCCATAACCTGTTTTTCATCCACTATATTTCCATGTTTTGGATTTAATCTTGTATTTTCTGGTATTAATAAAGTTGTTCCTCCAAACTCTACTCTTTTTATTTACTGGTCTTTTCATTATATCCTGTATTGCTAATTCTACCCTTGCCTTTCATACTCAGGGTTACCCTGCTGCTGCATATGCATCTTTTTCTTGCTTCTTTTCTCTCTCTCCATCTCTATTCTACGAACATTATCTTGTATTGCTATCTTCCCATAATGTATAAAATCACATGAACTAAATATTAATCCTAACATTATCACCATTATCACTCTTTTTAACATCATCATGACCAACTCCTTCTCTTAATCCTTTTTAGTACTCTTTTATTCCTAATGTTGGTTGAGCTTCTTTTCTTAATTCTTCTTTTCTATAGTCTTCTACTGCTTTTTATTGAAAATTACTACTTTTTAATCTCTTAACAAGTAGCCCTAAGAAAAACCCTAGGCTACCTATAAAAAAATTAATTACTTTCTATTTGCAAGTATTTGTTAGACTATTTGCCTTTATTATTTTTGACCTATTACATTTAAGTCTTTATCTTCATCATTATAATATAATAAAAATATACTTATCATTCCTTACTTTCTTTCTATAAAATACCTCAGTACAATAATCCTCTATATAAAATATGACTGCTATTCCATAGCCTGTTTTTCATCCACTATATTTCCATGTTTTCGGATTTAATCTTGTATTTTCTGGTATTAATAAAGTTGTTCCTCCAAATTCTACCTTTTTTATTTATTGGTCTTTTCTTTATATCTTGTATTACTTTTCTACATCCTCCTTATATTTGTCTACAACAATTGCCCCTGGTCCATCTTTTTACTTAATTCTTTTCTCTCTTTGCTCTCTCTACTCTATACATATTATCTTTTATAGCTTCGGTAAATAATTGGCATGAACTTAATGTTAATCCCATTATTATTAAAATTATCATTCTTTTTATCATTATCTATCAACTCCTTTTCTTAGATTTCCCAGATATTCATTTATATCTACTATAGTTGAATTTTTCTTTTAACATAAGATTGTGAACTCATGTTTATTTCTATAATCTTCTACTACTTTTTATTGAGAATTGCTATTTTTAATCTCTTAATCAAGTAGCCTAAGAAAATTTCTTAGGCTACCTATAAAAATTAATTAATACTTATTTACACCCATTTGTAAATCCATTTATTTTACTTATTTTTCAAATAATGCTTTAGTATCTTTATTTTCTGAAAAATAACAAAATATAGTAATAGCCCCTGCAAGTCTTTTTACTTCTTGCATCTGAATAAGTATCACAATAATCTCTTATATAAATGCAAACTGAAGTCCATATCCTGTTTTATATCTACAATAGCTTCTGTTTTTAAATTTAGCCTTGTATTTTCTGGAAGCATTATTTTTATTCCATCAAACTGTATCTCTTTATTTATTGGTCTTTTTAATACTTCTTTTACTATATCTAATACTTCTTTATTTGCTTGATATGCCCAACCTCCTTCTTTCTCATAATACGGGCTTTGTAATTTTTCTTATTTCTGCTTGTTGTTTTGCATCGTCTATTGAATATTTTTATTATTGCTATTTCTTGACATGAACTTAATGTTAACCCTCATTATTATTAAAATTATCATTCTTTTTATCATTAGTTTATCAACTCCTTTTCTTAGATTTCTTAGATATTCATTTATATCTACTATTTTTAGAGTTTCTTTTTCTTATATATGGTTGTGGAATTATATTCTTTTCTTTATTTTTAGATAGTCCTTTGTCTTGATAATTTCCATAACCATATTCTTTTCTTAATTCATCTTCTTTTAATCTCTTAACAAGTAGCCTAAGAAAACCTCTTAGGGCTACCTATAAAAATTAATTACTACTTATTTATAATTTTTAATAAAACCATTTACTTTTTGCTATTTTTCTGAGATTTTTGATATTTCAAAATCTCATTTATAGTTATTTTGGTTCTTTAAAATCATTTATTTTCATTATTCTCTGTGCTATCTTACTTATATTGGCATTATACTCATCATAAAAAATCCATATTTTTTTATTATTTACCTCTTTTTGTTATATAATAACGTTTTTAATGAAAATATTATTGTTATTCCATAGCCTGTTTTTCATCTACTATATTCCCTAGCTTTGAATTTATTCTTGTTCCTTCTGGTATTATAAGTTATTCCCTCAAATTGTACTTTTTATTTATTGGTCTTTTTAATATATCTTCTATAACTTCTTTCACTCCTTCCTTATATTCATCTACAACAACTGCAAAAGGCCCATCTTTTTCTTGCTTCCTTTGTCTCCCTCTCTCTCTATTCTATTCATATTTTCATATCTGCTATCCTTCCATAGTATATAAAGTCACACGAACTAAATATTAATCCTAATACTATTGACATTACTATTCTTTTTAACATCATAGACCAACTCCTTTTCTTAAATTATTTAGATATTCATTTATATCTGCTATTGTTGGAATTTCTTTTCTTTTATAAGGTTGTGGGCTTATATTCATTTCTTTGTTTTTAGATAAGTTTTTATCCTGATAATTTCCATAGCTATACTCTTTTTCTTAATTCATCTTCTTTTAATCTCTTAACAAGTAGCCTAAGAAAATCTCTTAGGCTACCTATAAAATAATTACTTCCTATTTACAATTCTTTGTAAAAGCCATTTGCTTTTATTATTTTTTTGACCTATTATATCTAATTCTTTATCCTTATCATTATAGTATAACAAAATATATGAATCTCTTCTTACTTTTTGTATAAAATACTTTTGGTACAACTATTGTCTTTTTAAACATTATTGCTATTCCATAGCCTGTTTTTCATCTACTATATTCCCATATTTTTAGATTTATCCTTGTGTTTTCTGGGATTAGTAAAGTTGTTTCTTCAAACTCTACTCTTTTTATTTACTGGTCTTTTTCATTATATCTTGTATTACTCTTTCTACATCCTCCTTATATTCGTCCTTGCTAATTGCACCTGGAGCATCCTTTTTAGTTCCTTCCCTTCTCTCTCTTTCACTTTCTGCTCTATATTTATTTTCATATACTGCTATCTTCCCATAATAGATAAGATCACATGAAGAAAATATTAATCCTAACATTATTAATACTATTCCTTTTTAACATCATAGACCAACTCCTTTTCTTAATCCTTTTAAGTACTCTTCTATTCCTAATGTTGGTTGAGCTTCTTTTTCTTGTATATGGTTGTGGGTTTATATTTATTTCTTTGTTTTTTAGGCAAGTTTTTATCTTGATAATTTCCATAACCATTTTTCCAACTCTCCTTTTCTAGCTGGACTTGCAACTTTATATTCTTCTAATTTTTTTACCTATACTTTCTGCTAATGATTGTTTAGGGTTATTTTTAATCCCTTAACAAGTAGCCTAAGAAAATTCTTAGGCTACCTATAAAAATTAATTACTACCTACAAACATCTTCAAATCCATTTACTCTCATTATTTCTTTTGCTATTTTATTAATATTAACATCATGTTTATCAAAGAAAAAAACCATACTCTCTATTATTAACTTTTTTTGATATACAATGTGGATTTATAGAAAAAAACTTATAAATATTCCATAACCTGTTTTTCATCTACTATATTTCCATGTTTTGATTTATTCTCGTACCTTCTGGTATTATTAAAGTTGTTCCTTAAACTCTACTTTTTTTATTTATTGGTCTTTTTAATACATCCTTTATTGCTTCTTCTACTCCTTCCTTATATTCATCTACATCAATTGCGGCAGGTCCGTCTTTTTCATTACACTTTTTCTCTCTCCATCTCTATTCTACGAACATTATCTTGTATTGCTATCTTTCCGTAGTGTATAAAATCACATGAACTTAATGTTAGTCCCATTACTATTAAAAATTATCATTCTTTTTATCATTATTTATCAACTTCTTTCCTTAGATATTTATCCATTTTTTTAGCCTAGTTTTATTCCATTAGCTTCTAACTAATATTTCTGCTGTTTCTTTACTGTAATTTTTACCAAAAATATCTTGTTATCTCAAACTTTTTTTAAAAAAATGCTGATAGAAAAATTTCTTCTATCAGCACTATTATATTCCTTATTGTACTTGTACTCCATTTTTAAATGTTCCTTGTTGAACTACTTGACCATTTTTCTCCATATTTTTAACTTCTCCATTTAATTTACCATCTTGGTAAGTAGCTTCAAAAATCTAATTTACCTGATGAAAAATAATGTTTCTCATAAACTGTTCTTCCATTATTACTTACATTTTTTTCATATTCTATATTACCATTTTCATAATATATAATATTTTCACCATCTTCAACACCATTCTTATAATTTTCTTTTGACCATACTTTTCCATTTGGATGATAAGTAATACCTTTTCCATGTACTACTCCATTTCTATATGATGTTAATGCTTGAGTTTTACCATTTGGAAACTTAACTTCAATTAGACCTGTATATGGTGTTTCCTCTCCTTGAACATATACTATTCCTGTATTTGCATTTTTAAAAAAACTTGTTCTACTTGAACTTTTCTTTCTGCTGAAAATGATAAAACTGATACTAATAAAAATGCTCCTAATAATAGTTTTTCATCTTCACTCCTCCTATTTTTATTATTTTATTTTATTACCATTTTGATAAGTTTTCTTCACTAGTTATTTTTCCACTTTCATCATATTCTTTAAGAATACCGTCTAAGTTATTTTTCTTTAAAAATTAGCTTCTGTTTTTATTTTACCATCTGGATAGTAAACTTTTTGTATTCCATCCATTTTTGCGTTTTTTTATAGTAAAATTCTTTTTCTAAATTTCCATTTTCATAATATACTCTCATTGAACCGTCTCTTACATCATTTTTATATGTTTCTTCTCTTTTTATTTTTTTCCATTTGGATAATAATCTCTTACAATACCATCTATTTTTCCATCCTTATAAGGACCTTCCAATTTTAATTTCCTGAGATTTCATCATATTCCTTTACTACTCCATGTAATTTACCATTTTTATATGGAAATTCTACTATTAATATACCTGTAGTTAAGTATCTTTTTCAATTCCATCTTTCTTCCATTTTTATAAGAGCTTCATATTCCACTTTTCCATTTTCATAATATGCTTTAGAGATTCCATCTTGTAAGCCTTTTTTTATAAGTTTCTTCTAAATTGATTTGACCAGACTTATAATATTTAAGTGATTTTCCATCCATTAATCCATTCTTATAACTCACTAAAAATTTAATATTCATTTCTCTCAATTCAACTATTCCTGTGAATGGAATTTTTTTCATTTATAGCATAAACTATTCCAGTTTTTCATCTTGAAATGTATCTTCAAATGATAGTGTTCTTTCAGTTGAAAATGATAAAGCTGATACTAACAAAAATGCTCCTAATAATAGTTTTTCATCTTTTCTCCTTCTACTTTTTATTATTTTATTCTATTACCATTTTTTTATAAAATTCTTCACTAATTATCTTTCCATTTTCATCATATCTTTTTAACTATTCCATCTAACTGATCATTTTTGTAATTTTCCTCTGACATTAGTTTTCCAGTTGGATAGTAAACCTTTGCAAGACCATCTACAACTCCATTTTTATATGGAAGTTCAACTTTTAATTTTCCATTTTCATAATAATCTTTTTGTATACCTACTTCTATGCCATTTTTATATATTACTTCTACAAGTAATTTCCCATTTTCATAATAAGTTTTTAGATACACCATCTGGTATACCTTTTTTTATGAGTAATTTCATTTTGAACTTTTTCCATTAGGGTAATAAAGCTTTGAAACACCATCTACAAGTCCATTTTTTTATGTGAAATTTCTCTCTAATTTTTCCATTTTTCATAGTAGTCTTTTTGTATTCCCTCTACTTTTTCCATTTTTAAATGTTGCTACACTTGCTAATTTTTCCACTTGGATAATATAATTTAGAATAACCTTCCATTACTCCATTTTTTTAAAAAGGAATTTTTCCCTCTAAGACACTATCTCCTTCTGAAATAGGAGCACTTTGTAGTTCTCCACTATTCCTGTAAATGGTACTTTTTCTCCTATAACATAAACTATTCCTTTATCATCAACATAAGCGTTCTCTAATTTAACAACTCTTTCTGCTGAAAAAAAGATAAAACTGATAGCAATAAAAAAATACTCCTAACAATATTTTTTTCATACTTATCCCTCCTATTTTTAATCTGTTTATTAGACTTAAATATTTCTTGAAATAATAAAGTTTTCTCTTTTAAAAAGCCTGAACTTGATACTAATAAAATTTAAGTATATTTAAGTAAATTATAATTATAGCATCTTATTTTGTCAATGGAATTTGACAAGTAATCAAAAAATAAGAGCTTTATAGCCTCTTATTGTACTTGTACACCATCTTTAAATATTCCTTGTTGAGTTACTTGACCATTTTCTCCATATTTTTAACTATACCATCTAATTGTCCATCTTTATATGTAGCTTCAAAGTCTATTTGACCATTTTGGATAGAAATGTTTTTCGTAAACTAATCTTCCATTATTACTATATACTTCTCATATTCTATATTACCATTTTTCATAGTATGTAGTGTTTATTCCTTCTTCATAACCATTTTTATAATTTTCTTTTAGATTTAACTTTTCCACTTGGATAATAAGTAACCCTGTTCCATCCAATAAACCATTTTTAACTTCTAATAATCCTTGAACTTTCCCATTGTCAAATTTAACTTCAACTGTACCTGTAAATGGTGTTTGTTCTCCTTGTACATAGGCTATTCCAGTAGTTTTGATCCATTACTATTTTTCCTGCTGGAACCTTTCTTCCTGCTGAAAATGATAAAGCTGATACTAACAAAAATGCTCCTAATAATAGTTTTCATCTTTTCTCCTCCTACTTTTTATTATTTTATTCTATTACCATTTTTAAAAAATTCTTCACTAGTTATTTTTCCACTTTCATCATATTTTTTTAACTGTTCCTTCTAGTTTATCATCTTTATAGCTTTCTTCTGACATTATTTTTACCACTTGGATAATAAATCTTTACAATACCATTCACAAGTCCATTTTTATCAAGCGGAAGTTCTATTTTTAATTTTCCATTTTGATAATAATCTTTTTGTATTCCTACTTGTACTCCATTTTTATATGTTGCTTCTACATTTATCTTTCCATTTTTATGGTAAGTTCTAGATATTCCATCTGGTACACCTTTTTTTGTAAGAAATTTCACTTTGAATATTTCCATTTAAATAATACATCTTTGTAATCCCATCTACTAATCCATTTTTTTATAAGAAATTTCTCTCTTTCTTATTCCACTTTCATAGTAATCTTTTTGTATACCTTCTATTTTTCCTTTTTTTAAATGTTGCTACACTTGCCATTTTCCCATTTGAATAGAAAAAGCTTAGAAGTTCCTTCCATCAGTCCATCTTTAAATGGAACTTTTTCCTGATAAAGTTTTATCTCCTTCTGAAGTTTTATAATTTTCTACTATACCTGTAAATGGAGTTTCTTCTCCTGCAACAAAAAAACTATTCCTTTGTTATCCATATAAGTATTTTCTATTTTAACTAATCTTTCTGCTGAAAATGCTAAACTTGATACTAATAAAAATATGATTAATAGTAATTTTTTTCACCTTTATTCCTCCTAGTTTAATCTATTAATTGACCATTTTTATATGTTTCTTGATTAATTATTTTTCCTGTCTCATCATATTCTCTAAAAAAATTCCATCTGCTTCATCGTCTTTAAAATTAACTTCTACTTGAAGTTTTTCCACTTGGATAATAAATTTTACTTATTCCTTCTAATTTATCATTTTTATAAAATCTTTCTTCTTTTTAAAACTCCGTTTTTCATAATAATCTTTTGTTAGGCCTTCTCTTAAAGTCATTTTTATAATTTTCTTCACTTTTTAGCTTTCCACTTGGATAATATGCTTTTAGTAAACCCTCACTTTTTCCATTTTTCATATGTTGATTCTATCTCTAATTTACCTGTAACTTCATTGTATTTTTTTACTAGTCCATCTAGCATATCATTTTTTTAAATGGAAATTCGCCTACTAATATCCCTTTAGTTGAATATAGTTTACCCATTCCATCTTTCTTCCCATTTTTATGTAAAACTTCCATCTTCATTTGACCATTTTTCATAGTAAGTTTTTGTATACCATTTTTTTCTCCATTTTTAAATGTAGCCATCTCTGCTAATTTACCATTTGAATAATATAATTCAACAAGTCCATCTATTACTCCATCTTTAAATGAAATTTTTTTCCTTCGAAAAACTCCATCTTCTTCTGAAATTTTATAATTTTTTTATTACACCTGTATATGGTGTTTGTTCTCCTTTTCGCATGCACTTTTCCAGTTTTTTTATCTAGAAATGTTTCTTCATATGATAATATTCTCTCTACTGAAAATGCTAAACTTGATGCTAATAAAAATATCCCTAATAATATCTTTTTCATTTCTATTCCCCTAAAAAATTAAGTCTACTTAAGAAAATTATAACTATAACATTTCATTTTGTCAATAATATTAATACTTTTTTTACAAAAAAAGAAGACTGAAAAAAATTCAATCTTCTTCTTAAATATTAAATTAGAATATTACTCTTAGTCCTACTCCAGCTCTTACATTATCTCCTTTTGTGTCATAACCTATGTTAGCTGTTACTCCTATTCTTTGGTTATCCCATCCAAGATTTAGATCTGTCTTAACATTTCCTGTTCTGTCGTCCTTTTCACCTCTGATATTGAAGTAATCAGCATCTGTTCCAGCTACCTTAGCTTTATTTTTTTACCATTAGCTACTCTACCTAATTCATTTTCATAAGCTACTCCTACAGTTGCTTTTACTGTATTAGCTCCAAAATAATGTCTGTAAGCAAGTTCTGCTCCTATTTCTGGTTTTACTGAGAAATAATCATTAGCCTTAACATCTAATCTCATTTCTCCTGATTTTTCTCTTATCTTTGATACTCTTCCATACTCTAGTTTTAATGAAGCATATGGTCTTAAGCTGAAGTCTTCACTCAATCTAAATTCTTTTGATATTTCATTCTTTACAGCTGCTCCGTAAGTGTGATATCTACCTTTTGCATTAAATACTTCATCTACAACTAAGAATTTTCTATGCATTTTATTATGTCCTGCAAATATTTCTCCTGATACTGTCCAATTTAGACTATTATTATGATCAAATGGAACTGATTTAAAGATACCTACTTTTTCCTTGTAATTGTTCTTCTTTAGAATTTCCAATATCTTTGAATCTAAATGTATTATGAACTATACCTGCATACCAACCTGTTGATTCTCCAAGTCTTACAGTTTCATCTTCATGAACATAAGCAACTCCATAAGCATTATTCTTGTAGTCAATTACTCCTGCTGTATTTCAGTTTTTATATTCACCACTAGTTCCAAAAAGTCTTAATCTTATTTGCATCCTTACTTGGATTAGACCATTCATTTCTTAAATAATTAAATTCTTTATCTAAGATAGCTCCTGTTGATTGGATTCTTTGTTGAGTATTAGCATATTGATGTCCCATCATTTCATCAAATGCTTGGAATAATAAAACTTCTTCATTATTTCCTATACTATTTAATTTTTGGAATAATGTATTTTTCTCTACTTCCTATTCCTTCTTTTCCATATCTTTGTTCCAATCCATCTGTAAAGTTATAAGTATTTTTATCTTTTTGCAAATACAGGATAAGGTATCTTAGCTAAGTAAGCATTTTCTATAGTTCCATTAACTTGGTTTTGTCCTATATTAGCCATCCATGTCAATGAACCTGAATAAATAGTCCATTTGTTTATTTGTGGATTATTTAGGATTGTGTCATTATATGGTTTTAATATAGTATTACCAACTTGGATATATTTAGCTGTTGTGCTTTGAGCAGCTTCAGCTCCTATAATTAAATCAGCTTTTTCTTAATTGACTTAATTCACTTAGACCTGTTATAGGGTTTTTGTAAATTTAACTCTGATGTATTTATATACATACCTATTGTAGATACTTGTGTTTCTTCTAGTTCCAATTTCTTTGTTTCTACAATTTCTGGACTTTGAATTATATCATTAAGTTTAATAGTTCCTGTTGTTGCTCCTGCTGGTACATCTATAGAAATTTTATCCTTACCTTTTCCTAAACTCTTATTTAAATCTTTAGATTCAGAAACTTTTCTACTTCTGAACCATCTCCTGTGATATTAAAAGTTCCATAGTTTTTCAATAATTCCTAAAGTTTCACCTTCATCTTTAGTTCTTAAAAATACCTAGAGCATTAGTAGCATTTAAACTTACTACCCTGTAGCTTCATTTATAAATTTAGCTCCATTTTTTTACAACAACTCCTGTAACATCTTTTACTCCTGCAGCATTTGTTATTGTTCCATAGTTATGACCAACTGCTTTATCAGTTAGATACATTCCTGTTGTATTATTTGCATTTAAGTTAATAGTTCCATAGTTTTTTTAGCAGTAGAGCCATTTCCACTAGCATACATTCCTAGACTGTATTGTCCATTTACATTAATAGTTCCTCTATTAATTATATTTCCAGTAGTTTGGACAGGTCTTTGAGAAACAGGTTTTAGTAAATCTTTCTTTGTCCAAGTATAACCTGCTGCCATTCCTATTCCATATTCATCATTTACAGGAACAGAACCACCTACAGTGATTGCTCCACTTATATTTTCTATAGTTCCACCATTTTACACTATATACTCCTACATTTCCAGACCCTGCTGACAGATTCATATTTCCATTATTAACAACATAACCTGCTGAATAGATTCCATAGTTGTTCTTTCCAGTAGCAGTGATATTAGTGTTATTAATAATTTGTGGATTAGCTGAAGTTCCACTTGTATCTTTTGAGTAGATATATATTGAGTTATTTTTGTAGGTTAACATTTGATATATCACTGTAAATCTTATTATTTGAACCTACATTAACAAAACCAAAAGCTCCTTTATCAGCATCACTTGAACCATCTCCAAGAGTCATATTGAAATGTATTTGTTGCTCTTATAGTTCCACCATTTCCAACAGCATATACTCCAACTCCATCTTTTACCAGCTTTTATACTTCTGATTCAAGTTTTATATTTTCTCCTGCTTCTGTATAAACTCCTATTCCATTTTCTCCTACTTCTATTGTACTATTTGGTAAAGTTACTGAATCTCCATTAGTAATATTCTTTTCCATAAATTCCTATTCCATTTTTTTACCAACAGTAAATTTTACCCATATTTTTTTAAAGAATCTGAACCTGCTGTATACATTCCAATATTTGCTTTATCTTGATTTAAAGATCTTCTAAAGTAATATCTCCTTTATTTGTTACATTTGCTCCTGAAGATATGATACCAAAACCTAAGGTATCTGTATTTATTACTTTTTACATTTCCTTCATTAGTGAAAGTTCCTCAGCAGCATAGATTCCTATCATTCCTTCTTTAGTATTTGAAACATTTTCTACATTGACATTTAATTTATTAGTTATAGGACTTCCTGTCATTTCAAAATATGCCCCTGTTCCTACTACATGTTGCATTTGCTCCTGTATATCTTACATTCATAGTTCCTGTAGATGTATCTGTATTTTTCAGCATAAAGTCCTACACCATTGTCTTTTTATTTGGAAACCATAGTCTGTTAAAAGATTTACAGTTGAATCTTCTGCATCAACTCCTATACCATTTTTACCAACAGAGATATCATCTTTTCCAGTTCCACTTAAATTAACTAGTCGCTTTTTTTAGCATAAATTCCTACACTGTCATCACCAAAAGCTTAAAGTAGCATTGTTGTTAACTACTGCATTTTCTTTTGTAACATGATTATCAAAACCTGCTATTTTACTTGTATTATCTGCATAGATTCCTACAGCTTTTCCTGAAATTTCAATTTTCTCCATTATTAGTAATATCTATTGTTTTTATAGTATTAGGAAGATTTCCTCCACCAGTTGCTATTAGATTACTGATCAGTTTATCTGTTCCATATTCTTGAGCACTAGTTCCTGTAAAGGAAACCTGCTATTCCTATTCCATGTTGACTTGGAGAACTTATACTAATTTTTCCATTTGCATTGTTTGAAATTTTACTTCCACTGCTTCCATATAGACCTATTCCATCAGTCATACTAACTAGTCCATTATTTTCAATAGTTCCATGATCAACTTTAAAGAGCAATGCTTCCACTGTTTGCTCCTGTTATATTTACAGTTCCATTGTTGATATATGCTGTCTTACTATTATCTACAGTATTTTTTTAAAGCAGCTTGTGCTAAACCTTTTCCTGCATTAGATGTAATAGAAATTCCATTATCAATTGTAACTTCTTCATTTCCCATAACTATACCATTAAAAAATATCTGTTGTATCATCAAGATTAATATTTGTTGCAATTTTAAATTTTCCATTAGTATAGTATGCCTTATATGTATGTCCATTTTTATTTAAAGCAGAATACTTCATTATATTCTTAACATTAGTTTCAAAATTTGCTCCACCAGTCCAAGTTTCAGGAGCATGATTATCAACTGTTCTTAAAACAACATCATCACTTAGAAGATTTATTGTTACATTTTCCATACCATTATATTTTGTAGAGTCACTCCTGTTGCTGTTGAAACTTTACTATTATGAAAGCTGGATTGCTTTTCTTCTTGTGGAAGTATTATTCCTTTTGAAACATTTATATTTGTAGTTCTTGTAAAATCTATTTTTCCTGTTGCATCTGCATAGAAAAGTCTAGAATTATCTTTTGTTACATTGATAGTTCCACCATTTAACCTAGCATATCCATTATCTGTTGCAACCATTCCTCCAACAGTTCCAGCATTTATTGTTACATCATTATTTGTTGAAGATAATATTGCTTCTGAACCCTGCTCCCTTTAGCAAAAGGCTCCTATTCCATTTATAGTGACTGCCTTTTAGTTCAGCCTTTTCCTCCAGCTTCTGCAAAAAGCTCCTATATTCTTAAATTTATTAGCTTCAGAAACTGTATTTTTATCTTCAGCTTTTACTGCTCCATTTACAGTAACTTGTCCCTTATTTTTAGCATAGGCAATTATCGAACCATAGTTTACAGCTTCTGTTGTTCCCATTGCATTAACTATACCTTGATTATCTCCCATATATGCTATACCTTCTTTTGAAGCTAGTACTACATTAGGATTAATATTTATTTTCAGAACCTAGACCTTGTAGTTTAGCAGCTGTTGTAGCTGTTGTATCTGTCAATGCTTTTCTAGCTGCTCCATTATTTATAGCCACTGCATCAGCATCATTTTTGAGCTATTCTTGTGTCATCATTTCCATATCTATGTTTTTAATTGATCCCAAGTTCCTTCTGCATAAGCTACTATAGTTCCAGTTGAAGCATCTGCTTCAAGAGTATTAGCACCATTGATACCATCAGTAATATCTGAACTTACTCCAGTAATATGAAGATTAGAAGTATTTTTACCTACATCTATTACTGTTCCTTGCTTTGCTAAAAACCATAATACCATTTTTAGAATATTTTTCCAAATCTAATATCAAGTTTTGCTACTTCTAAATTATGTATAGGGATCTTTTGAATAATCATTACTAATATGCATAGCCATATGCACTTCCAACTTTGTATAATCACTGTACTAATTTGCTGTGAGTACCTGGATTCCAAGGATGAAGAAACCATTTTTTATATTTAGGGATCTGTGCATTAGCCAATATTGTTGCTTGAGATGGTGGAGTTTTCTTCCATGATATCTCCTCTTGCAACTATTCCAACTCTTTGACCACTTTCTGAGAAAAATTCCTACAGATCCATCAACTGTTTTGTTAGTATAGCCTGTATTATTTAAATTTCCTTCAGCTAGTTTGTTGATTTTGATTATCTATTGTTAATTTTTTTCTCCAATTTTTTTGCAGAAAAATCTATTTCACCTTGATATAGTCCTATATGAGCTGCTTTACTATTATAAACCATAAACTCCTTCTAATTCATTTCCCATTCTCTATGTACTTTAGCAGCATTTCCTTTTCATTCTACTACCAAAATACATACCTATATTTTCATCACCATATAGCTTTAACATTTGCTAATTTTACTCGTGTTTGTATACTTTAGAATAGTCAACTGCAGTTGGACTTTACAAGTTTTGATAAAGTTGGAGCATAAGAAAAAAACTTGAATATACTATATTTGAAGCTCCATCTGATTGTATTAATCCTTCATTTTCCCAATGTTTCATATATGATATTCCTGTTGTTAAATAAACTGAGTTATTTTCTTTCCATACACATTTACATTAGCTTTTCCAGTAAAACCTCCAACTGAAGTACGCCACTCTTTTCCATGTTCTAAAATATTTATAAGTATATCTAGCAACTGGCATATTATAGAATCCCATATTGTCACTATTATACATATTTACAGTTATGTTATCTAAAATCTACTATTCCATGTCTCCAAGTTTCAGTAGTTACTGCTCCTGCTCTTCCATATAGATTAAATACTATATTTTTTTAATATTTAAATCTCCCACTGTATGAACTCCAACAACACCTTCATCTGGAATACCATGTCCATGCCCATCATTATAGATTTTATGCCCATTATTAGATATTCCCAAATGTGCTCTAGTATTACTATCATCATAGGTATCAGTAGGATAATGTCCTCTTAAATAGAAAAGTATTATTTTCAATTTTATCTGCATTAGTTTGACTATTTATATAGTAAGCATTAGTATATCTATTATTTTTCTCTTACTATACGTGTTCCTTCAAATGCTCTACCATTATACGAACCTGTCATTGCTGCAGGAGTAGGATTTCTATTATCTATATTTCCTATTAAAGAAGCAGGATCTATTCCCTGAATAAATAGAAATATTATCTTTAATTCTCTATGATTTGCAGTTCCATCAAAATAATATCCTGTAAATGGTTCTGCATTAGGTTTTGCAATAACAACCACTTTTGCTAGGTGTATTAGGTTCTGGTAATTCCAAGTTTATTGGTGACTTGGATTGATAGTTGGTATAGGCACATTAGGTGCATTTATTCCAGGTATGCTCAATGTAAGTGGATTCTTTTGGATAGTCTTAGGCTTTAACTGCTGCATTGATTTCTATTGAAACTAGTGGTTCTTGTTTTCTTTCTACACCTGTTAATCCATAACCTGAAGCTAGTCCTCTTCTAGAACTTGTTAAAGCTGAGTATTTATTTGTAGAAAACTCTAATTGATCATATTTTTTTCACTCAAAGGAGAAACAACTCTTTCAAAAGAGTTTAAACTTCTAGTGAATATTCCTTCAAAAAGCATACTTTTCTGCTTTATCTCCTCCTCCTTTATATGCACCAGACCATTCATTGTACATATAGTTAGCTCCAAATTGCCATGATGACCATGGTGATTTTACAACTTGATCTCCTTGTTCCATAAGTTGAGTTAATTCTAATTTTAAACCTTCTATTTCTTTATTATTCTCTTGTCTTGCTGAGTTAATTTTATTTTGTAAATTTCCGACTGAGTTTCTTAAGTTATCTTTGTTTGCATTTTATTTCTGCTGTTGTAGGTACTTGTGTTCTAGTTTCTGTAGTTTCTTCTATATCTGTTAATAGTTTAGCAAAACATAGGTAAAGTATTAGTATTATCTGCACTAGCTAATAAAACAGTTTTTCACTTTTTACAATTGAAGCCTTATCTACTTTTAGCCTTAGGTGTAAAAAATAATTGCTATACATATCGTTAGCATCAAATTGCATATTTGCCCAAGATGCTTTTATCTTTTGGTTTTGCCTGTTTTACTGACTTTTTCTCTTTAATTTCAGACTTTTCTTTTTGACATCTGTAAAAAATATCTTTTTGTTTCTCTATTTCTTGTACATTTATTATCATCTGAAAAATGCACTTGTTCCCTTCATTAAAAAGTACTGCAAGTCCAATTGAGTACTTAACATTCTCATATCTTTTTGCAATTGATCGTAGATTTTTCTCCATAGTGTCTAGATTATTACTGTTCATTTTGATTCCCCTAAAAAATTTAAAGCATAATTTCCTTTTTAGCTAACATTCCACTATATCTAAGTTATTTTATATTTTTTTAGATATGATAACGTTATTTTTTTATTTACTACAATTATAACTTTTACATACTATTTTGTCAATAATATTAATACTTTTCGTCAAAAATTACAATTATAAAATCTAGAATTTTTCATATTAAAAGCGTTTTCTAACTAAAAAGAAGATTGAAAATTTCAATCTTCTTCTTAAAAAAATGATAAGCTATAAAATTAGAATATAACTCTTATTCCTACTCCAGCTCTTACGTTATGTCCTTTTGGTGTCATAACCTAAATTAGCTGTTACTCCTACTCTTTGGTTATCTACTCCAATATTAAGATCTGTTTTAACATTTCCTCTTCTATCGTCCTTTTTCACCTCTGATATTGAAGTAATCAGCATCTGTTCCAGCTACTTTAGCTTGGTTTTTACCATTTGCTACTCTGCCAAGTTCATTTTCATAGGCCACTGTTACTCCTACTTTTACTGTCTTTCTATCGAAATAATGTTTGAATCCTAGTTCAGCTCCAATTTCTGGTCTTACTGAGAAATAATCATTTGATTTAACATCTAATTTAATTTCTCCTGATTTTTCTTTTATCTTTTGATACTCTTCCATATTCTAAACCTAGAGCTGCATATGGTTTTAAATGTGAAATGATTCACTCAATCTAAATTCTTTTTGATATTTCATTTTTATACCTAGACCATAAGTGTGGTATCTACCTTTTTGCATTAAATACTTCATCTACAACTAAGAATTTTCTATGCATCTTATTATATCCTGCAAAGATATCTCCTGATATTGTCCAATTCAAACTGTTATTTTTCATCAAATGGTACTGACTTAAATAATCCAAATTTTTCCTTGTAACATTTCTTCTCTTGAATTTCCTATATCTTTAAATCTAAATCTATTGTGAACTATACCCTGCATACCAACCTGTTGATTCTCCAAGTCTTACAGTTTCATCTTCATGAACATAAGCTACTCCATAAGCATTGTTCTTATAGTCAATTACTCCTGCTGTATCTGTCTTGTATTCTCCATTAGTTCCAAAAGTTTTTATCTTATTAGAATCTTTTACTTGGATTAGACCATTCATTTCTTAAATAGTTAAATTCTTTATCTAAGATATCTCCAGTTGCTACTACTCTTTGTTGAACATTAGCATATTGGTGTCCCATCATTTCATCTGTTGCTTGATGGAATAAAAATTTCTTCATTGTTTCCTATAGAGTTTAATTTTTGGAAAACTTTATTTTCTCTAGTTCCTATTTCTTCAACTCCATATCTTTGTTCCAATCCATCTAAGAGTTATATGTATCTGATACTGCAACTGGCGATGCTTGATTTCCAAAAAACAGTGTATGGTATCTTAGCTAAGTAAGCATTTCTTATTGTAAAGTCAGGTAATTGTGTTATTGAAGCCATCCAAGTTAATGAACCTGAATAGATATTCCATTTTTCTATTCCTGATGTTCTTATCATATCATTGTATGGTTCAATTATATCTTGACCCTAATTGAATATACTTAGATGTTGTATATTTTGTTGCTTCAGTTCCTATAATTAAATCTGATTCAGTAGATTACTTAAAGCTCCAATATTTGTTATAGGTCTTGTATAGTTTATCCCTGATGTATCCACATACATACCTAATGATGAAGTTGGTATATCATTAGGTTTTCTATTAGGTATTGCTTGTACATGAACAACAGTTGGAGTTTGTACTACTCCATTAGCTATTATTTTAGCTTCTGCTACACCTGCTGGAGAGTGGATTCTTATTTTATTCATATTTCCTTGTGTATCTTGCATTTCTTTTGATGTATCAGCTGCTGTTACTTCTTTTATTTTGATTGCACCATTATCAACAGTGATTCTAGCTTCACCATAGTTTTTAACTATTGCTCCTGCTAAGAAAAGTCCATAACCTTTAGATGCATCTATATGAATAGTTCCTTTGTTTTCTAAAGTTGCACCTTTTGTTACAGCTATAGCTATTTGTCCTACATTTCCAGTTCCTACTGTTGTAATTACTCCATTCACATCATTAATTAGTTCTGCTCCATGTTCAGCAAACATACCTATATTTCTCTTTTGCACCACTTAATTCTATTCTACCATTATTGTATATTCTTGAACCTCTTCCTGTTGCATACATTCCTATACTATCAGGAGTTGTAACTTGGATAGTTCCATAGTTCTCTATATTTCCTAGTCCTCTTGTAACAAAATTTCCTGATCCTGCTGGAACTTCTTCTGTGAATCCTGCAGCCATTCCTATACCATATTTTCTATTGTCTGGATCACTTATATCTGTCTTAGATACTTTTTATTGTTCCATAGTTCTTTATAGCATTAGGTCTTGTAGTTGCTCCTTCTACATAACTATATGCTCCTACATTTCTATCCCATGGCTAAAATCAATATTTCCACGATTTTCGACAGCACCTAGTGCATAGATACCGTAGTTTTTCATCTCCAGTTGATTTTTATATTAGTATAGTTTCTTATAGTTCCTATCTTATCTCCTGAATAGATAAATACTGAATCTTTAGATGAGGCTTACTTCTCTACTGTTCCTAGCATACCTGTTCTTGACAGTATTACCTTGCCCTGTCATTACATATCCAAATGAGCCATGTCCAATAGTTAAGTCATCAGTATCACTATTAAGAATTTGATTATTTCCAGCTAAATACTCCTACTCCTTCTTTTCCAGTTCCTAATGTACTTCCAACTGTTATTTTTGAGTTTGCAGATATTTTACAGTTCCTTCCTTAGAATATAGTCCTATTCCACCATTTCCAGCTGTTGTTTCAGAATTTTCCGATTAAGTCAATATTTCCAGCATAGATTGCTGTTGATTTATTTCAACAACAACCTTTCCAGAACTTTCAACTGTACTAGTTGTTCCGTTTGCTGAGTAGATTCCTACACTTGGACTCAATTCATTAGAAGAATCTCCAACAGTTATATCTCCTGTGTTAATAACTTTATGTCCTGCAGTTGTTATTCTTCAGAGTGTAAAGCTGTTGATTTATCTCCTGTCAATGTTATAGTTCCTTTATTTACAATATTTTGACTTCCACCACTTTGTGACATTCCTGTAGCACTTTTTAGCTGTACTTAGAATTTCTTACCAGTAGTTTCATTTATTATTGTTGCATCTTCTGCAGTATTCCAACTGAAGCTTTCACCTATATTTATTTCACCATAGTTAGTTCCCTGAACCTAGAGCAACTGGTGCTGTTGTTAAAGCTTTAACATAGATTCCTGAACCATCTTTAGCATACAGTTATTTTTCCAGTACTTTCATTTGATACTGTACTTCCCTCAGCATATAGAGCAGATGATTTTATCTCCTGTCAATGTTATAGTTCCTTCATTTTTACAGTACTTCTTGTTGAATAAACTCCTGTTATTGCCTTATTTGTTGAACTAATATTAGTTCCTGACAATAAGTTAATTGTAGAGTTATTTCCTGCATTTATAAACATTGAATCATCATTAGCTATAGTCTTAATATTTTCATAATTCAATGTACTAGCATTTGTATTAATATATGTATAAGTCTTTGTTGAATTCAAAGTTAAATCATCTTTAAAAATTAGTCCCTGATGTTAAAATTGAATTATTTAGTAAATAAAGCAACTGAATCTTCACCAGTTATAATATTCCCTGAGTTTCCTAAGAATTTCTTTAGTTGTTGGTAAGTTTGTTAATTTAAATCCAACTGATTCTTTTCCTATTGTATAAGTTCCACCATTGTTGTTAGAATCTGAATTTGTAGCATCTATACCAACACTTCCTTCATTTACAGATATATTTCCAGTTGAAGTTAAGTCTCCATTCTTCATAGATTCCTACACTCTCTTTATTTTTGAGATAAATCTATTTCTCCAGAATGTACTATATTTGATGTTGCAGTTGCAAAAAGATGTTGTGTCATTATCAGCATAAATACCAAATACACTATCTTTGTTACAAGCCCAATAATTTTACCTGCATTTGTAATATCTATGTTTTTACCCCAAGTCCCTACAGATGTTTTTAAGTTCATTAGTTCCCAAATTCCAACACCTCTAGTTCCAAGATAAATTTCTCCTGTTGAGCTATTTGTTAATTTTGAGCCAGATGCTCCAAACAGACCTATACTATTTTCTCCTTTTGTTCCAGGAGTAGGAGCTATATTAGCTGCATCTACCTTAATTACTCCATTATTTATAGCTTGCCCATAGTCTACAGCTATTCCAGTTCCATTTCTTTTAGAGAACTCTATAGTTCCATTATTTGTAACTTTTACATGGTTATAGTCTTTTGCATCTGCATAGTTAGCTTGAGCAATAACTTCTGTAATATGTGCTGCATCAGTTCCTACCATCTTTTTACCTGTTTCAACTGTAACAGCTGAGTTTAAGAAATCTACTCTATAGTATTTGCTAATTGTACTTCCACTATGATTATCCAAATCAACATCTTCATCAATACTTAAAGTTGCCTTTGTTGCCTTATATGCCTTATAGTTTTGTGATGAAGCTTTTATCTATTTCCACAAAATTTCCTAAAACTGTAGCTGTATTCGCACCAACTTCAGATATTTTTTATTGGATTTACATTAGGAGTTGTGTTATCTAAAACAAATAAAGTTGAATCCTTATCACTTAATTTTAATTTTATTTTATTTGTACCTGAACCAGCAAACATAGCATTTAGTTTATCAGCAGTTGAGTTAGTTACTACTCCTGCTGCAGCTGGTGTAGTATCTTTAAAGTAAAAATGCTGTTGCTCCAGTAGTTAATAGTTGCCTTAACATTAGGATTATTAAAGCTTTAAATATTCCATCAGCTGTATAAGTTCCTGAACTACTCTTAGTATAGTTATAGAATAATAGACTTCCTACTCCATGTGATTCTAATTCAGGTGCACTTGAAGTAGTACCTAAATTTACAGTTGCTTTGTCATCAGCAAACATAGTTAATGCTCCATCTTTACCTATTACCTTTCCTGAATTAATATTTGTTGTTGTTGAGTTTCCTTTTGCATATAAACTAATAGAGTCAACTCCAGAAGTAGTTACTTTTTGCTGTCCCTGTTGCTCCATTTTCCATAGTAAATGTACCTTGGTTATATATACCTGTAACTTTAGTTCCAGTTAATCTATTTCTCCATTATTTATACCACTTTGAAGGAACATTTTTAGGAGCTACTTTTCCTTGTATTACCATACCTAATGTTTCATTAAGTCCTCCTGTAGTGGACCTGTAATCTTTCCTGTTGCATTATTTACAATTTCTGCACCATCTTGTGCAAATAGTCCTATTGCTTTATAGGCAGCTCCAACAAATTCTATAGTTCCATTGTTTGTTGCTATAGCTTTTATACCTGAAGTTTCAGAATTATTAGCAACTATACCAATATTTTGTTCTCCATTACCTACAATAATTTTTCCATTATTTATAGCTTTGGAGAACCTCCAGCTGCATTATCAGTTATTACTTTTCCTAAATCTACTCTCATACCAATATTTCTGTTACCTGAAACAGAAATTGTTCCTACCAGCAATGTTCCTAATATCGTCGTTATCTCTAACTTTTAAGAATATTCCAGTGTTACCTTGTCCACCAGAAACACTTATAGTTCCTTTATTTTTAACTAAATCTGTATATGCTCTTATTCCTTTTTAATCCAGTTAAATCTTTCATCTTCTACTACTGCTATACCAGACGAAAGAGGCTCCTCCACTTCCACTAATTGATATAGAACCTCTGTTTTCAAAGACAGACTTAGTTCCATTTGGAGATTGCTCTAAAATTCTTGAAGAAAGTTTTTAAACCATAACTTTCTACCCTTCTAAGTTTATTCTTCCCTTAGTATCATTTATTACTTCTACTCTTGTATTAATAGCATTTTTGATGTGGAGCATATACTTGTATACCTATAGAACTTTTTACCTTTAAAATGAAATTCTTCCAGGAGTTGTATTTGTTCCATTTACTAAGCTATAGTAGTTATTATTAGGATTTCTATCATCAAATTCATGAGTTAGAATCATTCCTATTTTGTATCCTACATATCCTCCCTCTTTTCCTACTACTGGATCTCCATGTTCATCTCTTTGTTCATCAGGAGTTCTAGTTACTGTTATTCTTCCTGTTCCATGTAGGCCATCTCCTCTTAAATTTGGAGAAAGAGTTATTTGTTTAGAGTTAGAAGGCGTATTTTGATAACCTACATCAAGTCCTCCTAAACCATCTGCTCCCCTATAACCTTTTTCAGCATCATCTGTCAAAGTTCCTACATTTAATACTTCTCTTTTTCCTGTACCAGCGTTATCGTTTTGTATTTCATAACCTACAACAAGTGGTCCGACCATATTTATTGTTGCTTCATTTCTTATTGTTCCTCCACCTCTAGCATTATCCAATGTTGCTATTCTTGACCCTCCAACAAGGAAGTCTTGATTATTCCATGGTCTTGCAGTCGGATTTGGATCTGTAATAGAACCTCTAATAGAATCTATTGACATATTACCAGTTACTGTCAAAGCTCCTCCACCAGAACCTGACATAGTTGTATAGTCAAAATATGCTTTTAATAATGCTGAGTCAAAATTTGCCCCTGTAACATAAGCACTTGGACTTGCCCAAGAATATATAGCTGTTGGAGTTAATGTCCCTCCATCTATTGCTTGAGTAGTACTTGCATTATAAGATTGCCCACTTCCTGAGTGTCTTCCTCCATCAACATCCCCTAAGAAATTTTGAGTCATATAGTTACGATATGAACCCAATTTAATATTAAAAGTTGGTGGTGTTGGTAGTGACACAGTTATTTTTTCTGGTGCCACTGGATTAAATACAGGTATTTTTATTACTGGTGGTGTTGGTGCATCAGGTGGCTCAGGTGTAAGCAAAGGAGTAACAGCAGCTACAGAAATTACTGGAGCCAATACTGTTATTGGTGATTTACTTATATTTTTTGGTTTTACAGAAGCTCCTAATTCTATTGTAGTTATTGGTTCTTGAGCACCATTATTACTTGCCAAACCATAAGATGTACTTCTTCCTCTTGCAAGTAAAGTAGATGACAATGCTGAGTTTATTGCATCATCTTTTAGTAGTCTTTTTATATATTTCCATATAGCTCACTGTCAGGAGATACATTTCTTAAAAATAAGTCATCACTTCTTGTATATATACCTTCAAATGGATATTTTTCTTTCTTATCTCCTCTTCCTTTATATGAAGATCCCTAATTTTTCATAGAAGTAATTTGCTCCAAATTGCCATGATGACCAAGGTGATTTAACTACTTGATTTCCTTGTTCCATCAATTGAATTAATTCTAATCTTAGCCCATTTATTTCTTTATTATTTTCTCTTCTTGCTGTATCTATTTTTATTTTGTAAATTTTCAACTGAATTTTTTTAAATTTTCTTTGCCTGCTTTTATTTCTTCTATTGTTGGTGTTTGTGTTTCACTTGATATATTTTTCACTGTTGGCTATTGAACTTAAAACTTCTGTTCTATTTTCTGTAGTTTCTTCTATATCTGATAAAAGTTTAGCAAACATAGGTAAACTTGCACTATTATCTGCACTAGCTACTAAAATAGTTTTTCACTTTTTACAATTGAAGTCTTTCCTACTTTAGTTTTAGAGCTAGTAAAAAGATTGCTATACATATCATTAGCTCCAAATTGCATACTTACCCAAGAAGCTTTCAATTTTTGATTTTTTTCTGAGTTGTTTTCTTTGTGTCCTTTACCTCAGCTTTTTGACTTTTTGACATCTGTTAAAATTTCCTTTTTGTCTTTTCTACCTCTTGAATCATATTATCATCAGAAAATGCACTTGTTCCCTTCATCAAAAAGTGCAAGTCCAACTGAATACTTTACATTTTCATATCTTTTAGCAATTGATCGTAAAGTTTTTCACTAGAATTTAAATTATTATTCCCATTTTGCCCTCCCCTATAATTTTTAAATTAGTTAACTTAAATTTCTATATTGTAATAAATTTGTTTTTAATCAATTTGAGTACAGATGATTTTGTAATACTGTATATTGTAATTATACATTTATTAAACACTTTTGTCAATATTTTTAATACTTTTTTTAATAAAATAGCTCTTGAAACAAAAGGATTAACTCCTATTTTTAGAAGTTAATCCTCTTTTTATAAACTACATTAAATTTTTATCTATCCTACATAATTTTTGTACAAAAGTTTTTATGAACCAAACGGTTGCTGGCTGATAGATTATATCTACTAAGAATGCTCCAACTATCGGCACTATCATCATGGCTTTTCTTGACATTCCATATTTTTCGTTTATTGCTGTCATATTAACTATTGCAGAAGGTGTTGCTCCAAGTCCATGTCCACATAGTCCTGAACACATAACTGCTGCATCATAGTAGCTCAAGTACTCTAAACACAACAAAGTACGCTATTATTATCATAAATACTACTTGACAAGCAACTACTAAAGAACTCCACCTATTAATCCTGAAAGTTCCCAAAGTTTTTAAAGTCATAAGTGCAAGTGCTAAGTATAAGTTAAGCATAACATTACCTATGCCATCAACTAACGAGAAATTAAAATTATATGAATGAGTCATTTATATTTCTTACAATAACTGCCATGAACATTGCCCCAACATAAGAAGGAAATCCATTTTATTAACTTTCTATCAATGTTGAAATATAGCTACCTATAGCCATACAAAACTAAAATAACAACAACATTTTTATTACATCTAAATCTGATAATTTTTCTCCTTTATCTGTATTTATTTCTGTTACAGATTGATCAAAAGTTTTCAGTATTATCAGGTCTTAGATTATTTTTCTATCAATCTTCTACCAAGAGGTCCACCTATTAAAAACAGCTGTTATAAGTCCAAATGTAGCTGCTGCTGTCTAACTAATGGTGCATTTTCATAACCCATTTTTGCAAAAGTATCCCCATAAGCTAGTGCTGCTCCATGTCCTCCTATCATAGATATAGCACTTGATAGTAGTGCATAAGGTGCTTCTAAACCTGTTATCTTAGTAATAGTTATCCCTATTATATTTTTGAAAAATTGATATTATTCCACAAACTAGCCAGTAAATTATTAAAAGTTTTTCCACCTTTTTAGTAGAGCAAAACTTGCACCTAATCCAACAGTTGTAAAGAATGCAAGCATAAAAGTTGACTGGAAAATATTCTCAAAATTAAATTTGAATGTTCCTGTAATATGTCCAATCCAAGTCAAAAACATGAAAAATAAATCCACCCTACAACTGGTGCAGGAATACAATATTTATTAAGTATGGTAAGTCTTTTTATTTATTGAATACCCCATAATTAATAGTACAGCTGCCAATGCTAATGTCATCGTGAATTTAAATTAATATTTAAGATCCCTTCAATAGTTTCAAAATTCATAATTTACCTCCTAACTTAATTTGTTAATTGATAATACCATTTTTCGAAAATTTAGCAATATAGATATTTTTATAGATATAAATATTATATATAATTTATACTGTACTATTTAATTTTTAGTAAAAAAATACCCTTTGAAAAAATCAAGGGTATTAAAATTATTTATTAATTTTTATTATTTAGTTATTTCAGAAACAACTCCAGAAGCAACAGTTCTTCCACCTTCTCTGATAGCGAATCTTAATCCTTGTTCCATAGCGATTGGGTGGATTAATTCTACAGTCATAGTGATGTTATCTCCTGGCATTACCATTTCTACTCCTTCAGGTAGAGTTACTGCACCAGTGATGTCAGTAGTTCTGAAGTAGAATTGAGGTCTGTATCCTGAGAAGAATGGAGTATGTCTTCCTCCTTCATCTTTAGTTAATACGTAAACTTCTCCTTTGAAGTTTGTATGAGGGTGAATACTTCCTGGTTTAGCAAGAACTTGTCCTCTTTCAACTTCTTCTTTCTTAGTTCCTCTTAATAGAACTCCAATGTTATCTCCTGCTTGACCTTGATCAAGAAGTTTTCTAAACATTTCAACTCCTGTACTAGTTGTTTTAGTTGTAGGTTTGATTCCAACTATTTCTATTTTCTCCAACTTTGATGATTCCTCTTTCAACTCTTCCAGTAACAACTGTTCCTCTTCCTGTGATAGTGAAAACGTCTTCTATTGGCATCAAGAATGGTTGGTCAACAGCTCTTTCTGGAGTAGGGATGTAGTTATCTACAGCATCCATAAGTGCTAATATTTGGTCAACCCATTTTTGTTCTCCATTTAAAGCTCCTAAAGATGATCCTCTGATTACAGGGATGTCATCTCCTGGGAATCCATATTCAGTTAATAATTCTCTAACTTCCATTTCAACTAATTCTAGTAATTCTTCATCATCAACCATATCTGATTTGTTTAAATAAACAACGATGTATGGAACTCCAACTTGTCTAGAAAGTAAGATGTGTTCTCTTGTTTGAGGCATAGGACCATCAGCAGCTGATACAACAAGTATAGCTCCGTCCATTTGAGCAGCTCCAGTTATCATGTTTTTAACGTAGTCCACGTGTCCTGGACAGTCAACGTGAGCATAGTGTCTATTTGCTGTTTCATATTCAATGTGAGCTGTGTTGATAGTGATTCTCTTCTTTTTCTTCTGGAGCAGCATCGATTTGATCGAAATCTACTTTTTAGCCCATCCTTTGTCAGATAATACTTTAGATATAGCAGCAGTTGTAGTAGTTTTTCCATGGTCAACGTGCCCGATAGTTCCAATGTTTACGTGTGGTTTACTTCTCTCGAATTTTTTTCTTTAGCCATTTTTTCCTCCTAAATTAATTTTTATATTATTTTTCATAAATTTTTACATTCTTATTATACACTATTTTTGTATAAAAAGTAAATTTATTTTCCTCTTTCTTCTTGTATTTGCTTTTTGGATTGAAGCAGGCACCTGAAGATATTCAGAAAATTCCCAAGAATAAGTTGCTCTTCCTTGAGATTTAGATCTTAAGTCAGTTGCGTATCCAAACATTTCTGATAGAGTACTTTTAGCTAGTTATTATCTTAGCACCATTTCTATCGATCATTCCAGATACCATTCCTCTTCTTGAGTTTAAGTCTCCAATGATATCTCCCATGTATTCTTCTGGAGTAGTTACTTCTACTTTGAATACTGGTTCTAATATCACTGGTTTAGCTTTTGTAGCAGCTTGTTTAAGTGCCATTGATCCAGCTATTTTGAACGCCATTTCTGATGAGTCAACTTCGTGATATGATCCATCATATAGAGTTACTTTTACATCAACTAAAGGATATCCAGCGATAACTCCTGATTCAAGAGCTTCTACATCCTTTTTCAACAGCAGGTATATATTCTCTAGGAATTACCCCTCCTGTTATTTTGTTTACAAATTCAAATTCTTTACCTGGATTTGGTTCAAGGATAATTTTAACGTGTCCATATTGTCCTCTACCTCCAGATTGTTTTGCATACTTAACTTCTTGATCGTAAGATTGAGTTATAGTTTCTCTGTAAGCAACTTGTGGTTTACCTACATTAGATTCTACTTTAAATTCTCTCTTCATTCTGTCTACGATAATTTCAAGGTGTAATTCTCCCATTCCTGAGATAATTGTTTGACCTGTTTCTTCATCTGTTCTAACTCTAAAAGTAGGGTCTTCTTCTGCAAGTTTTGATAGTGCAATTCCCATTTTTTCTTGGTCATTTTTAGTTTTTGGTTCAACCGCAACTGAAATAACTGGTTCTGGGAATTCCATTTGTTCAAGAACTATTGGTGCATCTTCAGCACAAAGAGTATCTCCTGTAGTTGTATCTTTCAATCCAACTGCAGCAGCTATATCTCCACAGTATACTTGTTCAATTTCTTCTCTTTTATTAGCATGCATTTGAAGTATTCTTCCCATTCTTTCTTTCTTTCCTTTTGTTGAGTTAAGAACAGTAGCTCCTTTTCAACTATACCAGAATATACTCTGAAGAATGTTAATCTTCCCTACAAAATGGGTCTGTCATAACTTTTGAAAGCTAGAGATGCGAAAGGTGCCTCGTCTGACATTTCTCATCTCATTAATTTTTCAGGATCTTTAGGATCTCTTCCTTCAACCATCGCAACGTCTGTTGGAGCTGGCATGAAGTTTACTATAGCATCTAATAAAGCTTGGATACCTTTATTTTTGAACGCTGTTCCACAAACAACTGGAACTATTGTATTGTCTATAGTGACTTTTCTTAATCCTTTTAGTATTTCTTCTTTAGTTATTTCTTCTCACCAAAGAATTTTTCCATTAGTGCATCATCAGTTTCAACTATAGATTCAAGCATATATTGTCTTGCTTCTTCAGCTTTTTCTTGTAATTCTGCTCTAATATCTTTTTACATCAAAAATGTTGTCCATTGTCTGAATCTACTGGCCAAACAACTTCTTTCATTTCTATTGGGTCTACTACTCCTTCAAATTGGTCTTCTGCACCTATAGGAATTTGTATAGGTACTGGATTTGAACCTAATTTTTCTTTAATATCTGATACACACTATCAAAGTTTGCACCAATTCTATCCATCTTGTTAAAAAAGCTAATCTTGGTACTTATATTTATCAGCTTGTCTCATACTGTTTCTGATTGTGGTTGTACACCATCAACAGCCGAGAAAAACTGCAACAGCCCCATCTAGTACTCTTAGGGATCTTTCAACTTCACAGTAAAGTCCACGTGACCTGGTGTGTCTATTATATTTATTCTGTGACCTTTCCAGAAACATGTAGTAGCAGCAAATGATTGTTATTCCTCTTTCTTGCTCTTGTTCCATCCAGTCCATTGTGAAACTTGACCTTCATGAACTTCTCTAGTTTTCTTTCAACTCCAGTATAAAAATAATATTCTTTCTGTTGTTGTTGTTTTTCCCCGCATCGATATGGGCCATTATTCCAACGTTTCTAGTCATATCTAATGATACTTTTCCTCAGCCATTAAATTTATCCTCCTCGATTTAAAACGAAAACATTTATATTATTATACTCTATAGTGTGCGAACGCTCTGTTAGCTTCTGCCATCTTATAAGTATCTTCTTTTTCTTAATAGTTGCACCTTCATTAGTTTGCTGCTGCAATTAATTCTGCTGCAAGTTTTTCTATCATTCCATATTCTTTTCTTGCTCTTGTATAAGTAGTTAACCATCTTATAGCAAGTGTTTGTTGTCTATCAGCTTTTACTTCAACTGGAACTTGGTATGTAGCTCCTCCAATTCTTCTAGAATCTAACTTCTATTTGAGGGTTTAATATTTTCTAAAAGCTTGTTTGAAAAGACTATCATATCCTTCTTGTCCAGTTTTTTTCTTTTATTAAATCCATTGCTGAGTAGAATATTCCTTCAGCTATTGATTTTTCCCATCTAACATTATTGAGTTGATTACTTTAGTTACAACTTTATCAGAGTATCTTGAATCAGGTAAAACATCTCTTTTTACCGCAGCTCTTCTTCTTGACATTAATTTTACACCTCCTTTATTCGTTTTATTATGCGTTTTTCGCTCCGTACTTAGATCTTCCTTGTTTTCTCTTTGCACACCTAGCAGTATCTAAAGCACCTCTAATGATTTTTATATCTAACCCTGGTAAATCCTTTGTTCTTCCTCCTCTTACTAGAACGATTGAGTGTTCTTGTAAGTTGTGTCCTTCACCAGGAATATAACATGTAACTTCAATTCCATTTGTTAATTTTACTCTGGCAACTTTTCTTAAAGCTGAGTTTGGTTTTTTAGGTGTAGTAGTGTACACTCTGATACAAACTCCTCTTCTTTAGTAGGTTTCCTTGTAAAGCTGGAGATTTTTCTTTTTCAGTTAATGTTTGTCTTCCTTTTTACTAATTGACTTAGAGTAGGCATTTTACCCTCCTTTCTTATTTAATCTAATTTTTCTTTATAATTATAACTTAGATATTATAAACTTTTTATCTTTTATTGTCAACCTTAATTTCTTTACTTTACATTTTTATTTCTGTTATACTTTTTATATAATATAAGTTTAATTTTTAAGGAGGTCTATTATGAATTTAAAAGAAGTAAAAATATTTTAAAAAAATAGCAAATATCTTTCTAAAACTAAAAATTGAAGACGAGGTTGAAATAAATGGAACAATTAGTCTTTGGAATAGAAATGATGTTGATATTATAATAGAATTTGATTAAAAAATATGGTCGCACACTTATTACTCTAGCACTCGTAGGGTGTCAGTCATGAGTTAGACCATTAAGTATAGTCAGCATATAGAAATATGTATGTAGAGATAGCAACTAGCTATCAATACTACTCGAATTGCTGGAAACCCCTAAAAGCTAGTGTAACTACAACATAGTACCTAAATAATATGGTACAAATGTGAAAGTGGCGAAAGCAGAAAAAAATATACTAGATGGCATAAGGCTAAATCCTAAGTGTTAAGATAATGGGCAATCAGCAGCCAAGACCGCAAGGTGAGTTCAACGACTATTCCTCCTGAGGGAAGTACACCAAAAGCTGGTGGAAGTGGTGAGACCCAAACAGATAAAGCTGTGGGATAAGATATAGTCTGTGTAATAGAAATATTAAGAAGTTCAAGGCTAATCTCCTTAATTTATTAAGGAGCATATATGCCAAGAGAACTGCATAAGTGGTAGCGTACTTGTGTGAACGACAACCTCTAAAAACGACTGAGTCAGTTTTAGGTTCATATATTTAGAAAATTTTTACTTTTTCATTTACTTATAGTATAAAAGTAGTATACTATATATAGGTAAATGGAGGTGAAATCAGATGGAAAAAGCATATAAGTTTAGATTTTATCCAACTAAAACTCAAATAACAATATTAAATTGTACTTTTTGGTTGTGTAAGATATGTCTATAATCATTTTTAGGTTTAAAACAAGAGCTATATAACGAAGAGAAAAATCTATGTCATATAGTCAATGTAGCAAAGTACTGACAGCTTTAAAACAAGAGAAAGAATGGTTAAAAAGATGTGAGATAAATTTTCTTTACAAAAATTCTTTAAAAGATTTAGATAAAGCCTATAAGAACTTCTTTTAGTGGAAAGGGTTATCCAAAGTTTAAATCTAAGAAAGATAATGAAAAATCATACAGAACTAATTATACAAATAATAATATAGAGTTTTTAGATAAATGGATAAAAGTACCTAAGTTAGGAAGACTAAAAATAAGAGATAAAATAAAAACCACAAGGAGAATAATAAATGCAACAATAATACAAGCGCCTAGTGGAAAATATTATATATCTTTATGTTGTACTGATGTGGAGTAGAAAAATTAGAAAGTACAAATAAGAATGTTGGAATAGATTTAGGTATAAAGGACTTTGCGATTACCAGTGATGAAATCTCAATAGAAAATCCAAAAATATTTACAAAAATCTTTGAATAAACTAGCTATATTACAAAGAAAACTATCACGAAAACCAAAGGGTAGTTCAAATAGAAATAAAAGCTAGAATAAAAAGTAGCAAGATTATTTGAAAAGATATCAAATCAAAGAGAGATTTTTGCAAAAATTATCAACAATGCTAATAAAAAGAATATGATATTATTTGTATGGAAGACTTACAAGTAAAAATATGGTAAAAATCATAAATTAGCAAGAAACATTGTAGATGTATCATGGAGTGAATTTAATAGAATACTAAGTTATAAAGCAAAAATGGCATGGAAAAACAATAGTAAGAGTAGATAAATTTTTGCAAGTAGTCAAATATGTAATTATTTGTGGATATAGAAATGAAGAGTAAAAAGATTTAAGTGTGAGAGAATGGACTTGTCCAGTATGTGGAGCTGTACATAATAGAGATATAAATGCAGTCAAAAACATATTAAAAAGAAGGACTAAGGATATTAGGTATAAGTGCTTAAATATATAAATATATGAACCGTAGGGAACTATGGGGATAGCTTGGTAAATTTAGTTGGCTAACAGAAAGCAACTACTACCCAAGAACCCTGCGACTCTAGCACTCGTAGGGTGTCAGTCGTGGGAGGTTCAGTTAGATTGTGAACCTGATTATCTTTTTGGACATCTTGCTAATATTGAATTAGATGAAGATAATGAAATTTTAATGGGTGGAGTAAATGGATAAAAATGAAGGACTGTTTTTAACAGTCCTTTTTATTTTAATATGCTATTTCATATAATTTTTAAGATATCTTCATATGTAACTTCTCTTGGGTTTCCACCTGTACAAACATCAGCTAAAGCATCTTTTTGCTAATCTAGGTAAACCTTCTTTAGGTATGTTTAATTCTCTTAATGTTTTGAGGAATATTTACATCTATTGCTAATTGTCTAACAGCATCTATCGCAGCTTTTGCAGCTTCTTCTTTAGACATATTAGTGATATCTACTCCCATTGCTTTTTGCAATATTTCCATATTTATCTATACATGCAGGCATATTGTATTCCATTACTATTGGTAATAGAAGTGCATTAGCAACTCCATGAGCTATATCATAAACTCCTCCTAGAGGGTGAGCCATAGAGTGAACTATTCCTAATCCAACATTACTAAATCCCATTCCTGCAACATATTGCCCTATGCTCATTCCTTCCATATCAACAATATTTTTTTATCTTTTACAGCTCCTCTTAAAGTGCTTAGCAATTAATTCTATAGCTTGTATTTCATACATATCTGAAAGTATATGTGCTCCCTTTGTTATATATCCTTCAATAGCATGAGTTAAAGCATCCATTCCAGTTGAAGCTATAGTTTTTGCCGGCATTGATTGCATTAATTCAGCATCTACTATCGCTACTACAGGGATATCTTTTGGATCTACACAAACTATTTTTCTATTTTCTTCTTCAACTGTTATAACATAGTTGATTGTTACTTCTGCTGCTGTTCCACAAGTTGTTGGAAGTGCAATTATAGGTACACTTCTCTTAGTTGTATTAGGTACTCCTTCAAGTGATTTTATATCTGCAAAGCTTGGATTGTTATATACTATTCCAATAGCTTTTTGAAGTGTCCATTACTGAACCTCCACCTACTGCAATTATAAAAATCTGCTCCTGATTTCTTAAAAGCTTCTAAACCATCTTGACAATTTTTAATTGTTGGATTTTGTTTAATTTCTAAAAATTCATCATAAGCTATTCCTGCATTATTTAGAACTTCTTTTCACTTTATCTAAAACTCCACAAGAAGCTAAAACTCTGTCACTTACTAAAAAGTGCTTTTTATACCCCTTTGTCTTAACTTCAGTTGCAAGCTCAGTTCTACATCCCAGCTCCAAAATAACTTGTTTCATTTTAAAACGTATCTGTTCATAGTATCCTCCTTAAATGTTATATTTCTCTATATTATAGAAACATGTTCCATCTGCACTGATAGCACAACAGTGATCAGTATAGACTTCTATATACATATATATATTTCTTGCTGCTATAGTCTTGCTTTTCCATACCATCTGGTAAAGTTTGTCCTTGTTTTATAATGTTTTATTATTGATATGAGTAAAAGTCTACAGTATGAACTTCATATGATCAAACCTAAAATAACATTTTAGCACACCATACCTATAAATATCCACTGTTTTTATTAATTCAACTTCTGAAATTCTTCTCTTATAGCTTTGATAAGCTCATTAACTTTTTCTTGATTATGAACATGCCCACCCAGCATCAAGAGCTCCTCATAGCTTCCATATATCTTTTGTGAACGCTTTTTCTCAGTAATCTTTTTGCAAAGTTTACAGTATCAACTAGTTGTTTTAGCCTTTTCAACAGGTTTTAGTTAAAGATAGATTATTATAACTTTCTGTCTTTGTTTCTGTTGGATTTTTAACATTATCTTAGGCATAGTTCCTCCTATTATACAAGTAATTTTCTTGTTCTTGATTCTGTACTAGTCTTAATTTCTTCTGCTCCAATAGGTTTTCCCAGAAGCAGGAACAGCTCTTTCTTTTCCCCAATCTCTAATAGCTGCAATTTTTCAGGACTTGTTTGAGATAAAGGAACAACATTTTGAAAAATGCTTGTACTACATTTTCTTCATCTAAAGACAAAAAATCTTCATTAGCTATAACTCTATATGCTAAATCTCTAACTGTTGATTCTAAGTCTGCTCCTGTAAAACCTTCTGTCATTTCAACTATTTTATCTGCTAATTCTCCTGCAAAATCTAAACTTAAATACTTTTCTCATATACATTTTTGATAATATCAGATCTTTCTTCTGATGTAGGTAAATCAATAAAGAATAACTCATCGAAATCTTCCTCTTCTTAGAAAGTTCTGATGGTAACATAGAAACATCATTGGCAGTTGCTACAACAAAAGACTTGTTTTCTTTGATTCTGTAACCAGAAACAAAGAAATTGTCCTACCATTCTTGTAGAAACTCCACCATCATTTGAACTTCCTGCTCCTGATAGCCCTTTTTCAATTTCATCTATCCAAAGTATACAAGGAGAAACATTTTCTGCTGTTGTTAAAAGCATCTTTTAATTGTTGTTCAGATTGTCCAACATAACTACCTTGAACAGTTGCAAAATCAAGTCTATATAGTGGTAACTTTCCAACTTGCAGATATTGCCTTTTGCTGATAAAGATTTTCCACAGCCTGGAACCCCAACAAGTAATATCCTCTTGGTGAACGAAGTCCTTTTGTTCTTAATAAATCTTTTTCTCACTTTTTAAAAGTTCTTTCTTTTTCATCAAGCTCACTTTTCTAAGTCCCTGCTAGACCACCAACATTATCAACACTTTCATCAACATCTATTTTTCTAAACCAGATATATTTAGAAAATAATCTATCTTTTGCAAATCTTACTTCATCCATATCTTCTTTTGTAATTTCTCTTTTTGCAATTAAAGTTGCTATAACATTTTCTGCTTCTATTCTAGTAACTCCATTTAATATGAAGCTGCTTCTCTAATATCGCCTTCTTCCCATTCAATACTAATTTCATTTCTATAATCATCTATATATTTTTGATAATATCATACATTTCTTCTTCGTTAGGATTATCTATTTTTAAAGTCATTCCCCAATCTTTGTAGCTGATTCCATACTCCACCATTAGTGAAAAACTATTATACTCCCACCTGTTTCATTGGCATGAGTAACTAAAGTCAAATAATTGTTTTGCATCTGCATTTTCAGAACTGATATCAGGTATTCCCAGTCAATACTAATGTCAAAGTTCTGTCGTCTTTTTCATCTGGTCACTCATATAGTCTATTGCACTATATATAGATTTATCTTCACTTAGAACCTTTCCACTTGATATATCATATATACCTTTTTGACATAGTATGTACAAAAATGATATAGTCAATTCATCTGCAACTTCTTTTTAAAACTTCAAGTGTTCTATCTCTTTCCATAGTATCTAATTACAATAAAAGGTATTCTTGCACTTGAATATCTTTTTAATAATTCTTTTGCTTTTTATATCACTCATTTTTATCCTTCCCTATTGAACAGTTTACTCTTATTATTTTTTTACTATACTATGACAATTTACCACTTCTATCTGATTCAGAACTTTTTTTCAAGTGATTCTTGTATAGAATTTGATTGATTTATTATCATATTACGAAGTTCTGTTTTTTTCTTTAACTGGAAGTGCATTTATATCAACAACTTTTAACATAAATTGTAATTCTCTTCTAACTGCATTAAAGATTGAATAGTTTCATTTTCATCTGATCTGATGAGATTTTTGAAAAATTATCTATTGCTCTATTTAATCTAAAATTAACTGTATCTACTAATTTTCTTAAAAATCTTTCTGCTACACCAGATTGCCAAACAATTTCTCCTTCTTGCATTAAAGCTAAAATTGCTTCATCATCTTCACCTGATTTTTAAAACATCAAATACTTTTTATCCAATCTGCATATATTTTAGGAGCTTTATCCATTATTTTTTTCCTCCTTACTGCTACTTGTGGTGGTTCTAAATCCCAAGTCTGGAAAACCATTTGCAAAACCTTCATATTCATTTTTTTCAACTTTTTTTAGCTATCTTTTTTTCTTCTGTTCTGAAATTAGCTGTATCTACTTTGTTTATCTGTTTCATCATTTGAAAGCTATAGATTTAAAATGCTGATTTTACTTTTTGTTCCATTATTTCTGCCATAGATATCCCTCCTATATTATTTTTTTCTTTTCATTTGTTCCAATTTCTTTCTAATATATTCTTCAGGTTTTATTTGTTCAAAGAAATCTAAAACTTTTTTACTTTCAGCATCTTTTTCAGTAGAATTCTATTCTAAAATCTACAATTTCAGCTATTGTAGCTCTTATTATTTGTTTTCCACTTTCTAATTTTTGAGCATAAGCTTTCTATTGTTTTTTGTATAATTTTTTTGTACTTTTTGATTTTGCTGTAAAAATGATAAATTATTAAACCTATTCCAATAATAGATAGTTATAAAAGCAAAAAGCTTTCTATCCATAAATGTTTTTAATTATTCCATATAGCATAACAGCTATTCCTCCATAAGACAAAAATTGTTCAAACATAGATAAGCTTTTAGTTTTTGATAATGCTTCTTGCTTTTTCTTGTTCAACTAAAGTCTTCAAATCTTTTTAATACTTCTTCTTCATCTTCTCCATTTTGTGTTTTATCATTAAAATGTATCTACATTTATTTCTATTTCATAAGGAACATTCATTCTATTTTTGAGCTAGTTACATCATTAAAAGCTGTAACTATATTATTTCTTGAAAGTGCTGTTGCAAATTTTTGAGTAGCTAATACTTGATTTTAGATTCTTCTGGATTCATAGATGCATCTGTCAGTAACTGCATAAAAATCTCTATAATCATCATATACAGATTTTTCTAATGCCATTTGTGCATTTGCTCTTCTTTCTAGAACCATTATATCTACAACTAATTCTTCAAATTGTTCTTCTCTTTTAAGTGGTAGTTCTTCCTCATCAAATTCTGTAACTAAACTATCCAAATATTTTATCTAATTCAACTTTTTAATTTTCTTTGTTTCTTCTTTTTTGTCAAAATATTCTCTAAAATATTCATATAAATCATTATTTAAATTAGCTCCTCTAAAACATCTTTCTAAAGTACTCCCAAGTATGTGAATATTTTTTTCTAAATATGGATATAGTCCTTTTTGTAGAGGGAACTCTTTTTGAATTTATAGCATCTTTTCCAATTATCTAATTGTCTTTCAGTAAATCCAGGTTTTACTTCTAAATTTGACATCCATTTCTTGTATTTGTTTATATACAAAATTTTCTGTATCATTTCCTAAAAGTCCACTGGCAAAAGCATCTAAAACTATTACTGCTTTTCTATCTAACTTTTTCTTCATCTTGTAGCTTCAAGATAACGAGCAAACCATTTTAATGATGAACTTTCTCTTCCTATTCTTCTACAAATTAAACCAAAAAAATAAAGAAGTTTTTCATCATTTCTTCTTATTCCTCTGCTAAAGGCTCTTTCAGCTAAAGTCTTTATCATCATTTATCCAAGCTGCTAAAGCAACTAAACAAGGTGTTAACCAATAATTAGGTGTTTCTATCATTTGTTTTTTTCTGTTACATGAGATAACATTGAACTTTTTTTACAATAGCTAAATCATTTGCCTGTAAAAATTCCTGTTGCTGTTCTTCTCACTACATCATAATGTCCAAAATTTATCTTTTAATTTATCTCTTATTGCTGATAAATTCAGTTTTAGCTTCTGCTTTTTCTATTTAGCTAATGTTTGCATTTCAACATATTCTTTAAATTCATTAGCCAATATCTCTATTTTTACTTTGCACAATTTTAACATTACCATCCACCTGACTAACCCTGTTATCTCACATATTTTATTTCATTTGAAATTATAGATAAACTGTCCTCAATGAATTTCAAATCGCCCAACTTATTTTTATAATCGTCCGCCATAAATACCTCCTCTCTATCAAATTGATTATCTTATTCTATTACTTTTATCCTATTTTGTCAATAATTATAAGAACTTTTTACACTGTACCTAATTCATCTTATAAAAATACACATGTATAAAAGCTATAAATTTGAAGGTATGTGTCTTTTTGGTATTATTAAGAAAATTTAATTTTTATTATTTTTAAAATACAATTTCATAAAAACACTTTATTACAAAAATTTGAAAAATTTAATTCATTTTGTATTTAATCCGTTTTAAGAGTCCAATTAATAAAAATAAACATTGACTATTCGATATAAAAAGTTAAAATACAACCATAAAATAATTTTAAAAATTAAATATTTTAATAAAGGGGGCAATGTATATGAAAGTTTTTACCACTGATAATATTAGAAATATCTCTCTATTAGGACATAGAGGCTCTGGAAAGACTACATTAATAGAGTCTATCCTATATGTTAAGGACTATATCAAGAGAAAAGGCGATGTAGAAAATGGAACTATTGTTTCTGACTTTTGATAAAGAAGAAATTCGTAGAATTTTTCAATCAATACATCTTTAATTCCTGTTGAACATAATAATGTTAAACTTAACTTCCTTTGACACTCCAGGATATTTTTGATTTTGTTGGAGAAGTTATATCATCTCTTAGAGTATCTGCTTCTGCTGTATTAGTTTTAGATGCCACTGCTGGAGTCGAAGTTGGGAACTGAAAAGCATGGAAGCTACTTGAAGAAAAGAAAAATTGCCTAGAATTATTTTTTTGTAAATAAAATGGATAAAGGTTATGTTAACTACACAAAACTTTTAAACTGAACTAAAGGAAAAATTTGGTAAAGAAAATTGCTCTTTCTGTATTCCTATAGGTGAAAAAGATGAATTTAAAGGTTTTGTAAATGTTGTTGACATGGTTGGAAGAGTATTTGATGGAAAAAGAAAGTGTTGACACTCCTATTCCAGATGATGTTGATGTAAGTGAAGTTGAAATCTATTATTTGAAGCTATTGCTGAAAACTGATGAAGCTTTTAATGGATAAATATTTTTGCTGATGAAGAATTCACTCAAGAAGAAATAGTAAAAGGTTTACATAAAGGTGTAGTTAATGGAGACATCGTTCCTGTTATGGTTGGATCTGCTCAACAAAAACATTGGTATCCACACTTTACTTAACTACCTAGATTCTATATATGCCTTGTCCAACTGAACTATTTAGTGGACAAAGAGTTGGAGAAGATCCTATAACTCAACAAGAAAAAGTTGTTAAAAATATCTGATGAAAAATCCATTCTCAGCTATAGTTTTCAAAACTTTAGTAGACCCATTTATTGGAAAAATTACTTTCTTTAAAGTTAACTCAGGTGTTCTTAGAAAAAGAAACTGAAGTTTTCAATCCCTAAGAAAAACAAAAAAGAAAGAATTGCTCAACTTATATACAATGCAAGGTAATAAACAAATAGAAATTGAAGAATTACATGCTGGAGATATAGCGGGCAACAACTAAATTATTATACACTCAAACTGGAGATACTTTATGTGACAAGAACTACCCAGTTGTATTCAATAAGATAAGATTCCTAAACCAAATATTTTCTCTGGAGTTTTACCTGCAGATAAAAATGATGATGAAAAATTAGTACAGCTCTACAAAGAGTTATGGAAGAAGATCCTACATTTGTTGTAACTAGAAACTATGAAACAAAAACAATTATTAATAGGTGGACAAGGAGAAAAACATCTATATATAATTTTATGTAAGATAAAAATAAATTTGAGTTCATGCTGAATTACAAGATGTTATTGTTTCTCATCGTGAAACTATACTTGGAAAAAGCAGAAGTTCAAGGAAAAGCATAAAAACAATCTGGTGGAGCTGGACAATATGGAGATGTATTCATTAGATTTGAGCCTTCTGAAAAGAATTTGAATTTGTAGATGAAATTAAAGGTGGAGTTGTTCCAGAAACTATATACCTGCAGTTGAAAAAGGACTTATGGAAGCTAAAAGAAAAAGGAGTTCTAGCAGGATATCCTGTTATAAACTTTAAAGCCACTCTATACGATGGAAGTTATCACCCAGTTGACTCTAATGACCTATCATTTAAGTTAGCTGCAATACTTGCTTTTTAAACTAGGTATGGAAAAAGGCTAAACCTGTTCTATTAGAACCTGTTGTTAAAATGAAAATTACTATCCCTGAAGAATATATGGGAGATGTAATGGGAGACTTTAAACAAGAGAAGAGGTAGAGTTTTTAGAATGGATCACAATGAAGCTGAGAACAACTTTTATTTGCAGAAGTTCCTGAAGTTGAAATATTAAAATATTCTATAGACTTTAAGAGCTTTGACTCAAGGAAGAGGAGAATTGAATATGAATTTGTAAGATATGAAGAAGTTCCTGAAAATATCTCCAAGAGAGTTAAAGAAGAAAAGAAATAAAGATAAACTAAAAATTAAGGTGTAGCTAAGCTACACCTTTTTTTGTTTATTATTTTATTATGGCGGGAGTGACGAGGCTCGAACTCGCGACCTCCTGCGTGACAGGCAGGCGCTCTAACCAACTGAGCTACACCCCCATAAATAAAAATGGTGGTCACAATAGGACTTGAACCTATGACCCCCTGCTTGTAAGGCAGGTGCTCTCCCAACTGAGCTATGCGACCATTTTTAAAAATGGTGCCCAGAGGCGGAATCGAACCACCGACACGGGGATTTTCAGTCCCCTGCTCTACCGACTGAGCTATCTGGGCACACTACTTACTAATTAATAAATGGCGGAAGGCTAGAGACTCGAACTCTAAAGTCTTACGACGCCGGTTTTCAAGACCGGTTCCTTACCAATAGGATAGCCTTCCGTGTTATGGTACCCCGTAGGAGAATTGAACTCCTGTTTCCAGAGTGAAAATCTGATGTCCTAACCACTGAACGAACGGGGGCGGTTTTGTTAAAAATGGTGGATCCAGCTGGACTCGAACCAGCGACCACTGGTTATGAGCCGAGTGCTCTGACCAAACTGAGCTATGGATCCACGTATATGGCGTATCTGGAGGATTCGAACCCCCGACCCACGCCTTAGAAGGGCGTTGCTCTATCCAGCTGAGCTACAGATACATATGAATGGTGCGTCATACAAGATTTGAACTTGTGACAACACGATTAAAAAGTCGTGTGCTCTACCAACTGAGCTAATGACGCATAAAATAATTGGAGCGGGAAACGAGGTTCGAACTCGCGACATTCAGCTTGGAAGGCTGACGCTCTACCAACTGAGCTATTCCCGCATAATCCTTGTTACTATTTAATTTTGGTGGCGGGGGTAAGATTTGAACTTACGACCTTCGGGTTAGGAGCCCGACGAGCTGCCAGACTGTTCTCACCCCGCGATAAGAATATAAATGGTGCCTAGAGCCGGAATCGAACCGGCACGGTACTAAGTACCACGGGATTTTAAGTCCCGTGCGTCTACCTATTCCGCCATCCAGGCATTTATATTTTTGTTTGTCCCTCTCAGGACATTCACTATAATATCATACTTATAACATTCTGTCAAACATAATTTTTAAATAAAAATTTTTATTTTTCTAATATTTTCAAGTTCTTTTTACATAGCTATCGGGCCTCAATTATTATGCTTCTTTTTATCTTTTTGTTAATATTTCACTTTCTAAGATACAAGCTATGGATCTATTTTCACAGAGAAAAACCCTTTCTATACCTTATGTGACTTTGTATATTTAGCACCTTTTCCACTTAGATGCTCCTCATATCTCTTTTAAATAGTCCTTAGCAGTACCTGTATAGATACTTCCATCTTCACATCTCAACATATATAGATAAAAACTCATCTCAATTTCCTTTAAACACTTAACAGTAAATTGATCAATAATAATTTCATATTCACTGGATATCTTAACATCTTTTTATATTCCAACTTTTTCTTTTAAATTTTTATTTTTTTCTTAACTAGATTAATAATATAGTCAACAATTAAGTTTATACTCTCTTTACTTGCATTTGAGTAAATATCTTCAGCAAACTTAATTTTTCATATTTTTTTAAACTTGTAGATTCTTGTACAAAATTTCTCAAGCACTTATATAGATCTATTTTTACTACAATATTTTTCTTTCTCATATTCTTTTTAGAACTCCAGCAATAGATTTATATGACTTCTCTAGCATCAAATCTATTTCTTGTTCCTTATACTCTACTATATCATTTGAGATTCCCAAGAAAAAGTTATGAGACATACTTATCAACCCCTAATTCCTCAGGAGTTGATTTTCTGACTCTATATATAATTGATCTTGATTTTATTGTTGACAATATATTTAATCTTTTAGATATTAAAAATAAAGAGTTATCTCTAGTAGGCTCTTCAATAATTTTAAGCATTGCATTTGCACTTTTCTTTTCTTATATCTTGAATATTTTTAATATAAAAACCTTAGCTCCCCTTCATGAGAGCTAGTATAGGTCTTTTTATGATATCTCTTACTGTATCTATATTTAAGTTATCTACTACCATTAAATCACTGTATAGATTCCTTAAAGTCTTATCTTTTATCTTAGATTTTTCATCTTCATTTTCTATATTTCTTGAGAATAATCTGCTGAAAAATTCTAGGGCTATTCTATAATTTTTCTAAATCGTCTCCGTAAAATAAATAAGTTCCTGCTTCTCTATTAAATGATAATTCATTCTTTAGAAATTCATCTAACATTTTTATCTTTCAGCCTTTTCTATTTTTCTAAGAACATCAATTTGATCTCAAAGCAAGTCCTGCTCCTATAACAACACTTTCCAATGGATTTTCTGCTAAGTTTACTTTTAAAGTTAGTATATTTTTGTTATCATTTCAGGAAAAGTTTCTGATTAATGAACCTCCTCTGTCATCATCATACCTTTATCAACTATATCAGCTGCTAATTCAGGTGGAGTTTTTCAAGAACAGTTCTTATACATTGTAATATTTGGTCTAAAGAGTCTTTATAGCTTCTCTTACTTCTTCAGAAGTTATAGTTATAACTTTAGGTAATCCCATTAATAAGTCTCTACCTTTTACTTCTATTGTTTCTTCTTCTTCTAAAGGTAAAGCTGTACCTATTTTTATTTTTTTATTTCTTCTGCTGTTCTATCTCCAATTAAAAAGATTATATGTTTTCTTTACATATTTTACTATATCATTGTCAAAGTTATTTCCTGCAACTCTTATAGTCTTACTTACAACTGTTCCACCTAAAGAGATTATAGCTACGTCAGTAGATCCTCCACCGATATCTATTATCATATTTCCTTCAGGAGCTGCTATATCCATTCCTGAACCTAGAGCTGCTCTTGCTTCTTCTATTAAGTATGCCTTCTTTGCTCCAGCTGATATTGCTGCTTCTAAAACGGCTCTCTTTTCTACACCAGTAACATCAATAGGTACACATATCATAATTTCTGGCATAAAAAAAGCTATATGAACCAAATATCTTTTTGATAAAGTATTTAATCATAGCTTCTGTTATATCGTAATCTGCAATTACCCTTCACTTAAAGGTTTAACTGCAACTATTGTATCAGGAGTCTTTCCCAAGCATTTCTCTTGCTTCATTTCCAACAGCTAATACTTTTTGTTTCTTTTTCAACTGCCACAACAGATGGGTTCATTTAAAACTATTTTTATGTTTTTACTGTATACCAATGTGTTAGCTGTTCCTAAGTCGATTCCCTATACTTCTGTTTGCTCTAAAAATTAAAAAAATCCCATACTATTCTCCCTTTATAACTATATTTATAATTTTATTTCTTCTTCTTTATTAAGTAAATACATTGCTCCAACAACAGCTTCAAGAGCTGTAGCTTCTTTATATTCCATCACTGCTACAAGTCTTTGGAAAAGTTTTTATATTACTATTTTTAGCTCTTTTTCCTATGACCTTTAAATTCTTCATCTAGTTCTTCTATAATTTTCTTATAGATTAGGCTTTGATATCTTGCATTAACTTTATTTTTGACATACTTATTTAAAGTTGGAATATTAGTAGCCAAACTGTAAATAATATCTTCTTATTTCCAATCCCCAAATAGCATCTCCTATAAAATGCCAATTCCAAACCTGTGTAATCTCTTATATCCTTTGTTGATAATTTGTCTACATTGTCCATGTAGTCTTATCCTTTCCATCTTTTATCTTTATTCCTAATTCTAAAAGTCTGTCTCTTATTTTATCAGATAGAGCCCAATTCTTTTGTTCTCTAGCATCTTTTCTAAGTTCAAGTATAAGTTCTATCAAATCAGCAGAAATATTATTTACTTCAGCTTCTAATTTTAATTTAACTCCTCAAAACTTCTTCTATTATCATAACAAGATATGAATAAACTTCATCTAAAACTTTATAGCAGTTTTTTGAGAAATTTTCTTCATCTAAAGCTTTGTTAACTGATTTTACTAACTCAAAAACATGTCCTAAAAGCTTGAGCAGTGTTGAAAATCTTCGTCCATAGCTTCTATAAACTTTAGCTTCCATTTCTTTTTAGTTGCTAAAAAGTTCTTGACAATCATTTGTACCATCTAAATTTTCTCTATTTAGTTCTTTTATTCTCTTTAAACTATTTTCTATTCTTTCAAGAGAAGATTTTTGTTTGATTTAATTCTGTATCAGAAAATTCCATAGGTTTTCTATAATGAGAACCTAGAACAAAAAGTCTTATAACTCTACCTTCAAAAATGTTTTTAAAATATCTCTCAAAAAGTACAAAAAGAACCTGATGATTTAGACATTTTTCACCATTTATATTTATGTAACCATTGTGCATCCAATATCTTGCAAAATGTTCCTCCACAACCACACTTTGATTGTGCTATTTCATTTTCATGATGTGGGAAATATTAAATCTAATCCTCCACCATGTATGTCAAAACTATCCCTAGATATCTTCTTGACATAGCTGAACATTCTATATGCCAACCAGGTCTACCTTTTTCCCCAAGGTGAATCCCAACTTGGTTCATTAGGTTTAGATGATTTCCATAGAGCAAAAGTCTAGTGCATCTTTATTTCATTTACATCTATTCTAGCTCCACTTTCTAAGTCTTCTATATTTTGTTTTGAAAGTTCTCCATAACCTTCTTTATATTTTTTACTTCAAAAATATACATCTCCATTTGATTCATAGGCATAACCTTTATCAACTAAAGATTTAATAATATTTATCATTCCATCTATATTATCAGTTGCCTTAGGTCTTATCATTCCATCTTCTTTTAAATTTATTTTGAGCTGTATCTTCAAAAGTATGCTTTATATATCTTTCCGCTATTTCTTTTATTGATACATTTTCAGCATTTGCCTTATTTATCATCTTATCATCAACATCTGTAAAGTTTTGAACATAAGTTACCTTATATCCTCTATATTCTAGATATCTTCTCACTGTATCAAAGAAAAATAGCTGGTCTTGCATTTCCTATATGAATGTAATTATACACTGTTGGTCCACAGACATACATAGACACTCTGTTTTCTTTTATTGGTTTAAATTCATCTAAATGCCCTGTCAGTGTATTGTAAATCTTTATCATTTCATTCGTCTCCTTACTTTTAAATATTTTAAAATCCTCTTTGTACTGTAATTTTAATATTATCATAATCTCCATGGATAAATTTTATCCTACCAGAAATATTTTCTACTAAACTTGCATCATCAGTAGCCAAGATATTTTTTCTTCAGCTATTTGATGTGCCTTTTTTAAAAATTTTCAAATTTAAAAGTTTGTGGTGTATGTACCGTTATTAAGTTATTT
>BNJU01003208.1_pt1 | contig 104297 bp, 145 predicted proteins | sample 8539281 | NCBI WGS metagenome assembly BNJU01 (sample SAMD00202456, study PRJDB9452) | human saliva metagenome | isolation source: human saliva | place: Japan | reverse complement strand
TAAAGTAGCTGCTGTAGTTGGTTTTCCGCTAGGGTGCTATGACTACTACATCAAAAGTATTCGAAGCTAAAGAAGCAATAGAAAATGGAGCTAGTGAAATTGATATGGTAATCAATGTTGCTAAATTAAAAGATCAAGAATATGATTATGTAAGAGAAGAAATTCGTCAAATTAAAGAGGTAATTGGTGAAAATGTTCTTAAAGTAATTATTGAAACTTGTTATCTGACTGATGAAGAAAAAGTTAAAGCTTGTGAATTAGCTTTAGCTGCAAAGGCTGATTTTGTAAAAACTTCAACTGGTTTTGGAACAGGTGGTGCAACGTTTGAAGATGTTAAGCTAATGAAAGAAACTGTTGGTAATAATGCAAAAGTAAAAGCAAGTGGTGGAGTAAAAGATAAAGAAACTGCTGAAAAATATATAGAACTTGGTGCTGACAGATTAGGTACAAGCTCAGGTATTGCAATAATGGAATAGATAAAATTTAAATGGAGGTATAAATTTTATACCTCTTTTTTTATTTTGTCTAAATAAAAACAGAAATTATTTTTAAATTATTATTTAGAAACTTATTTAATTATTAATAAAAAAAGTAAGATTTAAAAATATAAGTGTTATAAAAAGAATATTAAAAAAATAATATGTTTACAAATATTAATATAATAATATAAATTCAAAAATAAAAAAATGTGAAAAAAAGTTAAAATATATATTTATTTTAAAAAAATAGAAATATATTATTTAGATATTTATAGTAGATATAGTAAGAACATTATTGATTATCGCAAGAAAGTATCCTAAAATTGTACTTGAAAAAAGAAAAATATTCTGATATAGTGAAATATAAAGTTAACTAATATATAGTTATAAAATCGAATTAAAGGAGGATTCTGGTATGAAAAAAGGAATGACAATATTTGCATTAACGACAATATTATGTGGTGCAGCAGCTATTACAGAAAATCATAATCAAGCTTTTGCTAGAAGTGGATCACATCTCAAGTGGACATAGTGCAAGCTCAGGAAGAAGCTCACATTCAAGTGGACATAGTGCAAGCTCAGGAAGAAGCTCACATTCAAGTGGACATAGTGCAAGTTCAGGAAGAAGCTCACATTCAAGTGGACATAGTGCAAGCTCAGGGAAGAAGCTCACATTCAAGTGGACATAGTGCAAGCTCAGGAAGAAGTTCACATTCAAGCGGACATAGTGCAAGTTCAGGAAGAAGTTCACATTCAAGTGCAAAGTCAGGGAAAAAAACTCCATCAAAAGTGACACAGCAACTCAGGAAGAAAGTTCAAGTTCAAAAGGACACAGTGCAACAGTAGGAAGAAGTTCAAGTTCAAAAGGACACAGCGCAACTGCAGGAAGAAATTCAAGTTCAAAAGGACACAGTGCAACTGTTGGAAGAAATTCAAATACTAAAGGGCATGGTGCAGTTGTAAACAGTAAATCTAATTCAAAAAGGAAAAAAATACAAAAAAATAATAGAAATTCAAAAACCTAGTAATTTAGCAACAAAAGGAAAAAGTACAAAATGTAAACAAAGGTTCTCATTCTAATAAACGTACTACTTCAAATTTAAATGCATACATCTTCAAAAAAATAATAAATAAAAAATTAAATGCTTTAAATAATAAGGCAAATGTTAAAGGTAAAGCAACAAATCATAAAAAAATCAGTCATTAACTTCTAAAAAAAGGAAATAATAGTAAAAACTAGTAAAGTGACTAAAAAAATAATAAAAAAAGAACTCAAATAAAACTAATTTGGTATCAAAACGAAATCAAAATAAGAAAGGTGCAGCTGCAAATTCTAAAAAAAGAATAATAAGAATTTAAAAAAATAATAAACTAGCAACAAAAAGGAAAAGTTTTAAATCCCAAAAAGAAAACAAACTTATCACCAAAAAGTAGCTACTAAAAAAATATAAAACAAAAACAAGAAATCAGTAAGTTGTCAACTTGGTCTATTTTAAAATATGTATACCAACATAGAAATGGTAGTAAGATTAATGAATTGCATGGATGTTACTGCGGACCATTTTTTGGGGATACTAAAAAAGGTCCAAAACCAGTAGATATACTAGATAGATTATGTAGACAACATGATATTGGCTATGAGAAAAAAGGATATTTTAATAGACAAGTTAATAATGAATTCATAGCAGGAGTAAACAAATATGCATCTAAAATGAAACCAGCAGAAAGAGAAAAAGCTTATTATTTTGCTGAAGGTTTTAAACGTATGAATAACACTCCTTTACAGGAAGTAGCAAAAGCATTTAATCTAGCAAGCAAACCATTTAGTGCTGTTGCAAATTTCATCTCAAATGGAGCTAAATCTATTGGTAACTTATTTAATGGTAATAGAACTTCTACAATAAATAAAAAAATAGTAATAATTTTTGATAGAGGAGGAAGTGATGGTAAAAATTCATATCCATGGCTTAAAAAAACCTAGAGTAGCTCGTTAATTTCTTTGTTAAATTTATAAATAAAAAAAGTCTTTGATTCAAAGTTGAATATAGAATCAAAGACTTTTTTTATATTCAATTAATATATATATATAATCTAAGTATTTATAATATTTTATACAGCATATACAAGAATAATTTTTAATAGATAAATAACAGTATTTATAGTATAATAGAGAATGGTTTATTATGACATGAAATAAGAAAATTTGACCATGTCATTGATTTGTAGATAATAGAAATTTTTTTAATAGAAAGTTATTAAAAAAAGTGTAAAAAAATAATTTAAAGGAGATTATTAATGTTACCAAAGTCATTTGAACAATATAAATTTAATGAATTTGTAAATAATGCAATAGTAGACTTAGGATTCTCTAATCCTACAAAAATTCAAGAGAGAGTATTTTCTCCTGTTTTAAAAGGTAAAAATATTGTAGCTAAATCACAGACAGGAAGTGGGAAAAGTCATTCTTTCTTATTACCAATATTTAGTAAATTAGATTTAAGTAAAAAGAAAAACTCAAAGCATTATATTAGCGCCGACTAGAGAATTATCTCGTCAACTTTATGATATGGCTCTACAAATAGCTGAATTTAGCGAAGAAGATATAAAAATAACGCTATGTATTGGTGGACAAGATTTAAATCGTGATATTGAAAGAGTATCTAAATGCACCACATTTAATCATTGGAACACCAACACGTGTTCTAGAATTAGATAGAGCTAGTGCCTTATCAATAAAAGAAGTAGAATCTTTAGTAATTGATGAATGTGATATGATGATTGATCTTGGATTTATGGAAGATGTAGATAAGATTTCAAAAAGAGCTGCAGAGAATTGTCAGTTCTTAGTATTCTCGGCAACAATCCCTTACTCAAATGAGTCATTTCTTAAAAAAATATTTAAAAAAATGCACAATATATAGAAATTGACAATGCAAAAATTTGGGAAAAAAATAGAATATATATTAATTCCAGAAAAAAGTTCAACTAGATTAGAAAAATTATATGAGATAACTACAGTTATTAATCCATATTTAGCACTTATATTTGCTAACAAAAAAACAGAAGTTGAGGAGATTAGTAGCTATTTAATTTCTCAAGGACTAAATGTAGGAGTGCTTCATGGTGATTTAACTCCACGTGAAAGAAAACAAATGCAACGTAGAATTAATAATTTAGATTTTACTTATGTTGTTGCTAGTGATCTAATGAGTCGTGGTATTGATATTGAAGGTGTTAGTCATGTTATTAACTTCAATATACCTAATGATCTAGATTTCTTTGTTCACCGTGCTGGAAGAACTGGTCGTGCCGGGTTAAGTGGGGACTGTATTACTATATACAATAATAAAGATGAAGAAAAACTACAAGCACTTGAAAGTCGCGGTATAGAATTTAATCACCAAGATATTCGTAACGGAGAGTTTATTGAAGTAAAAGATAGAAATAAACGTCAAAGTAGAAAGAAAGTTGTAGCTGATCACAACTTAACTGAAAAATTAAAATCTAAAGTTAGAGTGTCTAAAAAAAGTTAAACCAGGATATAAGAAAAAATATAAATATAAAATGGATAAACTTAAACAAAAAGAAAGAAGAAAAATTTGCTAAGCGAACTAATAGAGCAAATAGAGGTAAGTAATGAAAAATTTAAAAATTGGTTCTCATGTATCAATGTCAGGAAAAGAGATGATGCTAGGATCTGTAAAAGAAGCGGCTAGCTATAATAGTGATACATTTATGATTTATACTGGAGCACCTCAAAATACTCGTAGAAAGCCAATCGAAGAATTGAGAATAGATGAGGCTCATAAGCTTATGGCTGAAAACAACATAAGTGATATAGTGGTTCATGCACCATATATTATTAATTTAGCTAATACTATTAAACCAGAGATTTATCAACTAGCTGTAGATTTCTTACGTTTAGAAATAGAAAGAACAGAAAAAATTGGAGCAAAAAATATAGTGCTTCACCCAGGTTCACACGTTAAAGCGGGAGCAGATGTTGGTATAGCTAGTATAGTTAAAGGTTTAAATGAAGTACTAACAAAAGATATGAAACCTAATATAGCTCTTGAAGTTATGGCAGGAAAAGGTAGTGAATGTGGTAGAACTTTTGATGAAATAGCAAAAATTATAGATGGTGTAAATCTAAATGAAAAATTAACTGTTACATTTGATACTTGTCACGTATTTGAAGGTGGATATGACATCGTAAATGATTTAGACGGAGTATTAACAGAATTTGACAAAAATAGTTGGTTTAGATAGAATTCAAGTTTTACATATTAACGATAGTAAAAAAATACTCTAGGTGCTCATAAAGATCGCCATGAAAAATATTGGTTATGGTGGAATTGGATTTGATGCGATTAACCGTATAGTACATCTTAAAAGAATTTGCTGATTTACCTAAAATTTTTAGAAACACCTTGGTATGGTGAGAAAAAAGATATAGCTCCATACAAAGATGAAATAGCTATGCTAAGAAAAAGAGGAATTTGTAGATTTTAAAAAAACTAATAATCTAGGAGGCTGCTTATGAAATTAGTTGAAGAAAAAGTTGATAAAAATAATGAAACTTTTTAAAAAGAAAAAAAGGTTATAAATATACCGATAAAAGAAAAATCGATGGTAGAACTACTAGTGACTGAAGATAGATATATAAATGCTAGATATGTATCAGAAACACTTAATAAAGTTTATCCAGGGATTAAGTTTTGATACAATCTATAGAAATCTAAGTACCTATGAAGAGTTAGGTATTTTAGAGACAACAGAGATTAAGGGAGAAAAATATTTCAAAATAGGGTGTTTGGAAACTAATCATCACCACCATCATCATATTTGTTTAAAGTGTGGAAAAGCAAAAATTATCCATGTTAATGTATGTGGTAATTTAGAAATAGAAGAGCTTAAAGGGTATAGAATAGATGGACATAAGTTTGAAGTATATGGACTATGTCCTGATTGCTTAAGAAAAGAGGAAACTAAATAATGTTTGATGGGATTTTGCCAATATATAAAGAACGAGGTATGACTAGTCATGATGTTGTTTTTAAAGCAAGAAAGATACTTAAAATGAAAAAAATTGGTCATTCGGGAACACTTGATCCCGAGGTCGATGGAGTATTGTTACTTCTTTTAGGTGGAGCAACTAAGGTAAGTGATTATGCCATGGATTTAGGCAAAAGTTATCGAGCAGAAGTGTGTTTAGGAATAAAGACAACAACAGAAGATTTAACAGGAGAAATCCTTGAAGAAAGAACAGTAGAAGGTATTGATATATCTGAGATAAAAGGTATTTTAAAAACTATGATCGGTGAAATAGAGCAAACACCACCAATTTATTCAGCTGTTAAAGTAAATGGTAGAAAACTATATGAATATGCACGACGCGGACAGTTTGATGTAGAAATACCTTCGAGGAAAGTTAATATTTATAATATAGAGTTTTATAGATAATAGCGAGTATTACAGGGATGGTAAATTCTATTTTACGATCGATATAAATTGTGGAAAAAGGTACTTATGTTAGAACGATAGCAACTAGTATAGGAGAAAAAGCTAAATATTCCAAGTACTATGAGTAAGCTAACACGAACAAGTAGTGGTAAAATAACAATAGATCATTGCTTGAAAGCTAGCTGATGTAGAAAAAAATGCCTTGAAGAAAAATAATTTAGAAAATAAAAATACTAAAGAAAGAATATGCATTAGAAGAATATCAATTTGTGGAGGTTCCATTATTTAGAGCAAAGCAGGTTATGAATGGATTAAGGTTTAGAAGAAAATCAATTTCAGATTATGATTTTTTTCGAATGGAATAGTTTTTTTACATATAATAATGAAGCAATAGCAATTTATTATTTAAAAAGATAAGGATGATGAATTATTGTCAGTAAAAACAACATTTCCTAAAAATATTAGAGTAGTAGGTAAGAGAAAACGATGAGAATTTTTTTAATATTTCTAAAAATAAATGAAATAGAAAAAGATAGCAAGAGAAGAATAGCTGCCTTAGGCTTTTTTTGATGGTTTACATACAGCGCATCAAGAAATAATTAAAGGTGCAATAGATAAATCGCAGAATGATGCTTTATCGATAGTTATTACATTCGATAAAAAGTCCAAAAGAGTACTTTGGAAAAAAACAACAGAAGAAGCAATAACACCAATAAATAAAAAAATCTGAGTTATTAGAAGAGTTAGGTGTAGATGAAGTTTATTATTTAGAGTTTAATGAAAAATTACAAACATTTATCTGCAGAAGATTTTATTAATGAGATCTTAAAAAAATTAAATGTAGAAAAAGGTATTCTGTGGTTATGACTACAGATTTGGTAATAAAGGAATAGGGACACCACAATTGATAAAAAGATAGTGGAATAGAAGTTGATATTCTTGAAAAAAAGAGTTAAATGATGGTAGATTTCAACAACTGCTTTAAAAAAAGCAGTTCAAGAAGGAACTTCACAGAATATTATAATCTTTCAAACAGACATTATTCAATCACTGGAATAGTAGTAAAAAGGAAGACAATTAGGAAGAACTATTAATTTTTCCAACTGCTAATTTAAAATTGGAAGAAAAAAATATTTATTACCTAGTACAAATGGAGTTTATATAACTAAAAACAAAAGTGAAAAGGGAAAAGTATATAAATCAATCACTAATATTGGGTATAATCCTACAGTATCAGATGGGAAAGATAAGAAGTTTATAGAAACACATATTCTAGACTTCGATGAAGATATTTATGATGAAAAGATAGAAGTGTTTTTTTCTATGAGTTTTTTACGAAAAAGAGCAAAAAAATTTGAGAGCTTTTAATCACTTAAAAGAGCAATTACAAAAAAAGATAAAAAAAGAAATGTGAAGAGAAAGATATATAATTTTTTTAGAAAAAAATATAATATTAGCTCTGTTTTCCTTGAATTATTCTTAAAAAATAGTGTAAAAATAACTAATGTTCCTTATTCGTGGTATAGAAACACTCCAGATTCTTCACTAGGATTAAGGTCACAAAATAAAATTATATGGAGGAAATTACAATGGCAGCAATTAGTCAAGAAAGAAAACAAGAAATTATCGCTAAATTCCGTACTCATGAATCAGATACTGGTTCTCCAGAAGTACAAATCGCAGTATTAACTGCAGAAATCGATGCTTTAACTGAGCACTTAAACACTCACAAAAAGATCACGCAGGTCGTCGTGGATTACTTAAAAAAGTTTTCCGTCGTCGTCACTTACTAGACTATTTAATTAAAAAAGATATCCAAAGATACCGTGAATTAATTAAAGCTCTAGGATTAAGAAGATAATTTAGCTTTATAGGAGTGGAAATAAAACCATTCGTGTGGTTTAGTATCCACTCCTAATTTTTTTAGAAAAAGGTATTGACATACTAATAAAATATTGTTATACTAGTAAAGTACTTTGCAAGTAGCATTTATATAATGTCTCAGTAGCTCAGCAGGATAGAGCAACGGCCTTCTAAGCCGTCGGTCAGGGGTTCGAATCCTTCTGGGACGTCATAAGGAGTAGAAATTTATTTCTACTCTTTTTGTTTTTAAATAATTTTATATTATCTAAATAATAAGAGATATTTTTTTATCTGAAATATTAGTTTATATATATTTTTATAAAAAGTAAAAATGAAATTTAACTTTATAAAAAAAGATGAGTGTAAACTAAATTACACTCATCTTAACTTCAGTTACTTTTTTTACTTCAGGAATTTTTTTCTAATATATTTTTTTCAATAGCGAACTTCATAGTAATATGCGATAATTCACAATGCGCACATTCACCTTTTAAATCTTAATTTTAAAATTCCATCTTTGAAATTTACAAATTCTATATCCCCGCCATCCATAATTAACTTAGGTCTAATTTTTTTCTAGTTCTATCTTAATTTTTCGAAATTGTCTCATAATATTCTTTTGCTCAAAAATTTCCACACTCGCTATAGATATTATACCTGTAAATTTCTTAAAAATCAACTTTCACAAAAAGTTTATAAATAATTTATTAAAAATGTAAGCATTCTACTATTAATTTAAAAGAAAAAAACAGTTATAATAAAATAAGAAAAATAAATATATAAACGAGGGAAATATTTTATGGCAAATACAAATGAACAACTAATCTTAATTACAGATGTAGCTGTTGGAAAATTCCAAGAAATGCTTTTTGATGCCGATAAAAAGGATAGTTATTTAAAAAAATATCTATTGCATTAGAGGAACAGAAATGCATTATGCTATTGATATTAAAGATGAATTAGAAGAAGGTGACAAAGTATATAACTTTGGTGACCTTAAAGTTCTTGTAAACGAAGAAGATGAACTTTTATTAAAAGGTCTTGAAATAGACTATGTACAAGATGAATTTGGTAGTGAATTTACACTACATAATCCAAATATGATAGAAATGTATGATGAAGAAGATGGTGGCTGCTGTGGTGGCGGGTTGCTGTTGTAGATAATTTCATTAATTAAAAAAATAACAAATAAAGGAGAATGATTACGATGAAAAAAATGTAGTAATTTTTAGGTGCAGGTTATGCTGGGACTAACAACATTAAAAGGTCTTAAAAAGGCAGTAAAAGCAGGAGAGGTTAAAGTAACTTTAGTTAATAAAAAAATTCTTATCACTATGATACAGTAAACTTTACATGAAGTTTCAGCAGGTAATATTCCTGCAAAAAGATATCTGTATTGATATTAAAGATGTAGTAGTACCTGGTGTAGAATTTGTTCAAGACGAAGTAATTAAAAATTGATACTGAGAAAAAAATTAGTATTAACTAAAAAAACATGAACTTGATTATGATGTATTAGTAATTGGTTTAGGATTCCAACCTGAAACATTTTGGAATTGAAGGAATGGCTGAAAAATGCATTACCAATCGCTGACGTATTAGCAGCTGAAAAAAATTGCTACTACTTTAGAAGATAACTTCAGAAAAATATGCAACTAGCGAAGAAAAAAAGATGTTAAAGATATTTCTGTTATCGTAGGTGGAACAGGATTAGCTGGTATGGAATTCCTTGGTGAATTAGTACACCGTAAAAAAAGAATTATGTAATAAATATGGAATTGATGAAAAAAATTAGTTAAAAATCTATGGATTAGATGCAGCTCCAACATTATTACCAATGTTTGATAAAGAGTACAGTGACTATGCAAGAAAATACTTAGAAGATAATGGAATTGAAATTATCTTAGGTGCCGGTATTAAAGGTGCAACTAAAGATAGCTTCACTATCGAAGTAGATGGAGAAAGAAAAGAATTAAGAGCTAGTACTTTAGTATGGACTGCAGGGGTACGTGGTAACAAACTTATGGATGAAACTTTCCCAGAATTATCAAAACGTGGTCGTCTAGTTACAACACAACAATTAACTGTACCAGGTCACGATGATATTTATATCGTTGGAGACTGTGCAGCATTTATCGAAACAGGACAAGAAAGACCATACCCAACAACAGCTCAAATTGCAAACCAAATGGGTGCTTATGTAGGAGCTAGAATTAGTGGAAAAGAAAGTGGAGACTTCAAATATGTTAACCGTGGTGTAGTTTGTTCACTAGGATCAAAAGATGGTATCGCTAATGTAATGGGTGGTAAGAAAGCTAAAGGATTCAAAGCTGCTAAACTTAAAAAAATAATTGAAGCTAAAGCAATTTATGAATTAACAGACTTCTTAACTGCATTAAAAAATCAACGAGTGCTTTAATATTTACATAGCTTATAAGAGACTTAGGATAACTAAGTCTCTTATTTTTTTATAATCTATATAAAAAAATATTATTCGATACTTTGGGTAAATGTAACTAGTGATATTATATTTCTAGGTACTTTGAAACTAGAAAAATAAAAAGAAAAAAATTAGTTACTTTTTATTTCATAAGATTTCTAGCGTGTAATTGAAAAAAATATGTAATTATGGTAAGATATAGGGTAGAGAAAAATATAATTAAAAATTAGTTATGAGGAAATATTATGATTTATAAAAATAGCAAATACAGCAGAAGAATATGAACAAATTTTTCAAATTGAATTATGAAACATTTGTTGACGAAATTCTCAGCACGAAAAAAATGAAACTAAAAAAATTAAAAAGATAAATTTCACGATAAAAAAATATTTATATAATAGCTAAAAAAAGAAGGTGAAGTGGTCGGGAATGATGGCTTTTATCAGATGAACGACCATTTTCATTAGATTTAAAACTTAATGATATTGACAAATACTATAAAGGTAGTTATAAAAAAGCCGATTGAGATTAGATTATTGTCTATTAAACATAAATATAGACAAACTAAAGTTTTTACGGAATTAATTCAAAGAACATTTAACTATATTATTCAAAAATGCATATGATATAGCCTTTATTTCAGGAACTACTCGTCAAGAAAAAAATTATATAAACATATTGGTTTTACTAGATTCCATGAAAATGTAGGTACAAAAAGATGCTGAATACATTCCGATGTATCTTGACTTGAATTCTGATAATAAGGTTCTTAATAGATTAGCGCGTGCAAAAAAAGAATTAACTTCTTACCTGGACCGGTAGATTTAGCAGATGATGTTAAAGAAAAAAATTAACTAAACAGCTTTTACTCACATAGAAGTAATGAATTTGTTAGTTTAACTAAAAGATACATTATCAAAAATTAGAAAAGAATCCTTGATGTTAAAACTGCTACAATATTACATGGTTCAGCTACATTAGCAAATGAGGCAATAATGGCTCAACTAAAAGGAAGAGGGCTTAACAATGGGTTAGTTCTTTCAAATGGTGAGTTTGGAAATAGGTTGGTAAAAGAAACAAAAAGACACAACTTGAATGTTGATAATTATCGAGTTGGCTTTGGGGAAAGTTTTGATTTAGAGCTATTAGATAAAAAAATTATCTGAAGGAAATTATGATTTTGTTTATTTAGTTCATAATGAAACAAGTGTTGGGATTTTAAACGATTTAGATTCAATTACTAAAATTGTTAAAAGTAAAGGTATAGTATTAGCTGTTGATGCCGTATCATCAGTTGGTGCAGTCAAATATAGTTATAGAAATGTTGACTATGTTGCTTGTTCATCAGGTAAAGCATTTTGCTCTGTAGCAGGATTAGCTATAGTCGGTTCTAATTGTGAACTAGTTTCATTAGAACATACACCTCTATATCTTGATTTACATTATGCTAATAAAATGACATCAATACCTTTTACTCAACCATCTATTTTAATGGAAGCTCTAAACACTGCGTTAGATGCTTTTAAAACAGATGAAAGATACGAAAATATTTATGGTAAATATACATATATGAAAGAGGGGCTAAAAGCTCTTAATTTACCTATAATGAAAAATTAAGGAAAAAGAAGTTTCTCCTGTAATAATAACAGTTGAACTTCCAGAGAATATTTCCTCACTTAATGTAGGAGCATCTTTTAGCTATAAATAATATATTTATTCACTATAAGAGTTCATACTTAGTAGAAAGAAATATTATTCAATTTTTCTTTCATTAACATTAATACAACAAAAGAAGAAATTGATTACACATTAAATATATTAAAAAAATGATAGGAGATAACTAATGCCAGTATTTAAAGTATTTTATCAAGAAAATGCAAAAGAAATTCCAGTAAGGGAGAATACACAAGTAGTGTATGTTGAAGCAGATGGAGTTCCAGCAGTTAGAAAATATCTAGAAGATAGAAACTACAATGTTGAACTTGTTCAAGAGTTAAGTGAAGCGTACTTAGAATTTGAAAAACAATCTGAGGACTTTAAAGTGGAGAAAGTTAATGGATAAGATCATTAAAAAAAATGAAGTAGGTGTTGCTGCTATCGGTGGACTTGGTGAAATCGGTAAAAATACCTATGCAATTCAATATAGGGATGAAATAGTTATTATCGATGCAGGGGTTAAATTCCCAGGTGATAATATATTAGGAATCGACTACGTTATTCCTGATTATTCATATATTGAGAAAAATATAGATAAGATAAAAGCGTTGATAATAACACACGGTCACGAAGATCACATTGGAGGATTACCATTCTTATTAAGAAAAGTTAGTCTTCCAATTTATGGTGGTCCTCTGGCTATTGGTTTGATTAGATCAAAATTAGAAGAGCATAACTTATTAGGAAGAGCAGAATTAAACGTTATTGATGAAGATACTGTTTTAGAATATAAATATCTTAAAGTATCATTCCATAATACAACGCACTCTATACCAGATTCATATGGTGTAATAGTTGGTACTCCACAAGGTAATATTGTTCATACAGGAGATTTTAAATTTGACTTTACTCCAGTTGGACAAGGTACAAACTTACATAAGATGGCGGCTATAGGAGATAAAGGAGTATTATGTCTTCTTTCTGACTCAACAAACTCTGAAAGATCAGAGTTTACTCAAAGTGAAAAAGAAGTAGGTAAAACTATTTCAAATATTCTTCGTAAAGAAAAACACAGAGTAATATTTGCTACATTCGCATCTAACGTTTATCGTGTTAAACAAGTTGTTGAAGCTTGTATCGAACATGGAAGAAAAATAGTTGTATTTGGTCGTTCAATGGAAAAAGCTATTAAAATAGGAACTGAGCTTGGATATATTAAAGCTCCAAAAGATACTTTTGTTAATAGTAAATACTTGAATCAAGTAGATCCAAATAAATTACTTATTTTATGTACAGGAACACAAGGTGAAGAACTAGCTGCTCTTAGTAGAATAGCAAATGGTACACACAAAAAAATAACTATAATGCCAACTGATACAGTAATCTTCGCAAGTTCTGCAATACCAGGTAATACATTATCTATTAATAAAAAAATATAGATTTATTATCAAAACTTGGTGCAAATGTTATTACATCAAGTGTAAATAATGTACATACTTCAGGTCACGGTTCTAAAGAAGAACAAAAATTAATGTTTAGATTAATAAAACCTAAATACTTTATGCCAATTCACGGTGAGTATAGAATGCAAGTTATTCATGCACAAACTGCGGCAGAGTGTGATATTCCATTAGAAAATTCATTTATTATGGAAAATGGTGAAGTTCTAGCTTTAACTAGTGATAGTGCAAGAATAGCAGGTAAATTCGATGCTTCAGACGTCTATGTAGATGGTTTAGGTATCGGTGATATCGGAAGTGTAGTAATTAAAGATAGAAAAGAACTTTCTGAAGAAGGTGTTGTAGTAGTTTCTGTAGCTATTGATTTTGCTAATAGAAAGTTGTTAAATAATCCTGATGTTATCAGCCGTGGATTCGTAAATATAAACGAATCAATGGAACTATTTGCTGAATGTAAAGCAATTATAAAAACAGCAGTTTCTAGATGCTCTAAAAGAGGAAAACACTGGAGTTTATCACATGAGACAATGTATTGTGGAATCTTTAGGTGAATTTCTGGAAAATGAAATAGGCAGAAAACCTGTGATATTACCAACAATATTGGAGGTATAATTATGAAATATAGAAGTGTTTTTGATATTATAGGACCAGTAATGGTTGGTCCTTCTAGTTCTCATACGGCTGGAGCTGTTAGAATAGGGTTATTTACAAGACATATCTTTGGTATGGAACCCGAAAAGATAAAGATTACCTTATATGGATCATTTAAAGAAACGTATAAGGGACATGGAACAGATATTGCACTTATTGGGGGATTATTAGGTTATGATACTTCTGATAAGAGAATTAGAACTAGTATGGAAGATGCTAAAGAAAAAGGCATAGATTTTGAATTTATTGAAAGTGAAATAGAACATATTCATCCTAATACTGCAATGATTGAGGTGGAAACTGGTCGCCATAGTCTTGATTTAGTAGGAAAATCAATAGGTGGTGGGAAAAATGGTAATATTTGAATTATTAGGATTCGATGTAAATATTTCCGGAGATTTCCTAGTTATTTTTATTTTTTTATAATTTCAATGAAAAAAATAAAGAAGATTTATCAAAAATATTGATGAAATTTTTCGGTGAGAAAAAGTAAGTGTTAATTATTCAAGTTCTATTTTAGAAGGAGTAAACTTAGCAGTTGTTGAAGCTTTAGACGAACTTGATAAAGAAACGTTAAATAAATTTGATAAACTAGAATATATTAATGAAATAAAATTTGCAAATAGATTGTAGATAGGGAGGAACTAGGATATGTTTACTAGTTTAGAGGATATTGTAGAAAAATCTAAAAGAGAAAAAAAACCAGTTTCTGAATTAATGATTGAACAAGAAATAGAACTTAATGGAGTTAGCCGTTCTGCAGTAGAAAAGTTAATGAAAAGAAACTTAACTGTAATGATGCAAGCTGTAGAAGAAGGATTAGCAGGAGTTAGTTCTAAAACAGGTCTAACAGGTGGAGATGCTAAAAAACTAAAGGAGTATATTGATAGTGGTAACTCTATAACAGGAGCCGACTTCTTAACAGGTGTTGCTGCAGCAATAGCTACAAATGAAGTAAATGCTTCACTTGGATTAATTTGTGCAACTCCTACTGCTGGATCAGCAGGGGTATTACCAGGATGTGTTCATGCATTAAAACAAAAATTTGATATTGATGAAGAAACTCAACTACGAATGCTATTTACTGCAGGTGCATTTGGATTTGTAGTTGCTAATAATGCCTCGTGTGCAGGGGCAGAAGGTGGTTGCCAAGCTGAAATAGGTTCAGCAAGTGCAATGGCAGCAGCCGCAATTGTCGAAGCTCGTGGAGGAGATGCAGAAATGTCTGCTCATGCTTTCTCAATTGCTATGAAAAATATGTTAGGTCTAGTATGTGACCCAGTAGCAGGATTAGTAGAAGTACCATGTGTTAAGAGGAATGCAGCAGGTGCATCAATAGCGCTAATGGCTGCGGACATGGCTTTAGCAGGAATTAAGAGTCGTATTCCTGCGGATGAAGTACTAGAATCAATGTACAGAATAGGTTTAGAAATGTCAACTACTCTTAAAGAAACAGCTAAAGGTGGTCTGGCAATTACAAAAACTGGAGAGAAATATAGGAGTTTATTATTCGGTAATGATTAATATATTAGAAAAATCAGTAGGAACTATAAAAGGCGTGGGAGCTAAATATTTGAAGACATTAAACGAATTAGATATTTATACTATTCGTGATGTTCTATATAATATTCCTTATAGAGTGTCTAGTTCTACTGATTTTTTTCTTCATCTGTTAAAGATAATGAGAAAGTAGTAACAACTGGTAAAAGTAGAAACTAGAGTAAGCACTCAGTTTTATGGGAATAGGAGAAGTAGATCTTTTTCTCATTAGCAACACCATCAGGAAGTGTTAAAATTGTATATTTTAATCAAATGTATTTAAAGAAAAAAATATTATTGAGGGAAGAGAAATAGTAGTTAAAGGTACATATAATTCAGCTAATAATACTATAACAGCTTCTAGTATATCCTTTAACACTGATGAAAAAACAGATTTCAGGTGATAAAAATAGAAGTTTTTTTATCATTTAAAAACAAGGGATAACTCAAAAAGATTTGCTAAGTTAGTAGATGAAGCTTTTAATATGCTTGATCATGAAAAATGTGATATTAGATTTAGTTCCTGAAAAATTTTAAAGGGATTTGGAAATTAGATAGAATTCTTCATACATTACATTTTCCTAAAAACGCTGAAGAGTTTGATAAAGCAAGAAAGATGTTTGCTTTTCATGAATTATTTGATTATCAGTTAAAACTTCAATTACAAAAATATAAATAGCAGAGTAGAAGATAATAGGTATGCTATTTCAATATCTAACCAGGATATCAAAGAGTTTAAAGAAAGCTTACCATTTAGTCTAACTTCAGCACAGAAATAGAGTTATAGATGAGATAGTTGATGATTTAGAGCAACCATATAAGATGGATCGTCTTTTACAAGGTGATGTCGGTAGTGGTAAGACTGCTGTTGCAGCAGCAACCTTATATGGTGCAATAAAATCAGGTTATCAAACAGCAATAATGGCCCCTACAGAAATATTAGCTAACCAACACTTTGAGACATTTTTTGAGTTCTTTAAAGATTTAAATATTTCTGTTGCACTACTAACCAGTAGTACACCTAAGAAAGAAAGAAATATTATCTTAAGTCTGCTTGAATCAGGAGAGATAGAATTAATTGTTGGAACTCATTCACTTATTCAAGAAGATGTTAAATTCAGTAATTTAAAATATGTAATAACTGATGAACAACATCGTTTTGGGGTAAAGCAAAGACAGATTCTTAGTAATAAAGGAGAAGCAGTTAACTCATTAATGATGACGGCAACCCCTATACCTAGAAGTCTGGCAATTACATTAATAACGGATATAAAAGTTTCTACAATAGATGAATTACCTGCAGGGCGCAAGAAGGTAAAAACATATAAAGCAAATAATAAAAAGTTTTTATAAAGTATTAGATAATATTAGAATGGAACTAGATAATGGACGTCAAGGCTATGTAGTTTGTCCTTTGATAGAAGAATCTGAAAAAAATGGATCTTCAAAATGTTGAAGAAACTTATGAAAATATTAGAGAATATTTACCGAATGAGTACAAAAATTTCAGTACTTCATGGTAAAAATGTCTAATAAGGAGAAGGATGAAATTGTTGAGAAGTTTTTAAAAAAAGAAATACATATATTAATATCAACTACAGTCATTGAAGTGGGTGTTAATGTAGCTAATGCAACATTTATGATTATCGTGGATGCTCATAGATTTGGATTAGCAACTTTACATCAACTTAGAGGAGAGTAGGTAGAAGTAATTACCAGTCATATTGTATATTAGTAACTGATTCTAAGAATGAAAGAATTGATATAATGTGTTTAGAAAAATGACGGTTTTAAAATAGCGGAGTTTGATTTAAAAACAACGAGGTCCTGGTGATTTCTTTTGGTACAAAACAAAGTGGAGTACCAAGTTTTAAAAGTAGCAGACCTAATTAATGATGTTGATCTTATGTATTTAGCTAAAAAAATTAGCTTTAAAAATTATTGAAGTTACAGATAATAAAACAGCGTTTATTACAATACGTTGGGTTAAATGAAACTATAATTTAAGGAGGATATAGATGAATAAAAAGCTAAAAAAATTGGCTAATAAATATTTTGATAGTAGTATTATTAGCAACATCAGTTGTATTAATATTTAAAAATCAAATTAGAGAATATTTTACAAATGATGTAAATGATAAAATTATAACAGCTTATCGTAATAATCAAGGTGAAGTAGATGTACCTTTGGTGGAAAAATGTTTACAGATAATGATTCAAAAATTAAACTAACAGATTCTATGTTAGGAGTTCTAAAAATTGATGATATCGATATACAAGAACCAATATTCCAAGATGTTACGGAAATTAATTTAATTAATGGTGTAGCAACAGCACAAGAACCATCAACATTAGACGCTCAAAATGTTGTAATAGCAGGGACATAGTGTTCAAGGGGTAGGAATAAGGTTTAATAATCTAAATAAAAATAAAAATGGGTACAAAAGTGCAAATTATATCAAAAGATAAACTACGAACTTATGAAGTCAGTAGAATATATGATGTAATGCCAACACAAGTAGAAATTTTAGATCAACATGAAGGTAAAGATAAAAATACTAACAATGTTTACTTGTGATAACTATAATCCTCAAACAGGAGAGTGGGATAGCCGCTTTGTAGTGGAAGCAAAACTAATAGGAGAGGAAAGTGCATAGAATTATGAAAATAGGAATAGATATACTAGGAGTAGACGCTCCTGAAAAATAATAAATTTCATTAATACATACAAAGATGATGAAGTAGAATTATATGTATATGGTATGGAAAAAGAGCTAGCAAAGGTTACTAAGACAGAAAATGTTGTGAAAAATCTTTGTACAGAACAAGTTTTTATGGAAGACGATTCAGCTCGTGTACATAGAAAGAAAAAAGATGCTTCAATGATTAGATTATTAGAAGATCTTAAAAATGATGTAATTGATGTAGCCATTTCTGGTGGTAGTACTGGAGCATTTATGGCGAGCTCAATATTTATGCTAGGACGTATAGAAGGTGTATCAAAACCTGGATTAGCATCGCTACTTCCAACTCGTTCAGATCATAAATTCTTACTAACTGATTTAGGTGCTAATGTTGAAGCTAAACCAGAAGATATACTAAACTATGCTAAACTTGGTCAATTATATATGAAATATATATATAATATAGAAACTCCAAGTGTTGCCTTACTAAATGTTGGTGTAGAAGAAACAAAAGGTAATAAAGTATATAAAGAAGCACATCAACTTTTAAAATCGAATATATCTAATTTCAACGGTAATATTGAATCAAGAAATATACTTGAACACACTAATGATATAGTTGTATCAGAAGGATTTGCAGGTAATATAATGCTTAAAACTATAGAAGGTGTAGCTGGTTCACTAGGAAAAATGATTAAGGGTATTTTTATGCAAAACCTTAAAACAAAAATTGGTGGCTTATTAGTGAAGTCAGGAATTAATGCTTTTAGGAAAAAAATTTGATTATAGCGAATATGGCGGAGCATTTTTACTAGGGATTAAAAACCAAGTATAAAAGTACACGGTTCTTCAGATGAAAATGCACTTTATTATGCAGTTCAACAAGCAAAACAAATACACAAAACTAAACTTTATGATATAATGATAGAAACAATGGAAAAAGGAGAACAAAAATAATGGCTATTTTAGAAGAAGTAAAAGAAATTATAACAAAAATATATTAAAATCGATCCAGAAAGAATAACTTTAGAATCAAGATTAAATGAAGATTTAGATGCGGATTCTATTGATATTGCTGATGTAGTAATGGATATCGAAGAAAAATACGGATTTGAATTTTCAGATGAAGATGCTGAGAGTATCGTAGCAATCAAAGACTTAGTAAAAAGTTATTGAAGATAGAAAATATAATAAGAATCTCGAGGAAAAGTTCTCCTCGAGATTTTTAATATAAGAAATACTAAGCTAAATAATTTTAACTTAGTATTTCTTTAATTTGTAATTAATTAGCATAACCTATACTAACAAGTTTCGCTGCCTCAAGAAGAACCAGCTCCTGCTGTACATCCGCAACAATGAATACCAGTAACTATTCTCCTTACTCCAGTATGTTCATTTGCAAGCTCACTAACATGTTTTACTTTACCAGAAACTGGAAGTTTTTCTATCATATTAAAGTCGCAATCATAAAGAGTTCCATCTGGACCAACAGATATCATATTTCTGCACATTAAACCAGGCAGAGTAGCTGGATTATATGCTTTATATAGCTTATTCATATAGCCTTCATAAAGATCCTCTCTATGAAGAAACTCAGAAAAACGACCAATTGGATTATTAGTAATTGCAAATAAGTTATTAAAGACAACTTCAAAAATTATCATAAAGTTTCTTTTTATATGTTTTTTCTAATGCTTCTTGTTTTGGTGGTAAATAAGCTCCATTTGGATTATAAACTAAGTTAAGAACAAGATCATCTTCTTTACCATAACCAAGCTCATTTAGTCTTCTAAGTACTTCTATAGACTTTGGGAAAACACCTTTTCCACGTTGTTTAGCAACAACTTTTTCATTATAATAGGGTAGAGAAGCTACTACTTGAACTTTTAAATCACGGTAAAGCTCAGGTATATCACGATACGCAGGAACAGCCAGAATAATTAAGTTAGTTCTAACAATGATAGTTTTCAGCATATTGAGAAATTTCTTTTAAAACCATCTAAAGTTAGGATCTCATTTCTGGGGCTCCACCGGTAATATCCATAGTCTTATACTTACCAACTTTGAAAGCTTCAATAATTTGCTCAAACGTTTCTTTAACCATATTATCTATGTGGTCCACCATCGACGTGACAGTGACTACAAGTAATATTACATAAGCTTCCCTACGTTGATTTGCATAACTTCTGGATATTCTTCAGTAAGTAGATATTGTTTTTCTTCTACTTGATCAAAAAATTTAGGAATATTAAGTTCTGTCATAATACATCCTAGTTAGAAAGTTTATCAGATAATTTCTTTACTTTGAAGACTGTACTAAAGTAATACCTGCTTTCATTGCAGCTGCAACATGGATTGCTTCTGCTATTTGATCTTGGTCGCATCCTTCTTCAAACACGTACTTGTATATGCATCTATGCAGGAAGGGCAAGCTTCAGAGTGAGCTACAGCTAAAGCAATTAGAGCTTTTTCGCGAGTAGTAAGCTCTCCTTCTGCCATTACATTACCATAATAATTCATAAAGTTTTTCCAATATTCAGGAGCATCTTCTCCAAATTTTCCTTCACCAAATTCTACTAAATGTTTCTTTTTAAAAATAATCAGCCATAATATTTCTCCTTTATTAAACTGTATTAAAACTATTATAAATTAGTTTCTGTAAATAATCAATAAAAGAGTGTTTAGAAAAATAACAATTTACTAAAAAATAGTAAATTGTTATTTTAGCGTATGTCTTTATATAACTTAGCTAATTCTTCAACAGGAACCCTTGACGATACATTCTTTGAAATTTTTGCATCTGCCACATTGTTGATAATGGTTTTCCTTTATAACGTCTAGTAGATGCGGTAATAGGTGAATCAATTACAGTAATTTTATATGATTTTGCACTTAAATCTTCAGATATTCTATAGTCCTCCATTAAAGGCATATCCTTGTATCCACCAATTTCTTCGAAGACCTCTCTTTTTATAAAAATAGCTTGATCTCCAAATGCAAGATTCGTAATACTAGCACGCATATTTGAGACTAAGGCATTCATTCTCATCTTTATACTATTTGGATAAAATCTAATCTTTAAACAACCAACAGGAGTAGGGCAGTTCAGTATTTTTTGAATAACATCCTTTTGCAGGACGCTATCGGCATGAACAAACCATAATATATCTCCTTTAGAAATTTTGGCTCCATAGTTCATTTGATTAGCTCGACCTTTTTTATCAGAAATATGATAAGAGTAACCAAAATATGAAAGCTCATCTAAAATTTCATGAGTTTTATCACTAGAACCACCATCAATAAATAAGACTTCGTGCTTATCTATATCATGAAGACAGTATAAATTGTATATAAAATCACGAATTGTTTTTTTCTTCATTATAAATAGGGTACAATAATAGAAATCATAAAATTACTCCTAAAAAAATAAGTTATCTCTATTATAGCATTTTGATTTATAATTATAAAATAAAACATAGGAAAAGATATTTAATATATTATTATAAGATTACTTGATCTGTACACTGTGTCTATTGTATAACAACAGTAGATACAAAAAGAGGTGAAGTTAATGGAAATTAAAATTTAATATATCATCATCATCTATCTATCAGCAAATAGCAAATAGTATAAAAAAATAAAATTTTATCAAAAGAATATATTTCTAATACACAGTTGCCATCTATTAGATCTTTGGCCAAAGAATTAGAAGTAGTATAATTACAGTAAAAAGCTTATGAAGTACTATTACAGGAGAATCTTGTTTATTCAAAAAGGGCTGTAGGATACTTTTGTAAATGAAGTAAATACTGAAGAAATTTTATTAATAGAGAATATATTGTTGAATTTAAAACAAATGATAGAAAAAGCGACTGATGATGGTTTAACAAAAAGGGGATATAAAATGAGATATTAAAAATAGTATTGGGGGAGAAAGACTATGAGAATCAAAGCAAATAAATTACTGGTAGATAAAGATAATCTTTAAACTAGGACCAATAAATTATACATTTGATGAAGGTTATGTATATGCCATAACAGGGAATAGCGCTTGTGTAAAAACATTATTTTTACAAAGTATTTTAGGAAGTATAGATATTGAAAAACAAATGGTACTATATGATGAATTTAATTTTATGATAACGAAGTAGAGATAAAAATCTAGTTTCTCATATATAGCAGATAAAAACCATTATTTTCTGATAAACTACGTAGAAACTATATTAAATAAGATTTCTGAGTTAGATTCTAGATTTGATATAAGTTCTGCTATGAATATATAAAGAAATACAATATATGTAAACATAAAAAAATATATGAGCTATCACAAGGTGAAAGAAAAATTTTACTATTTGGTATTGGTATTACTACACACCTAATATTTTTAGTTTTTAGATAATCCATTAGCTGGAGTAGGCTTAATAGCTAAAAAGAGAGATGCTATCAATGATAAGAGAATATATGGATGAGAATAAAATTACTATAATAGTAACTGAAGAACCAAATGTAATTAAAAAAATTTAGTAGATTACGTAATTGTACTAAATAATGGTCAAGTTGAAATAAGTGAAGATGTAGTAAACTTACAAACCAGATATGAAAAATAAAAATGTCGAAGAAATATTGGTTTCTATATTAAAAGGAGAGGGAAAAACATGAATAATGGACAATATAAAACTAAATGGGGAGCCTTATTAAATATTATTTCAAATAGAAAATTATTCAACACCACAAATTTATAAGATATTCTATTTTGATACTATTTTTACAATATTAATAGCTCTTGCAGTACTTTTCAATAAAAATTATGTAGTAGTGTCAATATTATCAGCTATAGTATTTGTTTTAAATGGAAGGAAATATGAAGATAAAGAATGGCTTATAACAGAATACTTACTGATTTCATTTAAAGAAAGAGTAAGACAAGTATACTTGACAACATATATATTTTTACTTCCAGCCGTAATGTTAGATTATGCTTTTCGATATATTTATTATCAAGCAAATATAATTGAATATATATATGTATTACTTAGTAATAATAATCTCAAATTTAGCAATTATTCAAAATGATTTTAACTAGACGTTCATTTTGGAATTTTATAGCATTAGATGTACTAATATATGCATTAGCAGTAAAAAATTATATCAATAGTTTTAAATGGTTTATACTTAACAACTTTTTGATAATACAAAAATTTAATCTATTGAAGATAATTACGTTAATAATTCTAGCAATAATATTTCAAGTATCTAGTACAAAAATTAATAATTGATTCTAGAAGAAAAGAAGAAATAAGTATAGTTTATCAAACAATATTCATTATTGCAATAACACTAGCGACTGCATTACAATTTTATCAAGGTATGTATTGTTAAATAATGAAAAGTAGAGTAAGGTATTGTAAAAATATCTTATTCTACTTTTATTTTTAGAAAAAGTTTTTATAAAGAAAAAGAGTACTTCCTAAGAAATACTTTTTAATTAAAATTTTATTTGAATTCTGCCAAGTTACACGAACTCCAGGTCCCATAGTTGTTGTTACAGCTACAGATTTGAAGTAAGTTCCTTTTAGCAGCAGCTGGTTTAGCTTTTTACTAAAGCGTCTTGAACAGCGTTGAAGTTTTCTACTAAATCTTCAGTAGAGAATGAAACTTACTGATTGAGTGAACAACACCAGCTTTTTCAGCACGGTATTCAACTTTACCAGCTTTAATTTCATTTACTGCTTTAGTAACATCCATAGTTACTGTTCCAGTTTTAGGGTTTGGCATTAAACCTTTAGGTCCCTAATACACGACCGATTTTTACCAACTTCTCCCATCATGTCTGGAGTAGCTATGATTACGTCAAAATCAAACCAACCTTGTTGGATTTTTAGTGATGTATTCACCTTTGTCCCTACGTAGTCAGCTCCCTGCTGCTTCAGCTTCGCTGCTTTATCACCTTTTAGCAAAAACTAAAAACTTTAGCAGTTTTACCAGTTCCTTTTGGAAGAACTACTGCTCCACGTACTTGTTGGTCATTTTTACGAGTGTCAACTCCTGAAACGGAATGCAACTTCACAGTTGCGTCAAAATTTACTGTGCTTGTTTTTAGCTAATTGATTGTTTCTACTACAGAGTATAGACTAGAAGAATCTACTAATTTAGCTGCTTCAAGATATTTTTACCTTTTTGCCATTATAATTATCCTCCTATTCTCCTATTAAGATACCCATACTCTTGCAGTACCTTCAATCATACGCATTGCTGCTTCTAGAGAAGCTGCGTTTAAGTCAGCCATTTTAAGTTCAGCGATTTCTTGAACTTGTGCTTTTGATACTGTAGCAACTTTGTCACGGTTAGGTACCGCAGATGCTTTATCAATTTTAGCTGCTTTTTTAAGTAATACTGGTGCAGGTGGTGTTTTAGTAATGAATGTAAATGAACGGTCCTCATATACTGAAATCACTACTGGAATAATTAATCCTGCTTGGTCTCAGGTACGAGCATTGAATTTTTTTACAGAATCCCATGATGTTTACACCAGCTTGACCTAACGCTGGACCAACTGGTGGAGCTGGGTTAGCTTTTTACCTGCTGGTACTTGTAATTTAACAACTTTTACTATTTTTTTAGCCACGATAAAACCTCCTATTTATTTTTCGTGATGTGGTCATTTGAGCGTATTAAAATTTTCGCTCTCCCACTCAAACATGTTTTGTATTTTTACATACTTGATTATGATAACATACCAATAACTAGATTGCAAGTATTTTAAGTAAATAAATTCAAAAATTATTAATATGTATTTTGTTCATAATATATCTTTTTAAAACCAATGTCAACTATAATGAAATAGAGGATATTATTAACAAATTTTTAAATATAAAATAGTACAAATTTTATTAAAAATTGTAGAATTAAAGTTTCTAAGGCAAGACTGCTATTGACTTTTTACTGCTAGTGTGTAGAATTATATTTATGATATAGTGCTTATTTTACTAATGTTTGTATTAGTTTTATGTAACTTATCATAAAGAAATTACTTAATAGAGAAAGAGGTTGCAAAGATGATTTATGGAATAATCAGTGTTGCAGCTTTTGTTTGTTGGACTTTTATTTGGATATATTATTTCAAAAATTCAATTCATTAGAGCTATCTAAACAAGATGCAGATCATATTATTGGGGAAGCAAGAAAAGAAGCGAGATATATAGTTGATAAAGAGACTAGCATCGCTAAAAAAGAGGCGGAAGAAATAATTAATATTGCAAATAAAGAAGCAGAATTTAAAAAGCAAGATATTCAAAGACAAGAAGATAGAATTCTTCAAAAAGAATCTTCATTAGAACGTCAAACGGAACTTTTAAAATAAAAAGATGAATTACTAAGTTCTAGAGAGATGAAATTAGAAGAAAAATCACAATTACTTGATGAACGAAGTAATGAAGTGAATCAGCTAAAAATTCAACAAGAAACGGAGTTGCAAAGAATTGCAAACTTAACCGAACAACAAGCTCGTGAAGAGATTATGGCCTCAGTAGAAACTGATATGGCTAAAGATATGGCAATATATATAAGAAATAAAGAATTAGAAGGGAAAAACGTTGCAGATAAAAGAGCAAAAGAACTTATTGTTCAATCATTACAACGTTTTGCAACAGATGTAGTAAGTGAAACTACTGTTTCTGTTGTTGATCTTCCTAGTGATGATATGAAAGGTCGTATTATCGGTCGTGAAGGAAGAAATATTCGTACACTAGAAACTCTAACAGGTGTAGACTTAATTATTGATGATACACCAGAAGCAGTTATTCTTTCTGGATATGATCCAATAAGAAGAGAAATAGCAAAAACTGCTATTAAATCACTTATTGACGATGGACGTATTCATCCATCTAAAATTGAAGAAGCTGTTGATAAAGCACGTAGAAATATAGATCAGGTTATTAGAGATGCGGGTGAACAAGCCACATTTGATTTAGGGATCTCATATGCATCCTGATTTAGTGAAAATAGTAGGTAAATTGAAATATAGAACAAGTTATGGTCAAAACGGACTACAACACTCTATGGAAGTTGCTTATATTTCAGGGCTTATAGCCGCTGAATTAGACCTTGATGTAGCTTTAGCTCGTAGAGCAGGGTTATTACATGATATAGGTAAAGCACTAGACCATGAAGTAGAAGGATCACATGTTGAAATTGGTGAGCACTAGCACTTAAATATAAAGAAAATGCTACGTAGTTAATGCATAGCTTCCCACCATGGCTGATACTGAACCTACTAACCCTATTTTCGTTATTGTTGCCACAGCAGATGCTCTTTCTGCGTCACGTCCTGGGTGCAAGAAGAGAATCATTGGAAAATTACATTAAACGTCTACAGAAACTAGAAGAAATCGCAAACGAACACAAAGGTGTTGAAAAAACATTTGCAATTCAAGCTGGTCGTGAAATCAGGGTAATAGTAAATCCTGAGGAAGTAGATGATACAAAAAAACTTATAAAATTGCCAAAGAAGTTAAAAATAAAATCGAAGAAACGATGCAATACCCAGGTAACATTAAAGTCAATGTTATTCGTGAGGTAAGAGCAGTTAAGTTCGCTAAGATAAAATAAGAGAGTGATTGACTCAAAGTTGATCACCTTTTATTTTTATTTTCAATATTAATGTAAATAGTAATATAAATAATTAACCTATAAAATTTTTTATATATTTCAGTATTACTGAAATCAGTGAGGATTTATAGGTTATGTGAAGATTTCTTATTATAAAACAGATTGAAAAAAGCTATTTAATGATGTATAATATCAGTAACACAACTATAAGGAGAGAAATTATTATGGCAAATATGACAAAAGCATATCTTGAGCCACAAGAACTTTATGAATATACTAGTAAAAAAGGAGTAGCAAAAGCTACAGCTAATTTAAGGTATATGCTAAGCTTAGGCTTTTTAGGTGGAGCATTTATATCAGTAGGATATCTTGCTTACATTAGGGTAGCGGGTACTATGCCTCATGAATGGGGTGGAATGGGAACTCTATTAGGAGCAGCGATATTCCCAATTGGACTTATTTGTATATTAGTTGGTGGTGGAGAGCTTATTACTAGTAATATGATGGCTGTTACGTTAGCGGTATTTGATAAAAAACTAAAACCAGCGTTATTATTGAAAAACTTAGTAATTATAACATTAGCTAACTTAGTAGGAGCATTATTCGTAGCATACTGTTTAGGACATTTAACAGGACTTACAGAAGGGGTTGTCTTTGAAAAAACAGTTCACACTGCAGAAGCTAAAATTAATGCTACTTTCTCTGAAATGATTTTTTCAGGAATAGGATGTAACTGGCTAGTAGGTATGGGAGCATGGTTAGCGTTTTGTGCAAAAGATGTGAGCGGGAAAATATTAGGAACATGGTTCCCAATTATGACATTTGTTGCTATTGGATTCCAGCACGTTGTTGCAAATATGTTTGTAATTCCAGCGGCTATGTTTGGTGGAGCTAATATAACATTTACCCAATTTCTAAATAATATGGTAGGAGTATTTTTAGGGAATTATCTAGGTGGTGCCTTTTAGTAGCAGGACTATATACACTTGCTTATAAAAAGAAAGATTAATAATAATATAATAAATAATCGTAGTATTAGACTAGTACTTACGATTATTTTTATTGTTGAAATTAATAATAATAAAAAATAATAAATTTATTTAAAGTTATAAATTTTTAGTGAAAAATAAGAAGAATCAATGTAATAATAAATCAAAAATTAGATTTTATTATTGAAAAAGAAGTTGTTATAGTATAATTTTTCTAGTAATAATTTAATAAAAATTATGAGAATTAACTATGTCAAACACTGCAGAATCTAAAGCGTATTTAGAACCTTCAGAAATCTATGAACTTGCGTGTCAAAAAAGGTGGTAGTAAAAGCAAAAGCAAATCTAAAATATATGCTAAGTTTAGGTTTTTAGGGAGAGCATTTATTGGAGTAGGATTTTTAGCTCTGCTTCGTGTTTCTGGATCAATGCCCTAAAGAATTTGGAGGGTTAGCATCTTTACTTGGAGCATCTGTCTTTCCAATAGGTCTTATATGTATTTTAGTAGGTGGCGGTGAACTAGTTACTGGAAATATGATGGCTGTAACTGTTGCATATTTTAATAAGAAAGTAAGTTTAAAATTGTTAGCCAAAAACTTATTTATAATAACTTTAGCAAACTTAGTCGGTTCATTGTTCGTTGCTTATTTCTTAGGTCATCTTACAGGTTTAACAGGAGGAACTATTGCAGCAAAGACAATTGCAGCAGGTGAATCTAAAATATACTTATCATTTTGGCAAGTATTGTTCTCTGCAGTAGGGTGTAACTGGTTAGTAGGTATGGCAGTATGGTTAAACTTTTGCAAAAAAGATGTGGGTGGTAAAATGTTTGCGTATGGTTCCCAATTATGACATTCGTTGCTATTGGATTCCAACACTTAGTTGCGAATATGTTTGCAATACCAGCTGCTATGCTAGAAGGTGCAACATATCCGTATTACAATTTATTGAGAATATGGGAATTGTATTCTTAGGTAATTTTATTGTGCAGTAACTTTTAGTTGCAGGTCTTTACACACTTGCTTTATAAAAAAAGAAAGATTAATTAAAAAAGCTTGAAAGTATTGTCACTTCAAGCTTTTTCTCTTAGTATTTATTAGTCTTCTACTTTTACAACCCAACCAAATTTATCTTCAACTTTACCAAGTTGGATACCAGTTAGTAAGTTGTAAAGTTTTGAGTCCATTCACCTGGTTTTATCATCTTTAATGATCTCTAATTTTTTTAGTACCATCGAATAATTCTCCCACAGGTGCACTACAGCTGCAGTACCACATAAGAATACTTCTTCAAGTTTTCCATTATCGTAAGCTTCGTATACTTCTTCTAATGGAAGTTTTCTTTCTCCTACTTTTTCACCTAGTGATTTAAGTAATTCAATTACAGAAGCACGAGTAATACCTGGTAAGATAGAACCATTTAACTCAGGAGTAACGAATGTTCCATCAATTTTGAAGAAGATATTCATTGCTCCACCTTCTTCAATATATTTTTGTTCAACTCCATCTAACCATAGAGATTGAGAATATCCAAGTGCCTGAGCTTTTTTCTGACCTTTAAGAGATCCAGCGTAGTTACCAGCAGTTTTAGCAAATCCAAATCCACCACGAACAGCACGAACATATTCATGCTCTACATAGATTTTATTTGGTTGTAATCCAGCTTTAAAGTAACTTCCAGAAGGAGATAGAATAATAAAGAATTTAACAACGTTATTTGGGTGAACCCCTAATGCTTCTTCAGCACCATATAAAAATGGTCTTACATATAATGAAGTACCTTCTGATTTAGGAATCCAGTCTTTATCGATAGAAATTAATTTTTAAGTGCAGCAAGTGCAAATTCTTCATCTAATTCAGGTAAAGCAATACGATCTGCTGATTTATTTAAACGTTTGAAGTTTTGTTCAGGTCTAAATAAAACTGCTTCTCCATTAGCATTGTATGCTTTACCTTCAAAAATACTTTTGTGCATAGTGGAACACGTTAAGTGAAGGTGCTACTCAATAGGACCATAGAGGAACAATACGAGGATCATACCATCCTTTTTCACTAGTCCAATCCATAACAAACATATGGTCTGTAAATACTGTACCAAAACCTAATTTATCGTCTGGTGTTTTTCTTTGGGTGTTGATGTAAGTTCAACTCTGATATCGTTAACTGTTAATTTACTCATTTTAAAAATCTCCTTCGAATAATCTAATAGTTTTTATATTTTTTACTATACAGTACATTATAATATTAATAAAAGTTTTTCAATACTTTTAGTTAAATTTTCTAAATTTTATATCAAAAATCGGAATACTTCTTTTGTATAATGTCTTGAAATAGTGAAATTACAGTACAATTAGGGTAAGTTCGTAGAAATAGTATTTTTAATTTAATATAAAATATGTTACAATTATAAAAAGAAAAATTTATATAGGAAGAAGGCATTAGTATGGAAATTAAGAAATCACTAGAAAATAAATTTAATACATCTTTAGTAAATTTAACAGGATCACCAATTCGTGAATTCGATAGATTTGCTTTCTAGCATAGATGGTATTATAAAACTTACATTAGGGGAAACCTGATTTTGATACTGCTGAAGAAATTAAAGAGGCTGCAAAACGTGCATTAGACAATAATAGAACTCACTATTCAGTAAATAATGGATTGAAACCACTGCGTAGTGCATGGGCAAAAATTTAAAAGATAGATATAATTTCAGATTATTCAGCTGATGAGATAATTGTTACTATTGAGCATCAGCCGTTATTGAACACTCTATATCTGCAGTAACTAATGAAGGTGATAAAATTTTAATGAGTTACTCCATACTTTTCTGCATATGAAGGGGTAGGGATATTAAATAAATGTAATATTGAATTTATTGATACAGTAGATAGTGGGTTCAAATTACAACCAGATGTCCTTGAAAAGCTTTTAGAAAATAATAAAGATACAAAAAGCAATTTTAATAAATTATCCAAATAATCCAAGTGGTGTATCATACACTAGAGATGAAGTGAAAGCTATTGCTGATGTATTAGCTAAATATGATATTTTTGTAATTAGTGATGAAATCTATGGAGATATTACATATAATTATAAGCATACTTCATTAGCTGAATTTATTCCGGAACAAACTATCCTAATAAGTGGATTATCAAAATCACATGCTATGACAGGGTGGAGAGTAGGATTTATCGCTGCACCACAAGCAATGATTAGAAAAATTGGAGTATTCCACTTGTTTACAGTTTCTGGAGCTGCTACATTTATTCAAGATGCTGCGGTAACTGCATTATCGGATGAAAATGTAGACAAGTATAATAATTATATGATTGAAACATATAGAGAAAGAAAAGATTATATGGTACCTAGATTAAGAGAATTAGGTTTTGAAATACCAGAGATTGACGGGGCATTTTATATCTTTGCCAAAATCCCTGCAAAATATCAACATCTAGGAGCTATGGAATTTTGTAAATTATTAGCTAAAGAAGCACGCGTAGGAGTTATTCCAGGTACTGCTTTTGGTAAAGCTTATGACAATTATTTTAGAATTAGTTATGCAACAAGCATAGAAAATATAAAAGAAGCTGTAGAAAGAATATCGCAGTTTATAAATAAATAGAAAGGTTATTTTATGAGAGGAAAAATTCATAATCGTAGAGGGTTCTGACGGTTCAGGGAAAACGACTTTTATAAACCTTTTTAACACAATATTTAAAGGATAAAGGATATAAAGTTATAACTACACGTGAACCAGGAGGAACAGAATTTAGTGAAAAAGTAAGAGAGTTACTTTTTGATAAAACTTATGAAAATAGATGCTAAAACTGAAAGTTTATTATTTTGTGTAAGTCGAAGAGATCATATAATAAAAATTATTCCTTATGTTGAAGATGGTTATATTGTAATTTGTGATAGATTTGTTGATAGTTCAATTGCATATCAATCTTATGGAAGAGGATTAGCAACAAGATATTATTGATATTAATAAATACGCTACAGATGGATTAGAACCAGATTTAACATTATATTTTAAAGTCGATGTGAAGTTGGTTTAAGTCGAACAAAAGGTAGAGATGAAAAATAATAGAATGGACCAAGAAGATTTAAGTTTCTATAAGAGCGTGAAACATGGTTGATGACGAACTTTCTGAAGAATATAGTAATCGAATAAAAAGTAGTTGATGCTAATCAAACATATGAAAATGTAGAAAAAGATGCACTTGAAATAGTGGAAGGATTTTTAAAAATGAACTTTTAGTAAAGATAGTATTGCAATAAAAATCTTTAACAAATGCATGAAAAACAAATAAACTATCCCATGCTTACCTAATGGTAGAGCGAGGATAGTTTATATTGTGATGAATTCATTTTGCAATTTGTTAAATCTATTTTTTTGTTTTAGAAAATAATTATAAAGAATTCTACAACTGTGGAGAATGTAAAGCTTTGTCAAAGTATAGAGCATAATAACTATGTTGATTTTTATATTATAGAAAGTGAGACTTCCATAAAAAGAAGAGATTCAAAACTTAAAATCAGAACTTAGCGTTAAATCTTTCTAGGTAGAAAGATTTATTGGATAAAAAGATATTGAAAAGATGACAGAACAAGCTTCAAATAGCTTGCTAAAATTTTTAGAAGAGCCAGAAGATGATATTATAGCTATTCTAAGTTGTAAAAATATTAGTGCTGTACTGCCAACAATAATATCCCGTTGCCAACAAGTTAAATTAATAGGTAGTAGTGAAGAAATTACTGAGGAAATTGATGAGAATTTATTAGAATGTCATAATGAATTTTTAAAAAGATTTTCTAGAAAACCGCATCTTGCCAATATATATTTATTAGAAAAACTAAAGACTAAAGAAGATATATTATCATACTTTTACATTACTAAATAAAAATTACTCTAAGTTACTTGTCTCAAAGATAAAGTCAAAGATGTAAAAATATTAGTTCATGCACAAGAAAAAGTATTACTTACGATAAATGATATTAAAGGTAATGTTTTCGGCAGTTCTTGTGATGGAAAAATTCTCTTTTCTGTTGTATTAGATAATAATAGTTTAGAATTTTTAAAAGAGGTTAATATGAATGAAGATTTAAGAATAGATACAGTATCAAAAAATTATAAAATACTTCAAAAAGATCACTATAGTATGTCAACAGACTCATTTTTATTACCATATTTTGCAAATGTGCCACTTAGTCCTAAGAAGAATATAATAGAATTATGTAGCGGAAATGGTGGAACTCTATTATCTTACGTGAAAGAAGTGGAGCTCAAATTAGTATGTTGGAGATACAAGAAGACTTAGTTGAATTAACTAAAAAGCCTAGAGTTAAATGATATCGCTGATAATATTGATGTGAAATGTGAGATATAAAAGAAGTGAAAAACTATTATAAGCCTTCATCATATGATTATGTAATATGTAATCCACCATATTTTCCAGTAGAAAATATGCCAACCAGCACGAAAATAATCATAATATTTCACGTCATGAAATATTATGTAATCTTAGTGATGTTATTAAATCTATTAAGTACTTATTAAAACAAAATGGAAAAATTCTCTTTAGTTCATAGAACCTATCGTATATCTGATATAATATCAGAATGTGAAAAATGGACTTGCAATAAAGAGAATACGCTTTGTATATAGTAATAAAGCTAGTGAAAATAGTAAGATTGTTTTTAGTAGAAGGAAGTATTTCAAAAAGTAAGTGATATTAAAAGTAGAAACAGCCATTTATATTTATAATGAAGATGGTAGTTATACTAAAGAGATGGAAAGGGTATATGGAATTGACTAATAGTTATATGTATGTTGTAAAATGTATCGATAATACACTTATACAGGGTATACAACAGACTTAGTAAGAAGAATTAAAGCGCACAATAATAAAAAGGTGCTAAGTATACTCGAGTACGAGTACCTGTATCGCTGGTTTATTATGAAGAATTTACATCAAAAAGTGAAAGCGACGAGCAGAGAGTGCATTTAAAAAATTCACTGTCTGCAAAAGAGCAATATATAAAAGAAAAATTAAAAGATGATAAAATAGATAAAATTAAAAGAATTAAATATAAAGGAGAAAAAGTAATGTTATATTTAGTAGCTACTCCTATAGGAAAACTTAGAGGATATTACATTAAGAGCATTAAAAAATATTAAAAATGCTGATATAATAGCTTGTGAAGATACTAGAAATACACAAAGTTATTAAATCATTATGAAATAACTGGATTAATAAGTTATCATGAACATAATGAAGATAAGATGAGTGATAAAAATAATTGAATATCTACAGGATAATCTAGAAGTAGCACTAGTTACTGATGCAGGAATGCCATGTATTTCTGATCCAGGATATACACTAGTAAGAAAGATAAAAGAACAAGGATTATCAGTAACAGCATTACCAGGAGCAAATGCAGGATTAACAGCATTAGTTTCAAGTGGTATAGAGTCATATAACTATACTTTTTATGGATTCTTACCAAGAAAATCAAAAGACTTAAAACAAAAGTTAGAATTTATTTTCAAAAAGAAAAACTACTAGTATTATTTATGAATCTCCACATAGAATTAAAAATCTAGTAACAGAAATAACAAAAATTGAACCAACACGTGAAATTTCTGTAGCTCGTGAAATAACAAAATGTTTGAGCAAATAGAAACACAATCAGCTGAAAAATATATTAGCTAGACTAGGTGAGGATATTAAAGAAAAAGGTGAATTTGTTGTTAGTCTCACCAAACAAAGTAGAAGAAGGTAAAGAAATAAATCTAGAAGACATAGTAGAGATTATTTATAATAAAGTGCAAAATGGTGAAAAATCTGAGGCGATAAAAAAATACTGCAAAAGAATTTGGAATAAATAAAAAAAGAGGTTTATAGTTTATATCATGAAAAGTATGACTAGTTTATTTATTGTAAATGCACTTATTATAATATTTTTAATTCTTTCACTATGGTATAAAATTTCACTTATACCATTATTTATCTTATTACCAGTTAATATTTTACTAATATATATATAAAAAGTACTGCTCTTGATAAAAATGAACAAAAGATAATGCTTCATAAAGTAAAAATTCATTATCAGTTATTATGGGTTACTCAGAAGCTCATTCAGATGAATTAATAACTAAAGAAGAATTTGATAAACATGTAAATGAAGAAATCGAAGAAATAGTAAATATAATAAAAGATGAGATATACAAGTAAGTATAACTCATCTTTTTGTATTATTTAATTAGTAGAACTTCTTTCTATTTTTCTACGTTTTTTCCATGTTTTAGCTGAGAAGAATACAATTAGTGGTACTAATTCTAGCCTTCCTAATAACATAGAGAACGACAAAATAACTTTGTAAAATCTGGTATAGTAGAAAAGTTACTCATAGGTCCAAAGTGGTTGAATGCTGGACCAGCATTACTTATTGAAGTTACGGTTAATGATATTGCATCTTCAAAATCATTTATTTGAATGTAACTAAGAATAATATTATTACAAAGACAAAAACCAAATAAAAAGTAAGTAGTTTGCTAAAGGAGTAGTATCCTTGATAACTTTCCCCATCGATTTTTAACATAATAATTTTTCTAGGGTTAAGAGCCTTACTAATTGATTTTTAGCATTCTTTATAAAGAATATTAACCTTTGGTATTTTTATACCACCTGCGGTACCTCCTGTACAACCACCAACAATCATGAGAATAAGTATTATCATTTTAGAAAATACAGGCCAAATATTAAAGTCATTATATGTAAATCCAGTTGTTGAAACAACTGAAGCTACTGTAAAGAATACATCTAGTAAGCTATGATTTGTGTGTCGTAAGAACGATAAATATCTAAAAACATGATTATTGATAGAATAGAAATCATTCCAAAAACCAACGTAGTTCTTCACTTTTAGAATTTTAAAATATTTTTAAATATTAAAAAGTATATTAAGCTAGATTCATAGAGAAAATCAACATAAATGTAGCACTACAATAGTAATATATTTACTATTGTAGTAGGCTATTCCACATTTCTACTGAAAAACCACCAGTTCCCGCTGTAGAGAATGCAATATTTATACTATCAAAAATTCCAATTCCTCCAAATAGTAGTAAAACAAACATTATAACAGTAAGCAATCATATATAGTATATAAATATATTGCTGTTTGTTCATTGATGAAAACTACTTTACCAAAATATGGTCCAGGAACTTCTGCCTAGCTATATGGATAGTATGTGGAGATCTAGGTAGTATAGCAACCGCAAAGACAATAACCCCCATACCACCTATAAAGTGAGTGAAACTCTCCATAATAATAAACTTTTTCTATAGATTCTATATCTGTAAGAATAGTAGAACCAGTTGTTGTAAAACCACTAACAGTTTCAAATAAACTATCTATGTAACTCGGTATTTCACCAGATATGTAAAAAGGAAGGGCACCAAGTAATGAGAATACTATCCAGTTAGCGTAACTATTACGTAACCTTCTCTTTTTATAAAAATCACGATCGCCATCTTTATCAGTAAAGAAATTAATTATGCAGTATGCTGAAAAATGAAATAATAATAGTAATTATAAAATGCAGATGTTATGTCGTCGATTCTTTATAAATTAGTGAACATAAAAGTAGGTAATAGTAGTAAACCAGATAAAAGTTTTAACATTTTACCTAGGACATAAAAATCATTTTATAATTCATAATTACCCCTAAGAATATCATCGATATGTTCAATTTTTGTTTGTAACTAACTACAACGACGTTATCTCCAAGTTTAATTTCATCATTACCATTTGGGAATATTTGTTTATTATTCTAACAATAAAAAGCAATAAGCATATTCGAATGAATATTCATATCTTTTAAAGTTTGGTACCAAGTACCTTAAGATTATTTTGCGAAACTTTAAATTCAATAACTTCTGCTTGATTATTCGCAAATACGATAGAAGTTTTCAATTTTCAGAATCCTTACTACATTGTAGAGATTTACTGTACTTTCGCAATAATATTACCCACTATTTCTTTTGAGTAATATATGAATATTGCCCGATGTCTTCAGCTATTTGTTTAAGAGAAGCACGGTTTACCTTTTAGCTACTGTTTTTCTTAATTCCAAGTTTATCCGCATAAAGGTTAATAATTATATTTTCTCATCAAGACCGGTAAGTGAACTACAACTATCAAATGTTTGAATACCTTCTTCGATAAGAGTATCACGATCACTACCGTCAGCCCTCAAATAACATCTATTTCTGGATAAGCTTCACTAAGTTCAATAGCCTTATCTTTGTTTATTTCTATTACTTTAGTGTAAATATTAGCTTTAATAAAAGAACTCGATAAGGTAGTGAGCGATTTTACCTGCTCCAATAATTAAAGAAGATGTTATTTTCTCTCAAGATTATCTTTATTTCCTAATAATTTATAGAATCTTTTAAATCTTTTATTAGCTGCAGTTATATGTACCTTATCTCCGACTTCGAAAACATAATCTCCTCGAGGCACAAAAACTTTCCCATGACTTTCAACTAGACAAACTAGAGAAGGGAAGTCTATTATTTTTTTACTATCGATTAAAGAAACACCTTTTAATATGCTATTTTGATGAATGACAACTTCTAGAATATTAAATTTATTAGCAGAAAAACTCTCTACTTTTGTAGCTGTAGGATACCTAAGCATATAAACAATCTGTTTAGCAGCTTCAAATTCTGGATTAACCATTAAATCAATCCCAAGCGAATTTTTAATGAATTCTTTCGTTTTAGAATATTCCGGATTTCTTATACGAGCTACTGTATGTTTTGCACCCATTTGTTTAGCAGCAATACAAGAAATCATATTAATTTCATCGCTAGTAGTAACAGAGATAAACATATCAGCTTCTCCAGCACTTGCTTCAACAAGATTATCATAGTTTGCTCCATTACCTAAAAGTCCATTTATATCATAAGTTTCTACGAGTTTTTCTACTCTTTGTTCATTAGTATCGATTAATGTTACTTCTTCAAATGTGTTAGAAAAATCGGCACATAATAATTCTCCAACTTTTCCTCCACCAACAATTACTACTTTCACAAAAAAAACTCCTTTTTTATAGATATGAATATTATAGAATTATTATGAGATAAAAGTCAACGTATAGGAAAAATAATCAAAATAAAAAGGTAGAAAAATTAACTTTTTAACAACAAAAATAATTAGTTATAACTATAGAAAAAATAGGCTTCTTGTGATATAATTATAAAAGGAAATTTTATCGCTTTTTCCATCTTGAAGTTAATAATTTTTGGTTTAAAGGAGGAGTAAAGTGGCAAAAATTTCTAAACAAGATATAGATTATATTTTTGAGAATATAGATATAGTCAGTTTAGTTAGTGAGTATATAAAACTGGAAAAACGTGGACAAAACTATTTAGGTTTGTGTCCTTTTCATAATGAAAAACTCCATCTTTACTGTATCTCCTGACAAACAGATTGCCTACTGTTTCGGATGCGGAAAGGGTGGAAATATATTTCAATTTGTATCATTAATAGAAAATATAACATACAATCTAGCTATTGTTAAATTAGGCACAAGGTTAGGGACTTAACTTAGAGTCAAATGATAATAAAGAAGTAAGTTATGATTTAAACAATAAACTAGATTCTATGTATTATGGTCACTTATTAGCTGACTATTATAATTATATTTTATTAAACTACAAAAAGAAGCGCAAGGGCTTTAAACTATTTAATAGATAGAGGCCTGTCAATAGAAAACAATTAAGCATTTTAATATTGATACGCACCTAGAGATAATAATATTGCATTAAACTTTTTAAGTCTAATAATTTAAATCTAGATGCAATGGTTGAAGCAGGACTACTAGGAAAAACGATAATAATGATTACTACGATGTTTTTAAAGATAGAATTATGTTTCCAATTAAAAACAATCAAAAACTCAGGTTAGCAGCATTTTCGGGAAGAACGATGTCACAGGATAAAGCAAGTAGCTAAATACTACAACACCCACGAAACTAAAATATTTGAAAAAAAGAACTGTATTATACAACTTTTCAGATGCTCGTGCTTTTATCGCAAAAAGAGAGAAATTATTCTCTGTGAAGGATATATGGACGTAATAAAAAGCTCATCAAAATGGAGTAAAAAATGTAGTTGCTTTAATGGAACAAATATTGATAATAACAAAATTAGTTGAAGTGTTAAATTTAGTTGATAAAGTAACTACTTAGTCTTGATAATGATAAAGCAGGAACAGAAGCACAAATAGATATTGGGAATAGAATTATCCAAAAATTGATAATGTGTATAAGCTAAAGTTTACTGGTGCTAAAGACTTAGATGAATTTTTAACTGAAAAAACATCAAAAATAGTGAGTTTGATACACAAAGTTACGTAGATAATAATAAAGACCATTTTATAAAGTTTAAAATAGATTATTGTAACAATGAATCAAAATCAAATATCGAGCAAAAATAAAATTTTAAAAAATGAAATATTAAAAATATTGCATTTATTGGTGATGAGTCACTGAAAATATATACTTCTTACATATCTTTCAGAAGAGTTTGATATGATAGACAAGTTTTAACTAGAGAATTAAACAAGTTCCCAACTCGTAAGTTAAGAACTACTCAAGAGTGGACTGCACCGAAAAACCACTTAATTTATTTAAAACTACAAATTATGACAAAAAGTATGTAGGTTATTTAAATACTTTTGTGAGCCGTGCAGCATTTATTGATAATTTTACAGAGTTAGAACAATGTAAGTTTGATCAAGAAGTATTTGAAAGACTAATAGATTATTTAATTATATATTATAATAATAACTTAGATTTCAGAATTCATAATTTTATTCACAGTATAGAAAATACAGAAGATGAAGAAGTTGTTGACTAGCAACATATATAGATGAAACAGACTTTTTAATTGAAGATGAACCACCTAAAGAAGTCATTAGAGATTATATAGATTATTTTAAAAACGTGAGATTTCATTGGAAAAATTAAAGAAAATGTTGAAGATTGCTATTCAAGAAATGGACGTGAAGCCCAAAACAACTATTAGAACAATTAAAGGAATATAAGAAATAAGGAGAAACGAATGGCTAATAAAAAGGTAAAAGATTTTTGAAACTATAAAAAGAATTTATAGAAAAAGGTAAAAACAAGGTGAGCTTACTCAAGAGGAAATACTAGATGCTTTATCAAAATTAGACGTTTCTTCTGAAGCAGTAGACGATTTTTACGAAGAGTTAAATCGTGAAGACATCATTCTTATAAATGCTAACCAAGTTGAAGAAGAAGAGGAAGAATTAGACTTAGAAGACCTATCTGTACCAGCAGGTATTCGTACTAATGACCCTGTAAGAATGTACCTTAAAGAAATTGGTAAAGTACCACTTTTATCAAAAGAAAAAGAACTAGAACTATCTAAAATTATAGAAAATGGTACTGAAGAAGAAAAAGAGCAAGCTAAAAAAGATTTAGCAGAAGCAAACTTGCGTCTTGTAGTAAGTATCGCAAAAAGATATGTTGGTCGTGGAATGTTATTCCTAGACTTAATCCAAGAAGGTAATATGGGATTAATCAAAGCCGTAGAAAAATTCGACTACGAAAAAGGCTTTAAATTTAGTACATATGCTACATGGTGGATTCGTCAAGCAATAACTCGTGCTATTGCGGACCAAGCTAGAACTATTCGTATTCCAGTACATATGGTAGAAACTATTAACCGTCTTATCCGTGTTCAAAGACAATTACTTCAAGACTTAGGTCGTGAACCTAAACCAGAAGAAATTGCTAAGAAAATGAATATGACACCAGATAAAGTTAGAGAAATTTTAAAAATTGCTCAAGAACCAGTTTCATTAGAAACACCAATTGGTGAAGAAGATGATTCACACTTAGGAGATTTTATCGAAGATAAAGAAGCACAATCTCCAGTAGAACATGCAGCAAATGAGTTATTAAAAGAACAACTAGAAGAAATTTTAGAAACTCTAACAGACCGTGAAGAAAATGTATTAAAATTACGTTTTGGTCTTAAAGATGGAAAAACTCATACTTTAGAAGAAGTAGGTAGTGCATTTGGAGTTACTCGTGAGAGAATTCGTCAAATTGAAGCAAAAGCAATAAGAAAACTAAAACACCCATCTAAGCTTAATAAGCTGAAAGGGTTTATGGAATAGGTTTTAAAGAGAGATGGTTCATTAACCATCTCTTTTTAGTATTTATTAAGATATGACAATATTAAAAAACCAGTATCAGATTGATACTGGTAAAATAAAATTACTTTTTAGTTTTAAGATTTTCTTTCCAATCTTGAAGACCATTTTTAACATGTAAAATGTTAGTATAACCATTTTTCTTAAGAGTTAATGCAGCTCTAGGAGCTAATGTTCCGTTTTTTTATCGCAAAGATAAATTGGTTGGTCTTTTTCTTAATGAAGAGTAAAGGAAGTTAAATTGAGAACTAGGCATGTTTCTAGCTCCATTAATATGTGCATACTTGAAATCTTCTTTTTCTCTAACATCGATTAATTGAACTTTTCTAAGATTTTTTTCTAAATTCTTCATATGGCAGTTTAGTAACGGCATTTTTAATTCTGAAATAATTAAATAATCCAACTGCCCCAAAAATAGCTAGTATTATTAAACTTGATACTAAAAATGATGACATGGTATACTCCTTTGCTAATATTGTTTATAATAACAGAATTATACCATAATTTGTAATTTTATTCAATATTGATTATAATATGATAGAAGAAATCTTTACTTATAACATTTACATAATAATATAATAAGAAAGTTGAGAAGAAATGATAACATCAGTAACTAATAAAAAATAAAAGAGATTCATAAATTAAAAGAAAATAGAAATATAAAAATACCAAAAAGTATTTAATAGAGGGAGTACATCTAGTAGAAGAAGCATTAAAATCAGAATTAGTAGAAGAGATCATAGTATCAGATAACTTTACTAACTCAAAAGTATTTGATAACTTCTATGGAGAAGTAACTATAGTATCAGAAAATGTCTTTAAATCACTTACTGATACAGTAACTACACAAGGAGTAATAGCTGTATGTAAGATAAAAAAATAAGCAACTAGATATTTCTAAATATAGTAGAGTATTAATAATAGATCAGGTCCAAGATCCAGGTAACTTAGGAACAATAATTAGAACAGCTGATGCATTTTCTTTTGATTGTATAATTCTTGGTAAAGGTACAACTAGTATTTATGGACAAAAAGTTATACGTAGTACACAAGGAAGTAACTTCCATATAGACTGCTTTTGATAATATAGATATATTAGATGTTATTCCAAAAATGGAAGATTTCGATTTATACGCTACTTCGTTAAAAGGTGATAGATATTTAGAACAAATAGATAGTGTAGGGGAGAAAGTAGCTGTTATTTTTGGTAATGAAGGTTCTGGAGTATCAGAAGAAATACTTGATAAAGTAAATAATTTACTCAAAATAAATATGACAGGTCAAGCAGAAAGTTTAAAATGTGGCAGTAGCAGCAGGTATAGTAATGCATTATATTGCAACTAAATGTGAATAAAAAAATTTACTAATTTCTCTAAGTATGTTATCATAGTAGTTGTGAGAAAAATATTAAGAGGTGAAGAATAATGATAAAAACAATAGCAGTAGATAAAGAGGAGATATTCTAACTGATGTAAGTCTGCAAAGGCTAAAAGATCAGGATATAGCATGGTTCTGGGTCGACTTTGACCAACCAACACGTAGCGAAATTAATCTACTATCAACATTCTTCAAGTTCCACGAACTTTTAATTGAAGACTGTTTAACACTTTTACAAAAGACCAAAAAAATAGAAATTTCAGACAACAAATATTCCTAGTGTCACATGTATTAAAAATCTTGATGATGACTATGAAACTATTAATATGTTTGTTGGAAAAAATTATATTGTAACATTTCACCTCTCTCACATACGATATGTTAACAAAATTGTCCCAAAAATTTTACAACGTGGATCACAATATTCACCCCTTCACGTTATGCATATGCTAGTTTCAGAAATAGTAGAAGGATATATTCCAATCATTTCTAAAATCGAAAAATCGTCTTGATGAGATTGAAGAATCTGACTTCTATAAATCAGGAAGTAATATTATGGATGAGGTTTTCGAGTTAAGAGAGATCTATTAAAACTAAGACGTGGACTACGTCCAATGCGAGAAGTAATACATAGATTTTTAGTTTCAAGACGTGTAGAAATGACTGATAACGATAGAAAATATTTCCATGATATTTATGATGACTTAGTTCAACAAACTGAGATTATTGAAGCTAATAGAGAATTAGCTAGTGATATCAGGAGAACTTTTATGACTTATAACTCGTTAAAAATCTAATAATATTATGATGACCCCTAACGGTTATATCTACTATTTTCCTTCCATTAACCTTCATAGTTGGACTATATGGAATGAACTTTAAAAATATGCCTGAATTAGAATGGCAATACGGATATTTTTAATCTGTGCAATAATGCTTCTAATTGCAATAGGGCATGTTGTGGGTATTTAAGAAAAAGGATGGCTGGATATGTTTAAATAACATACTTGCCAAAAGGAAGATATATGAATATATTCAAACTAACAGTACTATTTATAATGATACTTCTTTCTAACTTTACTTTATTAAAAGTTGATTTTTGGAAAAATTTTTCAAAAATAGTACAAAAGAAATAAAGATTTTAGTAAGCATACTGTCTCTTGCTTTGGGATATGTTAGCTATATGACAATTATAACAATTTATGAATTGTCACTGAATCTATTTAAGTAAAAGTAGAGGAGTACATATGTCAGAAAAAAATAAAAAAATTAGAAAAGAATAAAAAAAGCTTAAGGAGTTAGAAGATTCTAGAGAAGATAAGTTTTTAGAGTTCATTGGTGGAAAAATAATTTTATATATACTAACCATTATTATTTTACTAGGTATCGCTATATATTTATATACTGAAATATCATATATTTACACCGATAAATGCAATAGTTTCTAGTATTATTGCACCTGTTATCCTAGCTTATGTATTTTACTATATATTAAATCCATTAGTTAATTTATTTTCGAAAAAAATTACCTAGATTTGCTAGTAGCTTACTTGCTATGCTTGTAGGGTTTGTTATTATACTAGTAGTTATTATAGGTATGGTACCTATCATTTGTAGAACAAACGCAAACATTAATTATTTCAATACCTAAGTATATGAGATGGTTAGAGATTATTTAGATGCATATTCAGATAATGCATATATGCAAGTGGTTATAGAGTATATAAATAATAATTTAAATACTTCAAAAATGAGTTCTGAAGCTGTAACTATTGCAACATCAGTTGCCCAGGGAGTTGCTTCATCATTATCAGCTACAGCGACTATATTAATGACAATGCCTTTTGTATTATTCTTCTTACTAAAAGATGCATCTAATTTTTAAAGAATATTTAGTTGGTTTATTACCAAAAATTAAAAACCAGTTGCTGATACTATTGATGAAATAGATAATAAAGTCGGGTCTTATATTCAAGGACAAATGTTAGTATCACTTTGTATAGGAGTAATGCTATATATTGGTTATACTATTATAGGGCTACACTACGGATTCTCATTAGCTACGATTGCAGCATTCTTAAGTATAGTACCTTATATAGGGCCAATTATAGCTATAACACCAGCAATGTTAGTTGCTGCATCAACAAGTTGGATAATGGTTGTAAAAATGCTTGTAGTTTGGGGGATAGTTCAATTCCTAGAAGGAAATATTATTTCTCCAAATATTATGGGTAAAAGCATGGATATGCACCCACTTACAGTTATTTTTGTAATTTTAATTGGTGTTAATCTAGCAGGTGTAGTTGGAGCAATCTTAGGTATTCCAGTATACTCAATGTTAAAAGTACTAGGATCAAAAATCCAAGAAGCTGTAACAGAAAGATACAATAAATATTATGATTAAAAGAAAAAACCTTAGAACAAAGAGTTCTAAGGTTTTTTGTTCACGAACAGTTTAGTGAACAAAAGAAAGAAACTAATACTCTAAATATACCATTATTAAATAATAAATACAAATAATAATTTAAATTTATTATAAAATAATTGTAAAAAAATAAAAATAGGAATATGAAATTTTAAATTATACAAAATGAAAAACTCTATAAAAATTTTATAGTAAAAATTGTGTGAAAAATAAAAAAATAACTTAAAAGTTAAAAACTTTAAAATTATGATTTTTTTATAGTATAAAAAGCTGTATATTAGTTTAAAAACTGCTGTAAATATGATATAATTACATAGTTAAATATAAAGTAATGAGGTTTTGATAATTATGAGTATGATGAAAAAAATTTAATAATTTATTTGTAAGCGAAGAAGATTTTTGAAGATGAAGAAATAGTAGAAAATACACCAGAAGTACAAGAAGAACCAAGAAAAAGAGTTTCAAAGGAGAAGCCAGTGAGCAGTAAACAACCAGTAAATCCAATTTTAAATAGAGGAAACAATGTAGTATTAACAGAACCACTTGTTTTTGCTGATAGTAAAGATATTGTTGATGATATCAAAAAATAAAGTTGTAATTATTAATTTAGCTAAATTAGATATTGAAACAGCAGATAGATTATTAGACTTTATTTCAGGTGGAATATATGCTCTAGATGCTAGACTAAAAACAATTGGAGAAGATATTTATCTTTGCGTTCCAAATGGTGTTGAGGTTTCTGGAGACTTTTACGAAGGAGAGTACTAATATTGTTAAATGTAACAGAATATTATTGGGTATATAGATTTGTATCTTATCTCTTTTCATTTTATTATTATTCTATTTTTGCGTATGTAATAATGTCTTGGGTACCACAAGTTAGAAATACTTTTTATCGGAGAGTTTTTAACTGCTATTTGTGAACCATACTTGAAACTATTTAGAAAATTAATACCACCGGTTGGAATGATGGATATTTCACCAATTGTTGCTTTTTTTGCACTAAACCTAATTCAACGGTTAGTATATTTTATCTTATTCGGATAATTGATAGTTATGAAAAAGATAAATTTTTTTGGCAACAGCATCCAACGAAGAAAAAGAAATCGCAGAAAACTTACTTCAAACTGTAAGCTTTTTAGATAATCGCAATACCGTAACAAGATTTCTTACAAACTTTGAACAAATAGTTCTTAGTAAAGTTGCTGCATATAATTATCCTGACTATCAAGTTGAATTTTTGGCGGATATGAAGGTAGTGAAAGAAAAAAAGCAAAAAAATAATTTCTAATGAGTACTATGATATTGATTACGATATAGTTTGCCTAAAAAGCAGACTATAATAATAAATTTAATAAAATAGAACATAGAAATGTACTCGGAACAGTTCATAATTTAGGAATTAATTTTAATAGAGTAGGAGTATAGTAGTTTCTGAAAGCTCTATTTATATATTTGTTGATAGAGAGATTGCTGACTTTATAAAAAAATGGAGTTAACAAAAAAATTGGTAGAGTTAATCTAGAGTTTAAAAGAAGTTAGTGAACTTGATATCGATATAAAAGAAACAATTCCAAGATTTTGAAATAGTAACTTCATCATTTAGAATTGATTCAATTGTCGCTAAAAATTACTAATAAATCTAGAAGCAAGATTAAGGAATTTTTAGAACAAGAATTTGTTAAACTTAATCATGTAATAGTAAAAAAATGGTGAGAAAAAAATTGTTCAGTAGACGATATTTTTATCGATAAGAAAAATATGGTCGATTTACAATTAAAAGTTTTGAACAAAATAAAAAGAAGTTTAAAATATAGAATTACAATCTCAAAACTAATATAAAACTAATCTCTAGTGAAGAGGTTAGTTTTTTTTATGTATAAAGAGGAGAATTATATTATATTTTTTTAATAAAAAAATATTTTATTTTTTTCACATTTACTTGATATAATAAAAATACAAAAGTAGGAGGAATTTCTATGAATATAAAAAGAATAAGAAAGTATTTCACACCTGTAGTGTTAAGTTTTGCATGTGTACTTTCTGGTTGTTCATCAAATGTTACTAGTGATAATCAAAAATAATACAGTAAAAAGAAAAATTCAACTTTAGAAGGTAAATGGAAAGTAAAAGATTTCCAGGATACAATTAAACAATTGTCACAAGTTAGAGCTAGAATAGTCGATGAGGATAAACGCATAAAAATTTTTATAATGACTTTGATATGACATTAACTATTACAAATGATAATGCAGTACTACATTATACATTTGATGTTACAAAAAAATTATATGAGTATTATTTTAATAATTTTGAAAAAAAGGAATTTATGAAGATTTAGAGCAGTATACTAATAAAAAAAGAACTAGCTTTTAATGTAAATTATAATGTTTTTGGAATATACCAAAAGCTATAAGAGATGGGGACAAGATAGATTATACACTAAAAAAATGGTGAAATAGATGAAGATAAAAAGACTATAACATTCCCTGAGACACCATCGATAGATAGTGAGTACCTACTTGGGAACCCTACTTATAATGATGAAACTAATCCTGTAACATATAGTTATAGTGTAGAAAAATAATGAATTAACTCTCACAGTAACTGCAGAAAGATGTAAAGGGAAAAAGAATATCCAATAAATATTAAATTTACAAAAAGAAAAATTAAAGAAGGTGTTACTATGAATAAAAAGGAATTAAAAGATATATCTTGCCTGTATTTTTTTAAGTTTTGCTTTTGTCCTTTCTGGTTGCTCACAATCAAATAGTAATAATGGAAACAATACTACTCAAGAAGAAGAGAATCCTACTATAGAGGGAACATGGAAAGTAAAAAGATTTCTCTGAAACAGTTTATAAAAATAATTATCGATATGGGTGGTTCAGAAGAACGTGCACAAGCTTTTAAAAAGATTATTATAATAATGTTGATTTGAAATTAACGATAAAAAGATAAAGATGTTGTAATGACTAATAGATTCGATGTTAAAGAACTATTTGAAGCTGATTTCAAACGTTCAGGATACAAGAGATACAAAGATATAGAACAATATATAAAAAAATAGAGAATTAATGTTTAAGGTATCACAAAAAGAAATTAGAACACACTGAATCTTCATTTGAGAATAATGTGATTAATATTAAATTAAAAAGATGGAGTATTGGATACAGATAAACAAACTATATCTTTCCAGGAAACTCCAACAATCGATGGACTTTATACACTGGGGATAGAAACGAAAAAAATTAGAAAAAGAGCCAATCACATTTAATTATAAAATTGAAGGTAAAGAACTTATACTAACTGTATCAGGAAAAATAGAAAAGATAAAGATCAAACAGTAGTAATCAAATTTACAAAAGAAAAATTAACGTAGGAGAATCAGTATGAATATAAAAAGAATTAAAAAAATATCTTACCAATATTTTTAAGCTTTGCATTTGTACTTACAGGATGTTCGCAGTCTAATGGCAATAATGGTAATAATACAGCACAAAAAGAAGAGCCAAGCCTAGAAGGTACATGGAAGGTAAAAAGATCTCCCGGAGACTATAAAGCAACATCTTGAAGGAACCGCAGTAAGCTCTGAAAGTATTGAGAATATAAAAAAAGAATTTAGTGATGTAAATCTAACATTAACAATAAAAGATAATAATGCTTTTTATTCATTATAATTTTGATGTTACAAAGTTATATGAACAAGAATACTCACAAGCAGCTAAATTTTTTTAGTAGGTACATATAAGGAGTTTGTAGATGAAAAATATAGAGCTTTTTAAATCCTCTAAAAGAACGTAATAAACATGTTGATGTTACGAGAGAAAAATAATAAAAATAGACTATACATTAAAAAGATGGAGTATTAGATAAACAAAAATAAAAACTATTTCATTCCCTGAGACACCTGCAATAGATTCTAGATACCTACTTAGCACTACGACATATAAATTTGATTCAGCACCTATTACTTATAATTATAAAATAGAAAAATAATGAGTTAGTATTAACAACAACTGGAACTAACTATAGAACGAAAAAGATGCTACAGTAGTAATCAAATTTACAAAAAGAAAAATTAACGTAGGAGAATCAGTATGAATATAAAAAAAGAATTAAAAAAATATCTTACCAATATTTTTTTAAGTCTTGCATTTGTGCTTACAGGATGTTCGCAGTCTAATAGCAATAATGGTAATAATACAGCACAAAAAGAAGAAAAAAGCCTTGAAGGTACATGGAAGGTAAAAGATTTACCTGAAACAGTTCACAATATAATAGTTTCTGGAGTCGGTTCAGAAGAGCGTGCTCAGGCCATAAAAAAATTATTATAGTGAAGCAGATATTAAATTAATAATAAAAGATAAGGATGTTGTTTTTAACAAATACATTCGATGCTAACAAACTATATGAAGCAGATTTTAAGCGTTCAGGGTATAAAAGACATAAAGATTTAGATGATTTTAAAAAAGTAATGCTTATATGTTTAATCTTTATAAATCAAAAATTAGAACACACGGAAGCTTCTATTGAAAATAGTGTCATTAATGTTAAAGTAAAAAGATGGTGTTTTAGATACTGAGAATAAAACTATATCATTTCCTGAAACTCCAAGAATTGATGATCTATATCTTTTAGGAATATATACTGATAAAAGAGAATTAAATCCTGTAACATATAATTATAAATTGGAAAAATAATGAATTGATTTTAACTGTGTCAGGGAAAATAGATACAAAAAAAGAACAAACAGTAGTAGTCAAATTTACAAAAGAAAAAAATAATAAAAAAAGAGGTAGTTTAATGTACCGACCCCAAAAAGTTAGACCAAAAAAATCTAACTTTTTGGAGGTCAGTATTTTTATGTCAAAAATATACATTTGAATTAAAAAGAAAGTAGTATTAGAGTACCTAAATGGAAGTATTGGATACATACCATTAGCGAAAAAAAGTATGATATAAAATCTCATAGTAATATTGAAATTTGGGTTGCCAAATATAAGAAATATGGAGATGAAGCCTTACGTCGTTCAAGAAAAATGAAGAATATTCTTTCGAAAAAGATATTTGTTGTAGAATTATACTTAACAAGTGAACTCTCGTACAATGACATTGCTTTACAAGAAGGTATAAATAATCCATCACTTATTTGTAACTGGGTTAATCTCTTCAGAGTAGCTGGTCCTGATGCATTGAGAGAGCGAAGGAAAGGTCGGGAAATTTCAATGGCTAAATCAACTAAAAAGTTAAGTAAGAAAAACAAGTCAAACCACAAATGATAATATATCTAAAGAATATGTAAAAAGAATTAGAAAATCAATTACTACAACTAAGGATAGAAAAATGCATTTTTAAAAGAAGCGAGGAGATTGCGTTTAGCGGAAGAAGCAGAAATGAAAAGAAGGCGCGAATTATAAGCAGTCTCCGAGGAGAATTCATATTGAAAGACCTTCTTTTATATGCGAAGATGCCAAAAGCAACATATATGTACTGGCAGAAGAGATTTGATAGAGTTAATCCAGATAAAAAATTGAAGAAAAAAATACTGGAAATAAGAAAGAATAATAAAGACTATGGTTATAGACGTATATACGGTGCGTTACGTAATTTAGGGTATATTATAAACAAAAAGAAAGTTCAAAGAATTATACAAAAATTAGGCTTACAGGTTACATCATTCACTAGAAAAAGTAGAAAATACAATTCATATAAAGGAAAAAAATTGGAAAAACAGCTAAGAATAGAATTAGAAGACGATTCAATACTAATATTCCACATCAGAAAAATCACTACAGATACAACTGAATTTAAATATTATGAAGTAAATGAAAAAGGTAAAGTAGTAGTAAAGAAACTTTATTTAGATCCATTTATGGATATGTATAATGGTGAGATAATAAGCTATAGTATAAGTGAACGCCCATCAGCTAAAAAAACATAATGGATGCATTAGAAGAAGCTATTAAAGTTACAGCTAAAGCGCCTTATAGGAGAACTTTTCACTCTGATCAAGGGGTGGGCTTATCAAATGAAGGCGTACTCGAAAAAGATTAAAAAGAAGAACGTATATACCAAAGTATGTCTAGAAAAGCAAATTGTCTAGATAATTCGGTAATGGAGAATTTTTCGGAATATTAAAACAAGAGATATACTATGGAACAACATATAATAGTTATAGAGAACTGAAATTAGCTATTGAAAAATATATAAAAAATATTATAATGAAGAGAGAATAAAGGAGAAACTAGGATGGTTAAGTCCTAAGCAATATAGAATAAAAACATATGACTGTATAAATATAAAAAGATAGCGTAGCAGTCATTACAACCACTACGCTATCCTAAGTCTAACTTTTTGGGGTCAGATCATAACAATAAAAGTTAAATTACCTTTTTGCATACAAAAAGTTGAAAAAAGGCTGTATAGGTATATAATTAAGTGTTAGCAAAATTTTATATTTAAAAGAGGATAGCATGAAAAAAATTTAATAACGAAAAATGCTGGATCTTTACAAACAGCCTAAGTACAAAAAGTATAGTTAACTATATTTTCTTTGGTGTTTGTACAACATTAGTTAACGTAGTAACTTACTTTATTTTGTATTACTATGGTATGGGAGTAAGACCAGCTAACTTAATATCGATAACATTATCAATTTTATTTGCTTACTTTGTTAATGCGAGATATGTATTTAATTCAAAAAGCTGTTGGATTTAAAAAAAGTTTTCTATGAATTAGCAAAAATTTTTCACAGCGAGATTATCTACACTAGTTATAGAAGTATTCGGAGTTGAATTCTTTATTTATTTAGGTATGAATGCATACTTATCTAAATTTATTATACAATTTGTAGTGCTAGTTGCTAATTATGTAATTAGTAAATTCTTAGTATTTACGAAGGAGAAAAATAACTAATGAAATGGTTTATAACAGACATGGATGGTACTTTTTTAAATGATAAAAAGAAGTAGCACCAAATGCTCGTGATGTAATTGTAAAATTACAAGATAAAGGAAGTAAATTCATAATAGCGACAGGAAGACCAGACATAGCGATAAAGCATTATTATTATAATCTAGGTATGAATGACGTTGTAATATCAAATAATGGTAGTTTAATAAGAAATCTTACCACAGGGGAGATTGTTTATCAAAAAAGCTTCAAAAATTGAAGAAGTTGAAACAATCTTTAATATGTTTAAAGAACTAAATGATGATAGTATTGAATTTCATGTTTACACATTGAATTACATATACTGCGATAGACTATCATTTAGCATGGCAAGAATGAAACGTATAGAAAAAGGATATGCCTGAAGAATTAAAAAACTCCTATGTATATTCATGAAGATATAATTGGAGAAATTAAAAAAAGAATAATGAAAGTTGTCAAAAAAATTATGATGATTAGCTAAAGATCATGATAAGATAGAAAAAAATTCTATAAAAGAAGTAGCAAAAAGTGTTACCTGTTGATGGAACTTTTTTTCAGCAACTGATTTCTTTGATATTATGCCTAAAGGTTGTAACAAAGGAACAGCTATTCAAAAAACTTGCAGAACACTATAATATTCCAATAGAAGAATGTGTAGTATTTGGAGATAACTTTAATGATAAAGAAATGTTCGATGTAGCAGGCTGGAGTGTTTGTCCTAATAATTCTAGTCAAGCAATCCAAGACATGTGTGATGAAGTTATAGGAAATAATAATGACTTCTCAGTTATAGAATATGTTGAAAAAAATATTATGAAAAAAATCAAATAACCCTCTTGCTAACTTTTGGGGAAAATTTGGTAAATTAAAGGGTAGCGTATTAATTTTTTTAAAGATAGTAAAATTAAGATTAATATGTAATTTTTACTATATATTGTACAATGAAAAAATAAAAATAAAGGAGAAACTTTCATGAGAGGAAGAAAACAAGGAAAACGAAAATTTAGTCGTATTCTTGCTTTCTTATCATTAGTAGTTATTGTTTTAACTTCAATAGGGTTAACAGCACAATCTAATGCGAAGAAAGTAAACTTAGGACTAGATCTTCAAGGTGGTTTTGAGGTTCTTTATCAAGTAGAACCACTTAGAGAAGGACAAAATATAGATGAAGCGGCTGTAAAAGCAACTGCTGATACTATTAGTAGACGTATCAATATCTTAGGTGTTAGTGAACCAGTTATTACTGTTGAAGCAGGTAATAGAATCAGGGTTGAATTAGCAGGGGTTAAAGACCAAGAAACTGCTCGTAAAGTATTATCAACGCAAGCTAACTTAACAATTCGTGATACAGATGACAATGTTCTTCTAGACGGATCTGATTTACAAGAAAATGGTGCATCTCAAGGTTATGATCAAAACTCTAAACCAGATGTTAAATTAAAACTAAAAGATGCAGAAAAATTTGGTAAAATCACTTCTGATATAAGTAAAAAAACTGGTGGTCAAAACTTTAATGGTAATTTGGATGGACTTTAGTGATGGTGATTCATTTAAAGCTGAAGCTGCTAAAGAAAAACCAAAATACATTTCAGCACCACAAGTTAACCAAACTATTAACTCGAATGATGTTCAAATTACAGGTGATTTTTCAGTAAAAGAAGCTAAAGAGATGGCTGCTTTACTTAACTCTGGTGCTTTACCAGTTAAACTTACTGAAATCTATTCTAACTCTGTAGGAGCTCAGTTTGGAGCAGATGCACTATACCAAACAGTATTAGCTGGTGCAATAGCACTTGGAATTATCTGTGCATTTATGTTATTAGTATATAGATTACCAGGATTTGTAGCCAGCGTAATGATGGTTGCATATGTATATCTAACTGTAGTATTCTTTAATATGATATCCGGAGTTCTAACACTACCAGGTATTGCAGCCTTAATCTTAGGGGTAGGTATGGCAGTCGATGCTAATATCATCATGTATGAAAGAATTAAAGAAGAAGTTCGTGCAGGATATCCACTGCAAAAAGCTTATCTAGATGGAGCTAAACAATCACTATGGACAATCTTTGACTCGCAATTTACAACAGTAATTGCGGCTGTTGTACTATTTATCTTTGGTACAAGTAGTGTTAAAGGTTTCGCGACTATGTTATTACTATCTATCTTAGTCAGCTTTATAACTGCAGTATTCGGTACTAGATTATTACTTGGTCTATTAGTAAGATCTAACTTCTTTAATAATCATCCTGGATACTTCGGTGTAAGTAAAAAATCAATTCACGATACTAAGTTTGGTATTAACTCATTAAACTTACCAACTAAATTTGAATGGTTAAGTTTTACAAAACACATGAAAAAATTCTTTGCATTAAGTATTGCTATTATGATAGCAGGATCAATCTCACTAGGTATGAATAAACTTAACTTAGGAATTGACTTCTCAAGTGGTACTCGTATTGACATAGCATCTAATACAGAATTAACTACTGAACAAGTTAAACAAGATATAGGTTCACTAAATGTAAAAGAAGAAAAAATAGTTTTATCACAAGATAAAAAAACAAGCAACTGTTTATTCAAAAAGACAGTTTTGCACAAGACAAATCAATAGAAATAAAAAGAATACTTTTGCTAAAAAAATACGAAAAAAGATGCAAACTTAAGTGTTGTATCTCCTGTAATAGGTAAAGAATTAGTTAAGAATGCAATTTACGCTCTAGTTTATGCATCTATCGGTATCATAATTTATGTAGCCTTTAGATTCGAATGGAGAATGGGGTTAACGAGTGTTATCGCACTTCTACACGACGTAGCAGTTATTATATTTATGGCAAGCTTACTTCGTTTAGAAATTGATATTACATTTATCGCCGCAGTACTAACAATTGTCGGATATTCAATAAATCGATACAATCGTTACATTCGATAGGATTAGGGAACATATGCGTCATGAGAAAACTAATTAAAACTAAAGAACAAATTTACAAAATTGTTGACGTGTCATTAAGACAAACTTTAACACGTTCTATCAATACAGTATTAACAGTTATTATTACTGTAGTAGTAATGTTATTAGTAGGAAGTAGTTCTATCTACTCATTTAACGTAGCATTACTAATTGGATTAGTATTCGGTCTATATTCTTCACTATTTATTGCGGCTCAACTATGGGCAGTACTAAAAAGTAAGAGAATTAAATAAAAAAGGAAAAAAATAGAAGTAAAAAGTACATCAATCTCCAAAAAGAAAGAAAAAGAGAACGATAAAGTACTAGTTTAATAAAGAAAAGGTTCGAGACTAAATCTCGAGCCTTTTTTTGTTTCCAAAAATAGATACATAATAAATTTTTATTTAATGTAATTTTTAAGTTATAATTAACTAAAAGTGATATTATAAATGGTAATATGATATAGTTTGCTCTATTTCTTTTTGCTAAATTGGTAAAAAAAGTATATACAATAGTATCATATTAACTGTATATTTAAATTTGTAGTTGAAGTTTAAATATGATATAATGAATAAATATTATAGCAAAGGAGAATAGTTTATAATGGAAATGCTGTTTAAACTATTAGCGGAACATGTTTATCTAATACTGTTCATCTCACTTATTCTAGAGTTTGCTTGTCTTCCTTTACCTGGAGAAACAATGATGCTTCTTGCAGGTATTATGGCTTACGGAGGACATGGAAGTTACCTAGGTATGATTATTGCAAGTGCATTAGGTACTATAATAGGTATGCAGTTTTCTTACGAAGTAGGTAGAAGACTAGGTGTTAAAGCAATAGATAAATATGGATCTTATATTGGACTTACGCCATATAGAATGACTAAGGCGTCAGACTTTTTTAATAAGTATGGTAATGTAGTGATATTTGTTGCCTATTATCTTCCAGGAGTTAGACATATACTGGGATACTTCTCTGGAATTACAAAAGTTAATGCGAAAAAATTCCATGTGTATTCTACAGTAGGAGGAATGCTATGGGTTGGAACATTTATTACATTAGGTTATATTTTTGGCCCTGGAGCAAAACATCTATTCCACTTAATGCATAAGTATGGAACATTAGCATGTATTGTGGGTGCGATTGGTTTATTTGGATATCTTATATATAAAAAAGTAGGAACTAAAGATTTCCCAATTTTTATAAGAAAACAGGTAAAAATATTAATAATACCATTTATTATTGGAATAGCAATAGTTATTTATAACGTTGTTAGAATGCCAAGATTTAATATGAAATTTGTTTATGATATAGTGTTCCAAGTTTGTATAGTACTCTTAGTGGTTGTATTTTTTTATATTATATAAGGGTTACTTTAAAAAATATGACTAGTAAGAAACTACTAGTAGTAGTAGATTATCAAAAAGACTTTGTTGATGGTGCTTTAGGAGCTCCAGGGACTAAGGAACTTGAACCAATTATTGTTGAAAAAATCGAACAATATAAAAAAGATAATCAAGATGTTATATTTACAAAAGATACTCATTATACTAACTACTTAACAACACGTGAAGGAAAAACACCTACCAGTTGAGCATTGTATAATAGATTCTGAAGGACATGCTCTATACGGAAAAAGTTGCTGACTATGAAAAAGATGCTAAAAAGGTATTTAATAAAACAACTTTCGGAAGTAGAGAATTAGCAAAATATATTTCACGAAGTGATTATGAAGAAGTAGAATTCTGTGGTTTAGTATCAAATATTTGTGTGCTAAGTAACATTATAATGACTCAAACTTTCAATGAAAAAGTAGAAATTTTTGTTGACTTAAAAAGCAACAAAAGGTTTAAGTGAAGAGGTTGACTCATCATTTAAAACATATCTTCAAAAATATAACAGTAAATATTAAAGAATAAACTAAAGAGAATTAAAAGTAATGCAAACTTTTTAATTCTCTTTTTAGTATTAAAAAAATTATTTATTTTCAGAAAAATATTAGAAAAAAATAATTAAAAATTATGATAAAATTGTAAGTAAATTAAAAAAAGGATGGTGTAGTTATGAATTATTTGTTAATTTCTCCTAACTTTCCCAAGAGTCAAGAATATTTCATAAAAAGACTTAGTGAAAAGGGAATAACTGTTTTAGGTATAGGTACGGAAACCTATGATGAGCTAAGCCCAAGACTACAAGAAGTTATTACAGAGTATTTTTAAAGTTAATAATTTAGAAGACTATAATGAAGTGCTAAAAAGCTGTAGCTTTTCTAACATATAAGCATGGTAAAATTGATAGAGTTGAATCAAATAATGAATACTGGTTAGAATTAGATGCTAAAATTAGAGAAGACTTCAATATCGATGGAGTAAAAACCTAGTCAGCTATTATTAACTAAATATAAATCTAGAATGAAAGATGTCTTTAGAAAAAGCTGGTGCTAGAGTAGTAGAAGGTCTTTCTATAAGTAATAAAGAAGAACTTGCTCCAACTATAGAAACTTTAGGATTACCTGTAATAGCTAAACCAGATAATGGAGTTGGTGCAGCTAATACTTATAAACTATTTACACAAGAAGATGTTGAGAATTTTAGAAATACTTGGGATGAAAGTGTAAGTTATTTCCTAGAACAATATATTGATAATGCAGTACTTTGTACATATGATGGATTAATCGATAGTGAAGGAAATGTAGTATTCGATACAAGTTTTACTTATAGTTTACCAACACTTGAATTAATAAATAAAGCTCAAGATTATTATACAGATATAGAACCAAAAAAATTGATGAGAAATTAGTAGAGCTTGGTAAAAATATTGTTAAAGAGTTTGGTATGAAAGAAAGATTTTTTTCCATATTGAATTCTTTAAACTACCAGGTGGAGAATATATAGCATTAGAATATAATAATCGTATCGCTGGCGGAATAACAATAGATTTATATAACTATGCCTATAACTGTGATTTATGTGAGTTATATGCAAAAAGTAGTAGGTGAAGAAGTACCAAAAATATGAAACTGATAACTACACAGCTACAGTATCTAGACGAAATAAATATAATTATAAATATTCAGAAGATGATGTTAATATCGAATACCATGAAAAAAATCAGAATGGTGGAGTATGTACCAAAAGTTTTTTTGCAGAAGCCATGGGTGATGTAATATTTATAGTCACAGTAGGGTCAAAAGAAGAATTAATAGAAATCATAGACTTCATTCAAGAAAAAAATTGATTAAATAGGGGGAATTATGAATAACCAAAGTGGAAGAATATTAAAAATTTTCAGCGTATATTTTTACTATGTGGAGTTGTTGGATTCTTCGGAGGAAGTTATGCTGGGAAATTAGTTCCAAAAAGTAGAAGATATTAGTGTAATTTTACTAATAATATCATGTGTTCTAGGAGTAGTAATACAAATTATTGTCCATGAAGCTGGGCACTTAGTATTTGGTTTGCTAACTGGATATAAATTCGTTAGTTTTAGAGTATTTGATTTTAAACTTGAAAAAGATGACAATAATAAATTTAAGTTAAGACTACAACATATGAGAGGTACTCTAGGTCAATGCTTAATGAAACCGCCAAAATATATAGAAGGAAAGTTTCGATATAAACTGTATCTGGCTGGTGGAGTACTTGGCAACCTTATATTTTCTGTAGTTATTTGGTTTATATATCCTAGTATCTATACTTTAATGATAGTAATGATAGGGATAATATTTGGAATATCTAATGCAATACCATCTGGTTTTAATGATGGTATGACATATAAACTCTCTACACAAGATGAAACTAATAAATATGTTCTATACTTAACATTAGTAGTCAATTATTATGCGAGTATAGGTAAATCTTATATTGAAGAACATCCAGAAGAACTAGAAAAAAATTAAAAATCTTAAAATAGAAAAAACCAAATTATAATACAGATGCTTTTAAAACTTATTGAGTACGATTACTATCAAGAACTATTTGAATTTGAAAAAAAGCATATCATGGACTTTTACAATTTTATAAAGAAAAATCCGGATATGATACTACCGTACAAAAATAGAAGTTTCTAAGTTACTAATTTTCTTTATGTATTTACTAGATAAAGAAAATCCATTGTTAGAGGAATTGATAAATGATTCATTTACAAAATCTAGTCTCAAAGCAAATGCACCTCAGAATAAGACGATAAATGCATTAATTGAGTGGAAAGTAAATAATAATCCTGAAAAAAAGCATTAGAACTTTTAGAAGAAGGCAGAAAGATACTGGATAAGTGTCCTAATCTTCGAGCGCAAATAATGGAAGAAAAAGTATATAAGTTATATTAAAGATTTAATAATGAAAGAAAAATAAAAAAAGGAGGTGTAAAGCTACATCTCCTTTTTTTGCTATTTAGGTTTCTTTGATATTAAAGCTGAGAAATCCAAGTCATCATACTTAGATTTATTTAGTCCTGTCATAGAGTCAAAAATCGACATTTGGGAAAAAGTGGATCAAAATCTTCATCGTTAGTTTGTTGATTAACTGTTTTTTTCTACTAAGGGTTTTTTAGAAATTAGTGATTTAATGTCTAAGTTATCATATTTATTCTCTTCAGAATTTTTATTAGTCATATTTTTGAGGATATTCTATTTCAATACCTTCCATATTTGCTACTCGTTTGTTCCATTTCATTTTGATTATAAAATAGAACACCATATTCTTCTAATAATTCTTCTTTTGAATAATTTTTTTAACGGATCATCGATAGGATTTACAGTATTTTCATAAATTGCCTTTAACTATCTCATCATCTGTATGAAGTTGTGAAGATTTAATATCCCAAGATGAAATAATACTATCTAGTATATCAATTTGTTTTTTTCAGATAGTAGGGGAAGGATATTTTTAATTTTATTTATTTTATCCATTATTGTACCACTAAGTCTTTTTCTATCAGATTTTTTTCAAGAAAGTCTATATAGTCATTTCCCCAATTTTCAAGCTCATTAAGTACATTATGAAACTTTTGACCAATCTCTGTTAAACTGTATTCTACTTTAGGTGGTATTTGTGCGTAGACTTTTCTATTGATCAATCCATCTTTTTCTAGTTGTTTAAGCTGCTTTTGTTAGAGTAGCTTGTGTAATTGTACCTAACTCACGTTGAAGCTCATTAAATCTTACTGCTTTTTCCCTCAAGTAAATGTAAAAATTAAAATCGTCCATTTACCTGATAATATTTTTCTGTGTTGTAAAGAAAGGGCAAACCCCGAATAATTCTTTTTTTCTACCATATTAAAAAAATCTCCTAACTAATTTTCATTGATATAATTCATTTCTATCCTAAAAAGATACTGACTATACGAAAAAAATCGTACTTGTGTATTTATTTGTATATGATAATATTAATATATATTAATTATAAAAGAAAAAGATCAATTTAGCAAGTAGCTAAAATGGAGGAATCGAAAATGACAAACGCAAAAAAATTTATATCAAAAATAGAAGAAGCCAATATGCACTAGGTAGAAAATTTACCCCTAGCAGAAAAACGAAGTATTAGAAATCATTGATAATGCAGTTAAATATTCACCAAGTGCCTTTAACTCACAAACTGCTCATGCAGTAGTGTTATTAGGTGATAACCACCAAAAACTTTGGGATATTACTTTTGAAGAACTAGGTAAATTCTTACCTAATGAAGACGCAAAAGCAGCAACTAAAGCAAAACTTGATGGATTCGCTGCAGCTTATGGAACTATCTTATTCTTTGAAGATCATGATGTAGTAAAAAGGGATTACAAGAACAATTCCCATCATATGCTGATAACTTCCCATTATGGTCAGAACAATCAACAGGTATTGCATCATTTGCAGTATGGAATGCATTGGCGGAAGCAGGTGTAGGAGCAAATATTCAACACTACAACCCAGTAATTGATGAAAGAGTAGCTAAAGAATGGAATATTCCAACTAACTTAGTACTACGCGCTCAAATGCCATTTGGTGAAATAGTAGGTGAACCAGCTCCGATAGAGAGAAAATCTCGTGTAAGAGTAGTAAAATAATACAATGATGAAAAGACTTTTGAAATTATATTTATATTTTCAAAGTCTTTTCTTTTTACTCTGTTATATAGAAATTATAAAATTAACATTAAAATATACAAAAAAATATTGATATATTATTTTTTTATATTAAAGGGATTGTGATGATAATACGTTAACTTGTGAATATATTTAAAAAAAGGTTAACTTTAATAAATTTTTAAAAATATTTGTCATATAGTTGTAAGCGTTTGAGCATAAACATTGAAGCGCATTCACAATTGTGTTAATATTTGAGAAAAATAAGACGCATAAGGAGACGTAAAATTATGAGTAAATTAAATAAAGAAAAATTACAAAAATGTTTATTAATGGGGAGTGGGTTGATTCAGAAGATAAACTAGTATTAAAAAGCATATAACCCTGCAAACTCAGAATATTTAGCAAACTTCCCAGATGCAACTGAGGGAGACGTAAATCGCGCAGTTGAAGCAGCTCAAGAAGCATTCAAAACTTGGAAAAAAACAACAGTAAGTGAACGTGCAGCATTATTAAATAAAATTGCTGATATTATCGATGAAAATACTGATTTATTAGCTACTACAGAAAGCTTAGACAACGGTAAACCAATTCGTGAAACTAAAGCTGTTGACGTACCATTCAGTGCTAAACATTTTAGATATTTCGCAGGTTGTATTTTAGCTGATGAAGGGCAAGCAACTGTATTAGAAGAAAAATTCTTAAGCTTAGTATTAAGAGAACCTATCGGGGTAGTAGGACAAATTATTCCTTGGAACTTCCCATTCTTAATGGCAGCTTGGAAAATTGCTCCAGCATTAGCTGCAGGTAATACAATCGTTATTAAACCATCAAGCTTAACTTCACTAAGCTTACTAACATTTGTTGAATTAATTCAAGATGTACTTCCAAAAGGTGTATTAAACGTAGTAACAGGACGTGGAAGTAAATCTGGGGAATACCTAAAAAATCATGAAGGATTAAATAAATTAGCATTCACAGGTTCTACAGAAATTGGTAAAAAAATCGCTGTGGCAGCTGCAGAAAAATTAATTCCAGCTACATTAGAATTAGGAGGAAAATCAGCTAACATTATCTTAGATGATGCTGATATCGAAAAAGCATTAGATGGTGCTCAACTTGGTATCTTATTCAACCAAGGACAAGTATGTTGTGCTGGTTCTAGAATCTTCGTTCAAGAAGGAATCTACGATGAATTCGTATCTAAAGTAAAAGAAAGATTCAATAAAATTAAAATTGGTGATCCATTAGATCCAAATACTCAAATGGGTAGCCAAATTGATGAAAAACAAGCAGAAAAAATCGTAAACTACATTGAAATAGCTAAAAAAGAAGGTGGAGAAGTTCTTGTTGGTGGAGAACGCTACACAGAAAATGGTTGCGACAAAGGTGCATTCGTTAAACCAACATTAATTACTGGTGTTAACAATGGATGCCGTATCTCTCAAGAAGAAGTATTCGGACCAGTATCAGTAATTATCAAATTCAAATCTGATGAAGAAGTTATTGAGCAAGCGAACGATAGTGAATATGGTCTTGCAGGAGCAGTATTCTCTAAAAACATCACTAGAGCACTAAATATTGCGCGTAGTGTAGAAACAGGAAGAATGTGGGTTAACACTTATAACCAAATTCCTGAGCATGCTCCATTTGGAGGATACAAAAAATCAGGTATCGGACGTGAAACTCACAAAGTTATTTTAGAACACTACTCACAAATGAAAAATATCTTAATCGATCTTTCAGATGATGTATCAGGATTCTATAACTAGTAAATAATTTAAAAGCCATATAAATAGGTTCTTAGTTTTAAACTAGGAACCTTTTTATATATTTATATAAGAAAAGTATCTATAAAAAAATGTTTTTTTGAAAAAAAGAAAAATTTATAAAAAAAGTAGGTTCGCTTTTATATTAGACTTGAATGCTTATTTAAATAAATTTTTATTAAATTATAAATTAATATACGGATTTGCTAATTACTGAAAAATATGTTACAATATATTAAAATATATTTTTTTAGTGAGGATAGTTTTTTTAGACTATGTATCTTTTTAGAAAGTAGTATTTGATTAAAAATAATATTATACATATTATTATTGTTATTATTATAATTTTATTTAAATTTTAGATTTTAATATTGTTAATTTAAATATTAAGAAATTAGAATATTATTATGATTGAAGAAATTTAATAAGGATATAACCTAAAAACTTCTTTACTAAAAATAAAGAAAGTAGGTAAATTAGTTATGAAAAAAACAAATTTTGGCTGTAATGGTAGGTTTAACGGTTATTTTAGGTGGTTGTAGTAAGCAAAAGTGCCCAAAAATACAGAAAGTAAACAAAGTATAGAAAAATATTGAAAGTATTTTTACAAGAAGTAAAGAAAGAGACTAAAGAATTAAAAATCAGGTAAAAGCAACCATGGTAAATTTTTTTTAAAAATATGATAAAATAGCTACAAGTAATGCTTTTAGGATATGATGTAAGTGGTGATGAAAAGTTTGAGCCATTAGAATACGCATTGAAAGGTAAATATATGAGCAATGTTTATGGAGAAAAGAAATATGAATCTTATCTAAAAAGACGGTGTTTATTATATTAAAAATGGATGATTTTTGGTATAAAAAAGAAACGTCCTACAGATAAGAGTGATGCATATAACTTTAAGGATCAATCAATAAATATGCGAGATGATATTTTAAATTTATTAGATAATAAAGATAACTGGGATATATCAAAAGATGGAGATAAAGTAACTTTTAAATTAAAGAAAAACTGAAGAATTTAAGAATTTAGTTATAAAAGAGCATCTTAAGAAGTTTCTTAAGGAAGAAAAAAATTTTTCTGAATTTGAATATACTGTAGAATATGTTTATAACACAAAAAAATAAAAAAAGTTAGATAAATTATTCTATGAGATAGTTACTGTAACTGATTCTCCTTCAGTGAGAGCAACAACTAGAGGTACTTTAGAAGAAATTAATAAAGAAGTTAACATTGAAATTCCAGAAGAAGCTAAAAAAAGCACTAGAAAAGAAAGCTTAAAAAAACTGTATAATTTAAGTGAGGACTGAAAAAAATTCAGTATTATTTAAATTGAAAGAAGGTAATTAAGGTATGAAAAAAAGCAAATTTTTAGCTATTATGTTAGGGTTTATCTATAGTTTTAAGTGGATGTAGTAAGCAAAAGTACGGAAAGTATGTTACAAGAAGTAAAGAAAGAGACTAAAGAATTAAAAATCTGGTAAAAGCAACCATGGTATATTTAGTAAAAAAATGATAAAAATAGCTACAAATAATACTAGAGGATATGATGTAAGTGGTGATGAAAAGTTTGAACCATTAGAATTCGCAATGAAAGGTAAATATATAAGCAATATTTATGGAGAAACGAAAGATGAATCTTATCTAAAGGACGGTGTTTATTATTTAAAAAACGTACGATTATTGGTTTTAAAAAAAGAAAGGTCCTACAGATAACAGACACGCATATAACTTTAAGGTTCAATCAATGAACATGAGAGATGATATTTTAAATTTATTAGACAATAAAGATAACTGGGATATATCAAAAGATGGAGATAAAGTAACTTTTTAAATTAAAGAAAAACTGATGAATTAAAGAATAAGGTCAAAGAAATACACAATAAGGAATTAAAAAAAGACCTAAAATATTCTGAGTTTGAATATACTGTAGAATATGTTTATAATACAAAAAAATAAAAAAAGTTAGATAAATTATTTTATGAGATAGTTGCTGCAACTAGTTCTTCTCCATTAAGAGTAACAACTAGAGGTACTTTTAGAAGAACCTAACAAAGAGATAAAAAAATAGAGTTGCCTGAAGAAAGTAAAGAAGCAAAAGAACTGAAAGAAAAAAAGAATAGAAGATTAAAAAAAGGTTTCGCATATGTGAAGCCTTTTTTTGTATTGTATGAATAGATGAAAAAAATATGCTATTAAATTTAGTTTACAAAAACACGCCTTCTAGATTATCTAGAGGGCGTATATTATTTTATTTTTTTCTTTTTATTTATTTATCTCTTCAATAATACTTTCTAACTTCATTGAGCGACTAGCTTTAAATAAAATTACTTCATTAGCGTGTTTATTTTCTTTTAAAGTAGTTGCTTACTTCTTCGTTAGAAGAGAAGTGAAGTTTTTAATTTCTGAGTTAGTTATGTTATCAGTAATATTTTTAGCTAAGTCACCAACAGAAATAACTAAGTCGATATCTTTTGAATTATTAGAGATATATTCTCCAACTTCACTGTGGTATTGTGCTTCTTTTGAACCAAGTTCAAACATGCTACCAAGTACTAGAGTTTTATAATCAAAATCATCAAAGCCACTAACTACATCAACACTAGCTTTCATAGAAGTAGGGCTTGCGTTATATGCATCATTAATAATTAGAGAGTCTTTTCCATAAGGAATACTTTCTAAACGCATATGAGTAATTTCTGATGTTTTTTCTATTGCTTTACGAATTTCATCAATAGATAAACCTAGCTTTTTCAGCAATAGCTGTAGCGAACATTATATTAAATAGGTTATGTTTTCCTTTTAATTTTTGTCGTGAATTTTTTTCATCACTAAGGTTTAGTTTGAAATCTATATGATCACGAGTAATAGTGTAGTTTTCTAAAATTATATTATTATAATTATTCTCACCACATGAAGTAGCTCCGATATTAGATTTATCTACTAAATCTTTTAGTAATACTTCATCTCCGTTATAAACGAAGAAATCCATCTTTTTTTCATACCATTAGTAATCTCAAATTTTGCTTTAGCAATACCTTCACGAGAACCGAAAAAAATTCGATATGACTTTCACCAATATTAGTGATTACAGTATAGTCTGGTTCTACTAGTTTTGATAGAAAGTCTAATTGACCAAAACCATCAGCTCCCATTTCTAAAAACTAATATTTCACTATCTTCTGGTGCTGCTAAAATAGTTATAGGTACACCAAGTTCATTATTAAAGTTTCCTTGTGTTTTATGAACTTTGAACTTTTGTTTCTAATAGACCAGTAATAATATCTTTAGTAGTTGTTTTTACCATTACTACCAGTAATTGCGATAATTTTTAGCGTTTAAACTATCTAAATAGTGTTTAGCTAAAGCTTGGATAGCTACATAACTATCTTCTACATAAATAATATTGTTATCGCTAGTAAAGTCTTCTTTTAAAAGAAAGTGATGCAGCTGCACCTTTCTCAAAGGCACTCTCTATATAGTTATGACCATCAACATTTTCTCCTAAGAAGGGAATAAATAAATCCCTTCTTTAACTTTTCTACTATCGATTGCGATACCAGTGATTTCTTTGTTTTCAACTATATTTACTTTTTTTGAGTTAAGTATTTGTTCTAAATCTTTTACTAAATATTTCATAGTTAATCCTATTCTTCTGTTAATAAGTTTTTACGGTCTTCGTAACGTTCTATAGCTAAACGGAATAATTCTTCGATTACTTCAGGATAGCTTACGTTCATATTTGCCCACAGTGATGGGAACATAGAGAATGGAGTGAATCCAGGCATTGTGTTAACTTCGTTAATGAAGATTTCTCCTTCTTTTGTATAGAAGAAGTCAGCACGAACTAAACCAGATCCGCTAATTGCACGGAATGCTGTTGCAGCCATTTTTCTAAATTCTGGATAAAGATTTGGATCAATTGGTGCAGGGATATCCATACGTGATTGACCATCAGTATATTTAGTTTCGTAGTCATAGAATTCTGTAGTAGAAATATTAACTATTTCACCTGGATCTGTAGTTTTAACTTCGTTGTATCCAAGTACAGCTACTTCTATTTCTTTTGCTCCTACAGCACCTTGCTCAATAACGATTCTTTTTATCGAATTTTAATGCTTCTTCAATACCTTTAACTAATTCCGCTTCATCGTTACAACGACTAATACCTACAGAAGAACCAAGGTTCGCAGGTTTAACGAAAACAGGGATATTTTAGATTATCATTAACTCTTTTAATAACCGCTTCTTTATTTTTTTCCAAGTATATTCAATAAAGTGTGTATATGGTAACTGAGGTAGGGTCGTATGCCGCAAATAATTGCTTCATAACTACTTTATCCATACCAGCGGCACTAGATAGTACGTTGTTTCCTACATAAGCAATATCCATAATTTCTAAGAAACCTTGGATAGTACCATCTTCACCATTAGGGCCGTGAAGAACAGGGAATACTAAATCAAATTTACGACCATCTTCGAATAATAAGCTACTAATATCACTATTAAAGTTAGTAAATCTTAGTTCATTTTGATCTTTGATTTCAGATTTAATTTGTTCACCTTTAGCCCAGTTTCCTTCTAATGAGATAAAGATAGGAAAAAAACATTGTATTTTTTTCTTTATCGATTGCGTTAATAATTGATTTTTGCAGTTAATAATGAGATAGAATGCTCAGCACTCTTACCACCATAAACGATTCCTATGTTTTTGTTTTGTCATAAAAAAATCTCCTAATAAAAAAATTTTTTTGTTATGTTTAAATGTTATTGTTATAGTTAATAGAAATATTTAAATATAAACTATTGCTCTACGTACACACTGAATATTAAATTCAGCAATTTGTCCTATAATTATACCACAAAAATTATAAAGTAGAGTAGTTTTATAACTAATTTAAAAAAAGTTAATTTATTAATTTAATGCATATTAATATTGTATTTTTGTAATATTAAATTTATAATAGAATATGTACAAAAAAATTGATATAAGTAGGAGGAAGTAAAATTTGAATGAAAAATTTAGATGAAAAAAATGATTTTTAAAAACCTTGCATAAAAAGAAAAAAACTAGTCTAGTATATAATTTTATCCTTGTATATATTGTGTTTCTTTTTGCAGCGGGTTTCACTCAAATGACGCTAGGGTATAGTGATACGGTAGCTTTTATTATATTCGTAATAGTTTGCTTAATACTAGTTGTTTATTTTGGTACGAAAAAGACAAAAAAATTGAAAATTTAATTGCACTAAAGTTATTAAATGATTTAGAATTAGCTGAATTTATGGATTTTATGCATGAACAGCATAAAAAAATAAAAAAATTAACTAGAAATAGTACATATTATAACTATATGGCACTAGTTGAGCTTATCTATGGTAACTTTGATAAGAGTGAAGAATATTTATCAAAAGTAAAACTTACTCAAATCAGGTTATATTAGAGGAGCCTTAAGAGGAACTGAAATATGGTATCATTATACTAGATTTATGTTAAATATTTTTACTGAAAAAGAATTTTGATTTAGAAGAATTAAAAAAACAACTTAGTGAAAAACAGTTAGTAAAAACCAAGAAGCTGTTCAAATGTATAATAATAAATTAGATAATATATATAAAAGTTCTAGTTTTAAAAAGAACCGGCTGATAACTTTTAAAGAAGAATTAAATGATAATATAGTAGAGTGTTCAAAAGTATTTAATTATTACTTTCTATCTTTGTAATGAAGTGCTAAAAAGAAAAATAAAGAAGAAGCAAATAAATACATTGATTTATTATTAAAATACAATGAAAAATTATTACGTAGTAAGAAAAAGCGAGAGAAATAAGAGAAAAAATTAAGGGTTGACCAATAGGTCAGCCCTTTTTATAATTTATATTTTTTTCTTTTAATTCAGCTATAGTATCACGAAGTTTAGCAGCACGTTCAAATTCGAATTTTTTTCAGCCGCTGAGAACATTTCTTGTTCTAGTTCAGCTAAAGTGTTCTTCGATATTATCATCGGTAATATTAGATACTTCTTCTAATTCTAATGTTTCATCCTCAATTACTTCTTTCTTAGCACTAATACTGTCACGAATATCTTTAATAATTGTTTGAGGTGTTATGCCGTGTTCCTCATTGTATGCCATTTGTATTTCACGACGACGATTTGTCTCATCGATAGCTTTTTTCATACTTCTAGTCATATTATCCGCATACATAATTACACGACCATTCGCATTACGTGCGGCACGCCCAATTGTTTGTAGTAAGGCTTTATCTCCACGTAAGAAACCTTCTTTATCCGCATCTAATATAGCAACTAATGAAACTTCTGGAATATCTAAACCTTCACGTAGTAGGTTAATTCCTACAAGAATATCAAATTTTCCAAGACGTAAGTTACGAATAATTTCTGTACGTTCTAAAGTTTTAATATCAGAGTGAAGATACTCAACTTTTAGACCATTTTCTTTTAAATATGCTGTTAAAGATTCAGCCATTTTTTTAGTAAGAGTCGTGATTAAAACACGTTCACCTTTTTCAATAATTTTTTCAGCTTCTTTAGTAATATCAAATACTTGATCGCTAACAGGACGAACATCTATTACTGGATCTAGTAGACCAGTAGGACGGATAATTTGTTCAGTAATATTTGAACTATGTTCAAGTTCATAGTCACCAGGTGTAGCTGAAACGAAAATTGCTTGGTTTAACTTATTTTCAAACTCTTGATAGTTGAGAGGTCTATTATCTAAAGCAGTAGGTAGTCTAAAACCATAGTCAACTAGAACTTGCTTACGAGCTCTATCACCATTATACATACCTCTAACCTGTGGAAGGGTAACGTGTGATTCGTCAACTACTAATAACCAATCTTTTGGGAAGTAGTCTAGTAGAGTATAAGGTGTTGAACCAGGTTCGCGTAGAGTTAAGTGAAGAGAGTAGTTTTCAATACCTGAACAAAATCCCATCTCTTCCATCATTTCAAGGTCATAGTTAGTACGTTGTTCCAAACGTTGTGCTTCTAGTAATTTGTTTTCCATATTGAATACTTTTAGCCTATCTTCTAGTTCAGCACGTATTCTTTTTATCGCTTCTTTAGTTTTTTCTTCACCTGCGACGAAGTGGCTGGCAGGGTAAATTGCAATATGTTCTAATTCACTAAGTACTTCACCAGTTAGTGAATTGATTTCACGTATTCTATCAATTTCATCCCCAAACATCTCTATACGAACAGAGTTTTCACTACGAGAAGCTGGGAAAATTTCTATAACATCACCACGTACTCTAAAAGTACCACGTGTAAATTCTATATCATTACGCATATATTGGATGTCTATCAGTTTTGAAAGAATTTTATTTCTGCTTATTTCATCCCCAACTCTAAGTGAAAGCACTAGAGAAGAGTATTCTTCTGGAGAACCAAGACCATATATACAGCTGACACTAGATACGATAATTACATCATCACGATCAAATAGAGAAGATGTAGCACTGTGGCGTAGTTTATCAATCTCATCATTGACAGAAGAATCTTTTTCTATATAGGTATCAGTCGATGGTACATATGCTTCTGGTTGGAAATAATCATAGTAAGAAACAAAATATTCGACCCTATTGTTAGGGAAGAATTCTTTTAACTCATTGTATAATTGTCCAGCTAATGTTTTATTATGAGCTAATACTAGTGTTGGTTTTCCAACATTTTTTTATAATATTAGCTATTGTGAAAGTTTTACCTGTACCAGTAGCACCAAGTAATGTTTGGTATTTTTTTCTCCTTTATTAATACCTTCAGTTAGCTCATTAATAGCTCTAACTTGATCTCCTTTAGGTTCAAATTTACTCTGTAAATCAAAAATCAAAGTGTTGTCTATTTACTTCCAAGAAATTCACTCCTTTTACTAGTAATAAATAATATAAACTTAATAGTTTCTATTTAATTATATACTAGATAGGAAGATAGACAAAGAAATAACTATTCTAATATTCTGAATAAATAAAAAAAGACGAGAAAATTTTTCTCGTCTTTTTAAAAAAGTATGACCATTATTTATTATTTTTTTTCGCAAGGTAAGGCATAATTAAACCAAGTGAAATAAGAATAATAGGTGTAACAATGTTCATTGTTGTTTGGAATACACTTCCTGGTGTGTACATACCTGTGATACAAGCAAATGCTGTTAGGAAGAAACACCAAGCTCCTAAACCAATACCTATATATTTATTCTTAACGAATTTATAATCAGCTTGGAATTTACCAGCTGCTTTTTTCAAGAAGATATAAGCAGCAAATACCCATAGGTAACGAAGTGGCATACAAACAGCGTTTAATTTAACTAACCACCTGAATAGTTCATTTACTTCTTTGATTCCGAACATAGGAATAATTAAAAGAATAGATACGATAACACCAACTAATTTTAATCCGTTAGTGTAAACATCGTTGCTATTTTTAACTAATAATTTTTTCGGAATGTATTGTTCATCAGAACTTTCTAGTAACATACGTAATGGTGCATCAATTGAGATAATAACGATAGACACTTGACCGATAAAGTCAACTACTGCATAAATAACTAAGAATAAGTTACCAACACCGTAGTAGTTACCTAATGTTTGGAATGCATAATAAGTACCATTAGTTAATAAGTCTTTTGGAATGTTATTAGTATCAAACATTAATGCAAGTGCGAATGTTCCTAAAATAGCTGTTGTTACAACCATAAGAACTAATGTCATCATTCCTTTAGGGAAATCAGTAGAAGGTTTTTTCATCTTATTAACATAAGGCGAAATCTTCTCACAACCACCAACCGCAAATACTAAAATCGCTATTGACGTAACATATTTAACATCGAATGTTGGCATAAATGTATCTAATGACCAGTCGATGCTGTATGTTTTAGCTCCTGTAATAGAAGGTGCTGTAATAGCCATCAATATGAATAATAATGACATAATAAACATTGATGATCCGGCTAAAGTCGCAAGTTTTTTGATGAAGTTAACTCCTCTTGCTGCTAAGAATAACGCTACTATGAATATAACAAGTGAAATAATTTGTACATAAGTTATATTCATTTTACTAATACGGTTATCTCTGAATACTGCCCAACTGAATGCTGCGATAATACGTGATGGTTTTTGAGAAATATAAGGCATATGTACTACCCAAATTGTCCATCCAGCATAATAAGCTAGTAATTTACTGTGTGTTTCTTTTATCCAAGAACTAACACCTCCACCAGCATCTTTAAATGTAGATCCTAGTTCACCAACGATTAGTGAATATGGAATAAAGTAAATTACGAAGATTAAAACCCATGAGAAAATAGATTTAAGTCCGCCAAATTCTGAATATCCGTTAACGATATTACCAAACGCCCAAACAGTAGAGAAGGCCATGAACGCTAACGTATACCAAAATATCTTTTTAGCTTCTTTCTCCATATAATCTTCCTCCTAAAATATTTAATTTTTAATTCTGCATTAAGCATTAATAAAAATATTAGCATAGTACATACAATTATTCAAGTAATATTAGTATTTTTCTAATAAATTAATCTATAATTTCTACTAAGATTAAGAATTTTTAGAAAAAAATTATAAAAAATATGTATGTAAAATCATTTTTTTAGAATAATTATTTTTACAGAAAAACGAGGAACATAAGGATATTTAGAATCTCTGATAATGAAAAAGGATAATTGATTTTCATTTAAAAATAATAGTGTTAAAATACATATTTTTTTCTAAGTATAATAGATGATAGCCAAGGTATATTGTAAATTATGAAAATTATTAGAAAAATGAATATATATATTAAAACTAAAAAATTATTTTTTTTAATAAACATATATATTTATAAAATAGTGTTTTTAAAATTTTTTATAAAGAAGCTGGATATTAACGATAGTTTATTAAATTTATTATGCGTATACAAGAAGATTAAAAAAACTTGACAATGTTATAAATTAATCGTAATATATGTGTAGATAATAGATTGTAATTATTTATTATTAATTATTCATTTATAATTTTATATATTAATATAAGATTGTAGATAAAAAGAAAGGAGAAAAAGTATATTAATGAAAAAAATCACAAAAAGTAATTAAAATGAGTGTTACCGCAATATTTACATTCATAGGATTACTATTTGTATCTTCATTAACAGCTAACGCAGCTGAAGGTAAAGAACTTACAAAAGTTGTTACTGATATTTCTGTTACAGATGCAGGAAATAATGCAGTTAAACCTGATGCTAATGGCAATTATAATGTTACTACTGATAGAGCATACCGTTTTTTTCAGCAAACTTTGATTTAACAAATTACAACGGTAACTTATCAGAAGGGATTATTTTAATTTAAAAAAATTCCCTAATTCAGTAACTGTCCAAAAAAACATTCGGCTGATATTAAAGATACAAAAAAACACAAGTCGTTATTGCTGAATCACAAATAACACCGAATGCAAACGACCAAGGTGGTAATGCTAAAGTAACACTTAAAAAAATTTCTCTGAATATCTAACTACTACTAAAAGTAATGATATAAGAGATATAACAGGTCATTTTACTATTGATTTTCTTATTCAAAAAAAGATCAAACTAAAAACACCTGTGACTTTTTGATAGCTTAGCTGTGAAAAAAATAAAAATAACACATACTTTTACATCAACAACTAAAGACGGAGAAAAATAAAGGTTATGAAAACTTTCGCTAAAAAATGGTAATGATGTTGAGAATAAAGGATGGACTTCTGAAAAATTAGCAGCTGTAGGTTCTACTTCTAAAGGAAATATTTACTCACCATGGCGCGTTCGCGTTAATGCTGGAAAAAAAGACTATGGAAGCAACTTAGCATTAGTAGATGAGATAGTAACTGATACTACACATGCAGCTATTCAATATATTCCTGAATCATTAACAGTATACAAAGCTACTATTAATGATGGTACTTCTGAAGTACCAGCAGGCGCTGTTAAACTAACTGAAGGTACTGACTACACAGTTGAGTGGAACAGCAATTATACTTCTTTAAAAGTAATTTTTAAAGATGGTTCACAATCATACTATGTTACTTATAACACTACAACTCCTGGAGACGGAAGTTTAGTAGGAAATAAAGTTGCATTACTAAAAAATAATACTGAAGCACTTCCTCAACGCAATAATCGCTTAATTTACGGATATGTAAGTGAGAGATTATCAGTATTAAATGAAGTGATTAATGCTAATCCAATTTACAAAAATCAAAATTAATAAAACTGATAAAGTAAAAGTAACACCTGTTCAAGGAGCTGTATACACAATTATAAATCCAGAAGGAGTAGTAGTTGAAGATGTTACTACAGATGAAAACGGAGTGGCAGTTTCTAAAGAATTATCAAAAGATTATTTAGGAAAAGTGTTCACAATAATGGAAAAATTAGCACCAAAAGGTTATAAACTAGATCCAACTGTTTATACAGTAACAATTGGTGAGAATAATTCAATTATCAATCTTCAAGATGAACCAGAAGATACACCTCCAACTCCGCCAACACCAACTCCAAACAAACCGGTTAAACCTAATGAACCAGGAAAACCTGAAAAACCAGGTAAACCAAATAAACCAGGTAAACCAACTACACCAGTAGTAAAAGAAAAAGCTAAAAAAGCTGTTCTTCCAAAAACAGGGGTAGAAACTAATAGCTTAGCTGTAGCAGGTTTAGTTATCGGATTAGGTGCGTTAGCTTTTAAGACGTAAAACAAATAAATAATATAATAAGACGAACTTAGGAAACTAGGTTCGTTTTTTTATTGTCTTTTGATTAGTACAGAAAAAGGGTAAAAATATAGCAAAATTTATCTAATCCAAAAAAATTTGTATCCATTATCATTCCATTAGTTATATTTTAAAATAGATATTGTAATATAATATTATTCCAAAAATATTTCAAAAAGTTTTGATTGAATATATTAAATTTCCCCTTGAATTCGTTTTTCGATATAAACTATAATGATTTTTTTATAAAAAGTTTTTATAATTTATATAAGGAGTTGAGGGTACTTTGAAAAAAAGTGGAGAAGTACATTAGTAAAACTTATTATATTTATGATGGGGTTAGTAACAATCTCATTATTAGTAACAACAGTTTTTATGAGAGGATATATAAAAGATCGTGAAGAAGAGATTATTCGTCAAAAAATTAGTTCTACAGCACGATTAATTGCGATGGATAAGAGTATTCAAGAAGCTGTCAAAAATAAAAATCAAGAAAAGTTCATTCAACATTTTACATTAGCTGCGATGGAAGAAACACGAACGGATTTTTATAGTAGTAACTGATAAAGATTTTGTAAGGTATTCACATCCAAAAGAGGAGCTGATAGGATCTAAGTTCTCGAGTATTGAAGATATTGGAGCAACATTTACTCAAGGAGATCATTATAGTAAACAAACTGGTCCACTAGGAGAAGGGGTCAGATTTTTTACAGCTCTAAAAGATGAAAATGGTAATAATATAGGAGTTGTCTGTGTAGGATATACTAAAAGAACAGTAGAAAATCAAATCTTAGAAGCACAAAAAAATTTATTCTATTCATTAATGATTGGGCTAACAGTGGCAGTAGGATTATCTTTTTATTTAATAAAAAAATTGAGAAAGATTCTTCTGAATTTAGAACCAGAGGAGATTGCACAACTTTATATAGAAAAAGAGTTAATAGCTGATCATGTTTCAGAAGGAATAATTGGGATAGATAAATACAAAAATATAATAATTATAAATAGTAGTGCAAATAATTTATTAAAAAAAGCTAAACTATCAAATGAAATAAAAAAATTAATGAAACTATAAGTACTGAGATTTATAATTTGTTATTTAGAGATATTTTAGAAACGAGAGAGAGTAGTCAAGATGAACAAATAGTAATTAATAATATGGATCTATTATTGAATAGAAATCCAATTTACTATAAAGGTAGGTTATATGGTGCGGTAGTAACATTACGTGATCAATCAGAAATGAAACAGCTTATTACAGAACTAAGTGGTACAGAAAAAAATATAATGATAGTTTACGTGAGCAGAGTCATCATTTTATGAATAAATTACATGTACTTCAAGGATTGATAGAGTTGAAGTCTTATGAAGAAGTTAGAAGTATATAACCTATTTAAAACAAGATTATCATGAAAAAAATAGGTCATATTACTGAAAAATATAAAAGTACCATCAATAGCTGGATTTTTACTTGCTAAATCACGTGAAAGTCGAAACAAAGATATCCAGTTAGTGGTTGATTCAGATTCATTATTATATCAACATACTGGTTTAGAAACAATATATAATGAATTGTTAATTATATTAGGCGTACTAATAGATAATTCAATAGATACTTTGGAAAAATAAAAAAATGATGGAAAAAAATAATTGTTTATCTTTATCTAAATCTAGAGGAAAAAAAGTTTTATTATGTTCAATAGAAGATAATGGAGCAGGAATTAAGGAAGTGGATAAAGAAAGAGTATTCGAGAGAGGATATTCAACAAAAGGAGAAAAATAGAGGGTACGGTTTAGAGGCCGTTGAAACGATTGTTAAGAAATATAACGGCTTAATAGATGTAGACAGTAAAGAAAAATAAGGGTACAAAGTTTAATATAGAAATACCCGTACTGGAGGATTAAAAGTGAGAGTATTAATAATTGAAGATGATTCCATGGTAGCTATGATACATAAAGAATACTTTAATAGAAAAAGAAGTTGATTTTACACTAGACCATGCGTCATCACTTAAAGAAGCAGAACTATATTTAGAAAGTAATATACCAGATTTGGTAGTTTTTGGATAACTATTTATCTGATGGAAAAGGGGTTAGTCTTTTTATCTAAGCTAAAGAAATATCCTGTAGTTATGATTACAGCAGCTAACGATATTCAAACGGTAGAAGCGGCTTTATCAAGTGGAGTAGTAGATTATCTAGTTAAACCTTTTACGTATGAGAGATTTTTCTCAAGCGATTAATAAAGTATTAAACTTCAAGTTGTTGATGTCTAAAGAAAAAGTTAATCAAGAAATGTTAGATGATTATTTAAGTACTACTAAAGAACATGAAGATGTTTATGAATTACCTAAAGGATTATCAAAAATAACATTAAAAGAAAAATTGTTGAAAATCTTTTAAATAAAGACGAAGGGTTTAATACTCAACAAATAGCAGATGATTTAGATATTTCTAGAATAACTATAAGAAAGTACTTGAACTATATGGTTAATATGAATGTGTTAAGTGAAGATGCTGAGTATAGTACTTCTGGTAGACCGGTATCTATATATAGTATTGTTTCAAAAGAAGAGTTAAAAAACTATTATAGTTTAGTATAAAATGTTGATAATAAAAAAATATAAGAAAAGGAGGATAATTTTATATTATCCTCTTTTTATATAAATATAATGAACATATATGGTATAATAAAATAAATAGTTAGGAGGAGAAAGCTAATGAGTTTAGTTGATAAATGTGTACTATTATTTTTTTATTAGCAGGGCATGTATTAGTTCCGTTAGTATTCTTAATAATAATATTTTTTTATGAAAAGAAAAAAATTCAAAAGGGAATAGAAAACCGATTCCTTGGACAGCGTTACTTATTGTGCAAGCTGTTTTAGATTTTACTATTTTACCTTTTTGGATGTTTATGGGAGTATTTGTTGGTATAATGACTACTGATGCGCCAGGAAGTAGCACATTATTTGCGAACGCTTCAATGTTTGGGTTCAATTGCAACTGTTATTTTAAAATGTTATAGCACTTATAATAACTACAGCAGGTTTGAATAAGCAAAGAGTAGAGGAAAATAAACAACCACTAATGTGGCTATATGTTATTATTGCTGCATATGTGCTGGTGGTTCAGGGAAGATTTTTTTATAGGAATTTTTCCATTAGTTTTATTGGAAATATGTGTAATTGAATGAATATATGAGAGGTTATCATAAAGATAATCTCTTTTTTTATAAATATATGATAAAATGAAGAAAAAGAGATTCTTAAGGAGGAGATAAATCATGGTTTTTTTCTTTTTTTACGGTTATATAATAATATCAATTTTTATATTTATAATATTTTTTTGGGAAAATTTTAAGTATAAAAGATTCAGGAGAAAAATGTATATTTGGAAATGTCATGGAATAAATTTCTTGTAATATCTATAATTGTCGGATTAGTAATTTCACCGATATGGATAATTATGTGTTTAAATCTTATTGGGCTTGCTGGTAATGCTGATGCATGGGAATTTACCGTAATTGCAAGTTTTATAACGATATTCATATACATAATAATTATAGTTATTTGCGCAGTAGGTATGGATAAAAAGAATAGAATAATACGAAGAAATAATAAAAAAATTAGTTATTACAGTTTTAAATAAATACTTCAAGAGACTATCAGTATGATAGTCTTTTATTTTATGAAAAATATTAGTTTATGTTATAATATAAAAAATAATCTATAGGGAGGATAAGTAAATAATGACAGACAATAGAATGAATTTTATATTTTTATTATGGCCATATATTCAGTACCTATATTTTTTTATATTATTAATACTCTTTATGAGATATAGAAGAAAAACGTAAGGGATTAGATGTAGATTTAACTATGCTATGGAAACTACTACTTGTAATTCAAGTAGTTTTAACCTGTACACTTTTAGCAATTTGGGTTTATATAGGTTTGTTATTAGCTGTTGCCTCTGCAATATTAGGTCTTATTGCTTCAGTAAGTGATTTAACATTGTTTGAAAAGTATACAGAATATGTATGGGGTATGCTTTTTAAGTGATACGTTTACGGTAATCTTAAACTATGGTTCTATTTTTGATGTGTACTATAGGTTATAATAAAATAAGAATAAGTAACAATAAAGAACCATTAAGAGCATTATATTATATTTTTTTGCAATATTTTTTTCTTAGCATTACCATTGTTATTATTCATACCACCACTATTTAGTTATTTACTTTTATAAGTTGCAGTATATTTAATATAAAAACAAGGATAGATATAAACAATTAAGTTATATATCTATCCTTATTTTTATTTATTTTGTTACAACGAATGAATACCATTCATTATCAGAAGTTTCTTCTACTAGTTTGAATCCACGTTCTAACATTTTTTTTCAAGAAGCTCATCTTTTTTTATCTTTAATAATACCAGAAGTAATATAGTAACCACCATCTTCAAGTAACTTATATGCATCATCTAACATTAATTCAATGATATGAGCTAGTATATTAGCAACGATAACATTATATTTTTGTTTCTTTTGTTAGAAGACTAGCTTCTTCAACAGCTATTCTGTTTTTCTAAGTTATTAAGTGCGAAGTTCTCACGTGATACATCAACAGCTAGTTTATCTAAGTCAACAGCTTTTATTTCACCATCTGTTAAATAACTTGCAGCAATACTAAGAATACCACTTCCACAACCAACATCGATAATATTATCATGAGGTTTTACGTATTTTTCTAAGTTTTTAATACAAAGTGAAGTAGTTTCATGTCCACCAGTACCAAAAGCCATACCAGGATCAATATTGATTACATATTTATTTTCTTCATTCTCATATTCACGCCATGTAGGAACTATAACAAACTTTTCACCGATATTCAGAATATCGAAGTAATCTTTCCAAGAATTTTTCCCAGTCGCTATCTTTAATAGTAGTAGTTTCTATTTTGAAAAAAATTCTCCAATGTTAATATTTTGTCCTAGTTGTTCTAATTCACCTTTGAAACGTTCAAATGTTTCATCATCAAAGTTAAGTTCATTAATATATCCTTTTTACGACAACACCAACATCAGGGAAGTCAGTAGGACTAAGTTCAACGATAGTTCCAAAATCATCGTGTAAGTTTTCTTCTAGAGTAGTAGGGTCTTCAATAGCGACCCCTGTAGAACCATAATCTAAAAGAATAGATTCAACTATTTCACTAGCTTCATTAGTAGTATGAATAGTAATTTCAATCCAATTTTCCATTTTTTTACCTCACAATATTTATAAATTATTTATAAGTACTAAAACTATTAAAAAAATTTTAGTACTCGATATCCTTAAACATCTTATAATATTTTTAACATTATTATCAAATGAAAAGAGTATAGTAAAAATAATAATAAACATATTAAAAAGCTGATAATGATAATTAGATTTTAGGTTAGTAAGTATTATTAATACAGTTAATACATTCACTAGAAAAAAATTTGTATCTACCTTTATGTAATTCTATTAAATCTATTAAAAAAATCCTTGACAATACTAGTGGTTTAGTATAATATAAATAAATAAACCATAAAAAAATTAAGAGTAAGAAGATTTTTATTTCATGTTTTTTTAGAAGAGAGTTTAATCCATAGGCTGAAAGGTTAAATATTAATGATTGAAATAAGCAACACTTCTTGTAGAACCGAATATAATTTATAGAGGTATCAGTATTCTGATATAAATTAGGGTGGCACCACGAAATTAGCATTCGTCCCATGTAGTTTTTAAAAACTATGTGGGGCGTTTTTATTATAAAGCTTAATAACCCTTGATAAATAATCGGTTATGTACTAGTATGGAATAGAATAATATAAAAAAATTGGAGGAACTTATGTCAACTATTACAAAAAGAAGAAGTAAATCACATTGCACATCTTTCAAGATTAGAAATCCAAGAAGATGAAGTTGATGGTTATATTGAAAAAAATTAGAGAAAGTTGTAGATTTATTTAATGAGCTAAATAGTGTTGATACAGAAAATATCAAACCAACTTATCACGTTCTAGATTTAGTTAATGTATTTAGAGAAGACGTAGCTCAAGAAGGTATGAATAGAGAAGAAGTTCTTAAAAACTCTAAAAGAAACTGAAGCAGGACAATTTAAAGTACCTACTATCATAGAATAAAAATTAGTAAGGAGATAATTTGATGAGTTTATTACATGAATCAATCGAAAGTTTAGAAAGTAAACTTAAAAAAATAAAGAAATTAAGCCTAGTGATCTTGTTAAAGAATCATTAGATAGAATTAAAAGCTACTGAAGATAAAAATCGGTTCATTTATTACAGTAACTGAAGAAGTAGCACTAAAACAAGCTGAAGAATTAGAGCGTCGCCAAGAAGCGGGAGATGTAGAAGGAAAATTATTCGGTATTCCAATGGGAATCAAAGATAATATCGTAACTAAAGATATCCAAACTACATGTGCTTCTAAAATCTTAGAAGGATTCAATCCAATCTATAGTGCGACAGTAATAGATAAATTAAATGCAGAAAATCCAATTTTAATGGGTAAATTAAACATGGATGAATTTGCAATGGGTGGATCTACTGAAACATCTTACTACAAACTTACACGTAATCCACATGATTTAGATGCGGTACCTGGAGGATCAAGTGGAGGTTCAGCAACATCTGTAGCAGCTGGTCAAGTAAGCTTTGCATTAGGTAGTGATACTGGTGGATCAGTACGTCAACCAGCTTCATACTGTGGTATCGTAGGATTAAAACCTACTTACGGACGTGTATCACGTTTTGGATTAGTAGCATTCGCTTCATCATTAGACCAAATCGGACCTATGACACGTACAGTAAAAGATAATGCACGTATATTAGAAATTATTTCAGGATTAGATGCACACGATATGACTAGTGCACCTGTAGAAGTACCAGAATTTAGTAAAATTATTACTGGAGACATCAAAGGTAAGAAAATTGCTCTTCCTAAAGAGTACTTCGGTGCAGGTATTGATGAAGATGTTAAAAAAGCAGTTCTTGATGGAGTTAAATACTTAGAAAGTCAAGGAGCTATCGTAGAAGAAGTTAGTCTTCCAAGTACAGATCACGTTATTTCTACATACTACGTAATAGCGTCAGCAGAAGCAAGTTCAAACCTTTCACGTTTTGACGGAATTCGTTACGGATATAGAAGTCCAAACGCAACAAACTTAGAAGAAATCTACAAAAAAACTCGTGGAGAAGGATTTGGAGCTGAGGTTAAACGTCGTATTATGTTAGGAACTTACGTATTATCTTCAGGATACTACGATGCATACTACAAAAAAGCACAACAAGTTCGTACATTAATTAAACAAGACTTCGATAGAGTATTTGAAGAATATGATGTAATTATTGGACCAACTGCTCCAACAGTAGCATTCAACATTGGAGATGAAATCGATGATCCAGTAACTATGTACGCAAATGATATATTAACAATTCCAGTGAATATGGCTGGTTTACCAGGTATTAGTATCCCATGTGGATTCAAAGGTAAACGTCCAATCGGTATGCAAATTATTGCTAAACCATTCGCAGAGTCAACACTTTATGATGTAGCGTATAATTTTGAACAACACTACAACTTACACGATAAAAAAATAGAATTATAATAGGAGAAACAAGATGCATTTTGAAACAGTAATTGGACTAGAAGTCCATGTAGAATTAAAAACAGATTCAAAAATATTTTCACCATCTCCAGCTCATTTTGGTGCAGAACCAAACACTAACACTAACGTAATCGACCTAGGATATCCTGGGGTACTTCCAGTAGTAAATAAAAGAGCAGTAGAGTGGGGAATGAAAGCAGCTATGGCTCTTAATATGACAGTAGCTCGCGAATCAAAATTTGATAGAAAAAACTACTTCTATCCAGATAACCCGAAAGCATACCAAATTTCTCAATTTGATCAACCAATTGGGGAAAATGGTTGGATAGATATCGAAGTAAACGGTGAAACTAAACGTATCGGTATTACACGTGCTCACCTTGAAGAAGATGCTGGTAAATTAACTCACAAAAATGGTTATTCACTAGTTGACCTTAACCGTCAAGGTACACCACTTATCGAAATCGTTTCTGAGCCAGATATTAGAACACCAGAAGAAGCATATGCTTACTTAGAAAAATTACGCTCAATTATTCAATATATAGAAGTATCTGACGTTAAAATGGAAGAAGGTTCAATGCGTTGTGACGCGAACATTTCTATCCGTCCATATGGTCAAGATAAATTCGGTACAAAAACTGAGCTTAAAAACTTAAACTCATTCACTTTTGTTAAAAAAGGATTAGAGTACGAAGAAAAACGTCAAGAACAAGTTATTCTATCTGGAGGAATAATCGAACAAGAAACACGTCGTTTTGATGAAACTACAGGTGCAACAAAACTAATGCGTGTTAAAGAAGGTTCAGATGATTACCGTTACTTCCCAGAGCCAGATATCGTACCTATGATTATCTCAGATGAATGGATGGAAGAAGTAAGAAAAACTATTCCAGAACTTCCAGATGCTCGTCAAAAACGATATCAAGAAGAACTTGGATTACCAGCATATGATGCACACGTACTAACATTAACTAAAGAAATGTCAGATATGTTCGAAAAAAACTGTATCATTAGGAGCTGATCCAAAATTAGCATCTAACTACTTAATGGTTGATGTGAATGCATACTTAAACAAAGTTCAAAAAGAACTTAGCGAAACTAAACTTACTGCAGAAGGTTTAGCAGGAATGATTAAATTAATCACTGATGGGACTATCTCAAGTAAAATCGCTAAAAAAGTATTCGCTGAATTAATCGAACACGGTGGAGATGCTGAGAAGATCGTTAAAGAAAAAGGTCTTGTTCAAGTATCAGACAGTGGTCAATTATTAGCTTGGGTTAACGAAGCATTAGATAACAATCCAAAATCTATTGAAGACTACAAAAACGGTCGTGACCGTGCTATAGGATTCTTAGTAGGACAAATTATGAAAGCTTCTAAAGGACAAGCCAACCCACAAATGATTAACAAAATGTTATTAGAAGAAATAGCGAAAAGATAATAAAATATAGAATAAAAACCCTAGGACATTATGTTCTAGGGTTTTATATAAAAAAAGAATGTAACTTTAAAAATAAGACTAGATATCTCATAAGATGTATTCTTTATTATTTTTCGTAGTTGATATTTATGTCCAATATATTGAAAGATCCTTACTGTATTATTTTCTTGTGGAGTATTTACTTTGAAGAAAAAAGTAATGATCTCTTTTATCTTTTGATTTATTCAGTAGCTAATCTGAAAAAAAGTTACTATTGTTATTCATCATTAAACTTAAAAATATCATCAGTTAGAAATGTTAAGGGAATGTTTAAGGCAGAATACTTATAGAAATCTTTTTCGAATTTATCATAGTTACTACTGAAATAATCAAATTGGACTTCATGCTGATTTAATTTATTCATAGTCTAATTCCTCTGCGATTGAAACTTTTAATATATCTTTTTATGGCGATTTGAATAATAGTACTTTTTTTGTTGTGAAGTAAATATAGTCATTTTGGCAGTCCGTTACTTTTTCCTAAAAATGGAGCTATTTGTTTAGTTGTATATAGATAAGCTAGCCCTTTAAAGAAAAAAATAGCTGATCTAATAATAAACGTTTTTTTCATCTATATCCATATTTATAGAAAAAAATCTATAGTATTACCTTGAGTATTAATAGCTGTAGTATGTTCCGAAATAAAAAAATCCCATCCATTTTGCCATGCCACGATCTACATATTGCCTAGTTGATTTATAGGGTAGGTAGCTTCTGTTAATCATGATATACCATCCATACCACCAGCATGCCCACCAACTAGTTTACTTCGCTCTTTAACACGAGAGCCTTCCATTAAGATACTACCATTTTGAACAGCTAAAAATCCGTATTTATCTCGAATAGAATCAAGAGTCTTATCGATTTTCTCCTGTTTTTTTCTATTGCCTTAATATCATCAAATAACGAAATTATAGTAATATTATCATTGACTAAATTATCATATCTTACAGCGATAGAACGAACAGCGCCACCTGTATATTTCTTTCTGAATAGTGCTAATACATAATCTGTTAGTTCTTTTGTATTTTGGGTAGGTTTAATTTTTTGAGATGCAACAAGAGGTCTTTTTTCTTCTATGCGGCTATAACTAATAGTTATATGTACTGACTTAGCTTTCTTTCTAGCACGTCTTAATCTTATAGCTACCTGTTCAGCCATTTCTGATAATACTAGCTCTATTTGTGACTTAATAGTGTAGTCTTTAGGTAAAACTTGTGAATTTCCAAGTCCCTTTGATTTTGGTTTATAAGGAACAGAAGGTTTGCTTTCATCAACGCCATTAGCATGAAACCACAGTTGTACTCCGATAATACCAAATTCCTTTTTAAGTATATCAGGATTAGCATTTGCTAAATCACGTATAGAATATTTTTTTAATTTATTCAATCTTTTTCAGTTCTTGAACCAATCCCCAAAAAAATCAGTAAGAGATTTTATATTCCAAACCTTAGTTACGACATCTTCATAAGACCAATTAGCTCGCATAGTATTAGTCTTTTTAGCTTCATTATCAAGTGCTAATTTAGCAAGTAGTGGATTAGCATTACTCATACCAATAGTAGAAAAGACACCAGTTTTTTTCCAAATATCACGCTGGATTTTAGCACAAATAATATCTAACTTTTTCACGTCTAGACTTAGTACTATCCTTTATAAAAATAGTTTAGTGATTGTGTTAAATCTATAAAGCCTTCATCAATAGAGTAGGGATGAATATCTTCATCAGGAACATAATTTTTAGTACATTTAATATTTGAATGTTTTTCTATATATAAATTCATTCTAGGAGGAACTATAAGTGTTTTCTTAGCCCAAGATTCAACATGTTGGATATATTCAGGAGTAATTTTCATACCAAAGCGTCTAGCGTTGTAATAAGAAAAACTTCTGTCCTTATTATTAAAAAGGAAGGTCGTAGCTACGCCCAACATTATTTTTTTACCGAATACTTCTTTGAAAAACAGGTGAACTTGCAAGAATTAAACCATTGCAGTTATCAGCTCGACTCATAACACAAAGTGAAGTAGTTAGGGGATTTAAACCACGTTCTACACATTCAACACTGGCATAAAAAGACTTCATATCTATAAAAGCAATATCAGAATGAGGTTCTAATGTGTAATCGATAATTCCCATAGCTACACCTCGTTAATAGGTCTAAAAACTTTTAGTGACTAATCCTACTATTCTTACTTCATCGATAGGTGCAATAATATCATCGTATTTATCATTTAACGATACTAAGCGAACTTTATCTTCTTCGATATAGACTTTTTAATATAAGTTTCTTCATTATAAACTACGGCATATATTAAACCATCATAGTCAAAAACCAGTTTTTCTTAATAAGAGCTACATCACCGTTATGATACTTAGGTTCCATAGAATTCCCATCTACCCAAGAGGCTATATCATAGTCATATTTGCTACTGAAATAAACAGTATCGAATTCATAATTCTCATCATAGTAGTTACCTAGACCAGCAGATAACTTAGCGTGAACACGATATTTATATAACTGAGAAAAAAATATAACTCATTGGCTACTTTTAGAAGTTTTTTTGTTTGTTAATATCATTTAGTTGCAAGTATCTGTTGACTATTTCGTACTCTGATTCAAAGTAACTAGTCTCAACATTAAAAATAATCGGCTAGCTCTTCTAAGTTCTTTTTATTAGGTATAAATTTACCTTTTTTTCCCAACCGTTATACGCTGAACGAGTAACACCAAGATGCTCGGCAATAGCTGTTTGTGATATATTATGTTTTTTTTCTAAGTGCCTGTAATCTATCTTTTTGAGAACATATTAGACCTCCTTTCTAAATATTGTCAAGTTATAACTTTTACAAATTAATTATAAAAACAAAAATAAATATAGTGTCAAGGTAGAGAAAGAAGATAAAGAAAGAAATATTTATTATAAGATATTGCTAGCGAAAGTATAATAATATATAATGATAGAAGCAATCATTAAGAAGGTATAAATAGGTTTTTATCTAAAGACAAGGAGACATTATGAAAGAGGAATTACTTAAAAAAAGCGATACAAGGTGATAATAGTGAAGTGTTGGATCCAGTTACGAAAAGTGTCTGGGACTTACGTGGTATAAGTGAAGAAGAACTCATAGCAACCGCAAGAGAAATAAATGAAAAAAATTAGGATATGAACTATTCGATGATTTAGACTATAAAACACTTATAAGTGATTTTTTTCAAAAAGTATCTCGTGAACGATTTAAATACGCTATTGAAAAATCAGAGTTTCGTAATGATAGATTAGAAAAAGCAGTTAGAGAGCATAGTGATGACATATTAGTAGATATATAAAAAGCACATGAGAACTTTGATTCAATGGATATATATGAACTATACGAACTTGCCTTTTGCGGTAAATAAAAAAACTAGGTTATAGATTATTTAGAGATATATATTCATATAGCTTAAAACGAGACTTTGAAAGAGTAGCTATTGCAGTGAAAGTATACAAAGAAGAAGGAAAAAAATAATTAAGTTTATGAAATAGAAATCAGCAGAAAAAGATGATTATATAGTTGTATAATAAGAAGTAAAAATAAAAAGAATAATAAAAAAGAAGACTTAGTTTAAATGGGGAACTAAGTCTTCTTGCTAATAGGAATAATACTTTGAAGATTACCCTTAAAATTATATATTATATTCCTATAATTATTATAACACAAATGTGAGATTTTTTTAAATATAAAAAAACAAAAATATTGCAAAAGGTATTCAATATTTTATATAATTAGTAGTGGTACGAATAAAAGTAACAGTTAAAATTAGTAAATATTAATAATTTTTTTAGGATTTTATTATAGAAATAGTATTTTGAAGAATATTTTAAAAATCATATATTATAATCAATAACTATTATAATATAAATGTAAAAATTTTTTTAATATAATAAATAAAAATATTCTAAGAAATATATACTTTGAAGGGAGTTTCAATAGAGAAGTAATCATAAAAGTTTATATTAATAGTAATAATACTACTGCTAAGGGAAATAATAGTACTTCATAAGTTATCTATGAGAACATTAAGTTATAGTACGCCTTTTTGTATTTTTAAGGAGAGTTTAGTAATACTTGTATATATCATTATTTAATAAAAAAATACAGATAAAATGAAAAGAGTATACAAATAGATTTATAGAAATAATATGTCAGCAGAATAGATTATTTTAAAAAAATAAAGTATAGTTAATAATGGATTTAATTAAATTTTGAAAGGGGAAAAATATGACAGAAATAACAGATGTTAAAAAGAAAAATATTAGAATTAGCGCCAGCTCACTTTGAAGAGTTTTTGTAGTACATTATTATAAAAATTGGTTATAAAAAAATATTAATGAATTAGGAATAAAAAGCAGGTACGGGAAAGACAAAAACAGGTAATCCAGATACATACTTTAGACAGGAGAATGGAAATTATGTATTTGTAGTATTTACTACACAACAAAATGATATTTTTTTCAAAGATACAAGAAGATGTTAGGAAATGTTTTGATTTAGTAGAAAGAGGTTTGCCAGTAGAGAAAAATTGAAACGATTATTTGTTGTCATACTTCATCGAATTTAAAAAGTCATAGAAGATAATAAATTATATGAGTTTTTGCAATAAGAAAGATGTAAACTTAGAAATTTATGGTATTGATGAGATAGCTAATCTTGTATATAACGACTATCCTGAGTTGTTGAGATCATTGAACCTCAGTATTAATACTAATCAAATCCTTCCTATTGATGACTTTATAAAGTTAAATGATAATAATATGATGACTGCACCTTTAAATACTGATTTTCATTTTAGAGAAGAAGAATTACAAAAATATTATCAATTCTCTCGAAACCAGTTCAGTAGTAATTATTGTAGGAAAAATCAGGTGTTGGGAAAACAAGATTAGCCCTAGAAGCAGCAAGTTTGTATGAGAAAAACAGGAAATTATAAAAATATTTTGTAAAAAAAGTAATAAATTAGAAATTTATAATGATTTAGTATCGACAATAAAAAAAGGTGAGAATTATCTATTTATAGTAGATGATGCTAATGAACTAGAGCAGTTTAATTTTATATTAGAATATGTAAATAAACTTAGTGATAATTATCATGTTAAAAATAATTGCGACTGTAAGGGACTATATAAAAAGAAGAGGTTATTAATCTAGTTAGAGAATATACAAATCCTATAACTATTGATATTACTAAACTTACAGATGATGAAATAAAGAAATTTATAGAAAAATAATTTTTGGAATTAGAAATAATTTATATATAGACCAGATTATAAGAATTTCTGAAGGAATTTCCGAGATTTGCGTATATGGCTGGAAAAATTAGCGAAAGAAAAAAACAAAACTTATCTTCTATTTCAGATGCTTCACAACTGTATGAGAACTACTATAAAAAAACCTATGAGTAAACTTATAGAAGCTGATAGAGCTGTCCTTATTACAGCAGGAATTTTTAGCTTTTAATAAATCAATAAAATTTCAAGATGTAGAATTTTTTTAAAGAGTTTCTAATTGAATTAGGAATATCAATTTTTGATTTTTAAAAATGCTATTGATAAGTTAAATAGAATTGAGTTTATAAATGTAAAAAAAGGAAAAGTTGCAATTTTTGATGATCAATGTTTGTCAAATTATATGCTATATTATGTTTTTTTAGATGAACAGTTAATTAAATTATCAGATATAATAGAAGTTTTTTTATATTTATTCTCGTAGTAGAACAATAGAAGCATTAAATACGATTTTAAATATATTTAGATCAGAAAAAAACGTTAGAATATATTAAAGAAGAAATATTAATAGTTTGGAATAAATTTGAAAAAGAAAAATTCTCAGTATTATGAATCTTTTGTGAGAGATTTTTCATATCTATAAACCTATAAAAAGGGTTTAAAATTGCTGACGAAAAAGATAAAAAAAGTATTGAAGAAAAAAAGTTTAATATTACTGAAATTAATTTTTGATAGGAAAGATTTTTATAATAGTAATTCTCCTCTTGAATATTTAACAGGATATCAAAAATAGCAATGAATTATTAAAGGTTTATCAATTATTAATGGAATATGCTGGTAAAAACAAGTTCGACTTTAATAGAATCTTATAACTGGTTAGAAGCGTATTATAGTTTACAGCCTAAAGGTACTGATAATACTCAGAAAAATAATATGTGAATATTTACTGGAGGATATAAATAAAGGTAATAGTAATGCTATGGCTATAGGGTATATGTGGGCGAAGTATTTATTATCTTATTCGTTTGAAAGTATTATTCCAGATAAAAAAATAATAGTTTTATAATTCGAAGTTGGCACATAGATTATGATTCATATATTAGTGAGTATCGTAAAGCTAGTTGGTATATTCTAAATTCATTAGTTTCTAAATTAGAATGGAAAGATAAGGTGCTTGCTTTTTTTAGGAGAATTTGCTGATAAAATATACCATAAAAAAATAGTTCGAGTAAAATAGATATTAAAATACTTTGAAGAGGATTTGGTACAAATCGAAAATATTTTACCACAATATGAAACTACTAGAATTGGTTATTTAAAAGTACTAAGTAAAAATTCTAAATAGTGTCAAAAAAATCTTGGGATGAACTTGAAAGGAGAACTTGAAAAAGTATCTTACTGGTAAAGAATGGGAAATTTATTCGTTATTTAGAAATAATAGAAGATTTTTGAATGTAGTATTAAAGAATCTAAAAACTGCAGACAAGAACAAATTACAAGATATTTTTTTGTAGTAAAAAGAATATAGATGAAAAAAGAGTTAATTTCTTTTAGTAGATAATATGCTTGGAGATCCTCTATTAAGTGAAGATTACTATTATATAAATGAAGCTTTTAACATATTTAATTAATGATTTAGATCTCTATGATGATAAAAAAAGTTGTTTGATGTATTAATTAACTCAAGTGGAAATATAAATATACAACCTAAGGTGTTATTAGAAAAAAATATTAAATAATGAGAACTATAGAGAAATATTAACGGATTTAAAAAAATACAAATTCCAATTTTAAAAAAATAAATGGATATATTTCTATTTTGATATTTTACCTGCTAATTGTATTGACGTAGATATGTATGAAGAACTATTAAATTTTGTAAAATTTGATATAAAAAAATAATAAAAATAAATTACATAAGAAATTTAAATTTTTTTAGAGAAATTTTTAATTATTAACCCTAATATTTATATAGAGATTTCTAAAATAGTATTAGAAAATTTTTTTCGGAAAAATAAAGCTGCATCTTGTTCTTATTTGGAAAAATCTATTTGATGAAGGTTTATATACACCTGAAAAAAACTATTACTATCATATAAAGATGAGGTAGAAGTTTTTATACAATATTTATTTTAAGTTGCTAGAAGAAGGAATTACTTTTGATTATACAGGAGAATTTTTCATTGCATTTATAAAGAATAATGAAGAATTCTTAAGAAAAATATAGTGATATTTATATTATGAGAAAAAGCATGGAATACCGGTAACGAAGATGGACGAATAGAAAGACTTTGGAAATCAGAAAAATTTCATTGAGTATTTTGATTTGATATTTTATAATATTTTGGAAAGTAATATTGGTTACTATGATAAGGCTAGTTTGGCTTCAGAGTTATTTACAAATACTAGTGATGAAGAAATAGTTGAAGAAAAATCAGTATATATGGCTAGAACACATTATTAGCGAGAATGCAAATAAAGAAAAATATAGTGAATATATTTAATATTATTTGTGAATTAAATGAAAAACTAAGAAAAATTTTTCAATAAAAATTTTCCTAAATAATAACTATAATTTTGAAACATTTAAGAAACTATCTCTTTTCCAAGGGCAATGTCAGGTTTTGGGAGTTTTATTCATTTATTTGAAAAACGTATAAATTTTTATTCAAAGTTTATATCCTTTAATGGAAGGTATTAAGTTTCTCGATCATGAGGAATATTTAACTAATATAGAAAGTAATTTAATACTTGAAATTGATAGAACAGAAACTGAAGATTTATATGAGGGAATAATATAGAGATTTGTATTTAAATTTTAAAAATTATTATCTTATATAAATGCATATTTGTTAGTTTATAAAAAAATACTATTATTTATATTATAATAAAACGTAACGGGTTATATTAATTATCAGAGTAAAGGAATTGTTAAATGGAAAAAATTTCAATGAGTTACTAGCCCTTAGGAATAAAAATAGAAAATACACTAAATTACCAACTATCATTAAGTAATTTAGAATTGTACCACAGCAATCTTTTTGCTGTTGTACTTGAGAAGTCTGAATGTATTAATCATAAATTTTTTTAGCGATGTTGTAGATATTAATAAAAATACACAAACTTGAAGGTGTTTAGGGAAAAAAATAAAAATTGATTTAACTATTGAGGTAATTGATGAGGTTGGTAAAAATCATACTATTTTTATAGAAAATAAAGTTAAGTCTTTACCTGACAAAAGGTCAATTAGTTCGTTATTCTAAAAAAATTCTAATGCTAAAGGAATACTTCTTAGTTTAGTTAAACCTGGATTTGAGCTTCCTGATAGTTGGTTTAGAAGAGGTTATGGTGAGTTAATTGAGTATTATAGTGATTTACTTAATAAAGTAGATGAGACTTTTAGATTATTCTTAATAGATTATATTGAATATATGAAGAATGTGGAAGTGTTTATTGAAAAGATAAGTTATGGTGAATCTTACTTTTTAGAAGAGTCTAATGATAAAGTACTTGATGGTATGAGATTAGGATCGGTTATTGAGAAGATTCATTATGCGAATTTAGAGAATAAGATTACTGATTTAGGGTATAAAACATATTCTGGAAAAAAATAAGAGGAGGCCATCACTTTGGAATCGTACTCCCTATTGATGGCACTAATTCAACATTTGATATTCAAATAGAAGGGAATCAGTACAGGCATAAGGTTAATTTTTTTCGATTGAAGATAAAGAGAGATTAGGTGATTTAGAAAGAATATGTGATATTATAAAAAGAAAAAAACATGTCTATTTAATTTTAACTTAGAAAAACAATCCAATACTAGAAAAAAATCATTTTCACGGAAAAAAATGGAAGACATATTATAAAAAGATTTTTACGATTATGCACATATAAGAAAACATGTATCTTGTAAAAAAATTAATTGATTACATAAAAGAAGATGTGAAGAAAATTGAAGAGAATTTAAACATTGTTAAAGATATTATATTGGAAAAATTAGAGGATAGAGGTGAAAAAGAATGAACATAGTATTATTGAAAGCAACTGAATCTGATATGAAAGAAATTTGGAAAAATGCAAGTAGAGGCATTTAAAGATTTATTAGAAAAAAATATAAAGACTATGATATGAGTCCAGCGACGGAAAGTTATGAAAATATATTGAATAAATATAATCAACCATGGACAAAGTATTTCTTTATTATAAAAGATGGCAATAAGGTTGGGGCAGTAAGAGTTGTTGATAAAGGAGATAGAGGTAGGAAAAGAATCGCTCCTTTATGGATTATGCCATCATATAGAAATCAAGGATTAGCTCAGCTAGCTATAAAAAGAATTGGAAAAAAATTATATGGTTCAAATCATTGGGAATTAGATACTATTCTACAAGAAAAAGGAAATATCTATTTATATGAAAAAGTTAGGTTATAGAAGAATAGATAAGATAGATCATATTAAAGATGGATTGGATATTGTATTCTTTCAAAAAGATTAGTGGAATTATATAAAGTAAGCACTATTTCTCTTTTCAACCTCACACTTTCGCGTTATAATATAACTATCAACACAACAAATAATTCATTTAACCATGGAGGTAAAGTATGAACAAAGTAATAGAAACAATGATGAACCATCGTACAAGAAGAAGTTTTGTAAAAGGTAATGAATTACCAAAAGAACATTTAGATCAAATTATCGAATGTTCTAAACAAGCATCTAGCTGGATGAATGGTCAACACTACAGCATTATTGCTACAACAGGGGAAACAAAACAAAAAATTGCTGATTTAATTAGAGAACAAGCTCCAGGTAATGCAGCACATATCGAAAGTTCTGCAGCATTCTTAATATACTGCCTAGACTACAGCAATATTAAATTATCATTTGATATTGAAGGTGGAGAGTTTGATATTTCTAATCAATATGAACCTCTATTAATTGGTTCTATGGATGTTGGTATTGCGATGCAAAATGCTGCATTAGCTGCTGAATCATTAGGATATGGTATAGTATTTTGTGGTGGAGTGAGAGGATTTGCTAAAGGTATTTCTGAATTATTAAATATTCCAGAAAATGCATTGTTCTTATGTGGATTAAGTATTGGTGTAATTGATGAAGAAAAATCTACAGAAAAAGTTAAACCAAGACTACCACACGAAGCTAACGTTGGATACAATGAGTTTCCAAAATCTAATGAAGAAGTATTAAAAGCATATCGTCAAACTATGATAGACTTTGCAGAAGCTCGTGAAACTAAAACATGGACTAAGAAATTCGCAGACTTCTATGCTAAACCTTCAGGAATAGAAGCTGTAACAAAAGAATTATTAGAAAAAAATGGATTTGTTAATAAAAAATAATTAAGACAAAAAAATATAAGCACTGTTTATGTACGCTATAGTATATAGACGGTGCTTATATTAATTTAAGGGATAAAATGTAAAATCAAAAATAACCATCCTTTTTAGGGATGGTTATTGTTAGTTTTATTATTATAGAGAAGTTAGGAACGTTAGTCCACCTAATACAACACCTGCTGCATTAGGAATAATTAAAATCCAGTCTTTTTTTGGTTCTTTTGTCCAACCATAGATAACCCAAATTAGGCAAGAAACTGCCGCAAATAATGGTTGGAAAGGCTGAGCTTTAACACCATGTAAGTTCGAAATAATTTGTGGGATGTAAGCAATAAATACAAAAATCCCAATAAATGCTCCAATTGAGCCTACTATACGATTAATTTTTTGTTTTGTCATAAGGTACCTCCTATGTTTACAATACAACATATTGAAATAAGATTCAAGAGTTTTGCATTTAGTTTTCATGAAATTATAATTATCGGTAGTTTTTATAATAAAGTTTATATCTTGTTAGAATCTATAATTGCTTATATAGATACAATTGGAGCAGGTACGATTTAGTATATACTAAGTTAATATTTTTTGGAAAAGCAGTGTAAACTAATAAAAAAATTTTTCACGTATGTATATTTTTAAATAATATATAGTTAAATAAAATTAGAGTATTTCTATTAATCTAAGTTAACATATATATTATAGTTATTGATATAATAGCTATTTTTATTTTTTTAAAAATTTTTTTAAAAAAACTATTGTCAAAAAAAGGTCAAACATGTTATAATTTATTTAAGGTCAAAAAAAGGTCAAAGGTAATTTGACATTAACATAATAAATTTGACGGGCATAGACCTACTAAAAAAATAAAAAGGAGATTTACAATGGATATTAATAGTTTTACAAATAGTGTGAAAGAAATCTTAGCGAAATCTTCCGAATTTGCAACAGAGAAAAAAGTCAAAAGTATTACGAGTGAGATGTTTATAAAAAGCAGCACTTACTGGTAGTAACTTATATAGTGATATTTTAGGAAGAATTAATATTGATAAGGAAAAATTTACTTCGTGAGTTAGATCACGAAATATCTAAAAGTAAGTGGGGTAGAAGGGGATAATATAAATTATGCTAGCTATCTTAGTAACGATTTAAATGCCTTATTAGTAGAAGCTAACAAATACAAAGATAAATATGAAGATAAATTTATATCTTGTGAACATATTGTTCTAGCAAGTTATGTAAAAAAATAGTATAGTAAAAAAATATGTCGATAAAGTTGCTACACTTAAACAAGTAACTGAGGTTATCGACGGTATAAGAGGAGGTAAGAAAGTTATGAATGAAAATCCAGAAAACAACTACGAAGTATTAGAAAAATACGGACGTGACTTAGTAGAAGCTGCACGTAGTGGTAAAATCGATCCAGTAATTGGTCGTGATGAAGAAATAAGAAATGTAATTAGAATATTATCTAGAAAAACAAAAAATAACCCAGTATTAATCGGGGAACCTGGTGTAGGTAAAACTGCGATTGTTGAAGCTTTAGCTCAACGTATCGTTCGTGGTGACGTACCAGAAAGCTTAAAAGATAAAACAGTATTCGAATTAGACCTTACTAGTTTAGTCGCAGGTGCTAAATATCGTGGTGAATTCGAAGAAAGATTAAAAGCTGTATTAAAAGAAGTTAAAGAACAAGAAGGTAAAATAATACTATTTATTGACGAAATCCACATGTTAGTTGGTGCAGGTAAAACTGACGGTGCAATGGACGCAGGTAACATCTTAAAACCAATGCTTGCTCGTGGTGAACTACACTGTATCGGTGCAACTACGCTTAATGAATATCGTCAATATATCGAAAAAGACTCTGCATTAGAACGTCGTTTCCAAAAAGTTCTAGTTAAAGAACCAACTGTAGAAGATACAATATCTATCCTACGTGGTCTTAAAGAAAGATTCGAAGTTTATCACGGTGTTAAAATTTCTGACCGTGCTATTGTAGAAGCTGCAGAATTATCTAACAGATATATTACTGACAGATTCTTACCAGACAAAGCTATAGACTTAATCGACCAAGCTTGTGCTACTATAAAAACTGAAAACTCATCTAACCCAGCAGAGTTAGATACAATCAATCGTAAAGTAATGCAACTTGAAATCGAAGAAAAAGCATTAAGTAGTGAAGATGACGAAGTATCACAACGTCGTTTAGAAAACTTAAAAGAAGAGTTAGCAAATCTTAAAGAAGAACAAAAATAAACTTCAATTACAAGTAGATAGTGAAAAAGAAAAATTATCTGCGGTAAAAGATCTTCGTGAAAAAAATCGATAGAGTTAAATTAGAATTAGAACAAGCTCAAAAATAACTATAACTTAGAAAAAGCTTCAGAATTACAATACTCAACTTTACCAAAAATTAAAACGTGAGTTAGAAGAATTAGAAGAAAAAAATCTAAACATGAAGATTATAAATTATTAAAACAAGAAGTAACTGAAGATGAAATTGGCTTTATCGTAAGTCAAATGACAGGTATTCCAGTTACTAGATTAGTAGAAACAGAAAAAGAAAAACTACTTAACTTAGCTGATACTATTCATGAAAAAGTAATAGGTCAAGATGAAGCTGTTGAGAGTGTAACTAATGCAATATTACGTTCTCGTGCAGGTATTGCTGATCCAAATAGACCAATCGGTAGCTTCCTATTCTTAGGACCTACTGGTGTAGGTAAAACTGAGCTTGCTAAAGCTTTAGCTCTTAACTTATTCGATGATGAACGTAATATCGTTAGAATAGATATGAGTGAATATATGGAAAAACACTCAGTCAGCCGTTTAATCGGTGCTCCTCCAGGATACATCGGTTATGAAGAAGGTGGACAACTTACTGAAAGTGTAAGACGTAATCCATATAGTATTATCTTAATGGACGAAATAGAAAAAGCTCATCCAGATGTATTTAACATCTTATTACAACTATTAGATGAAGGTACTTTAACTGATTCTAAAGGTGTAGTAGTAGACTTCAAAAACACAATTATCATTATGACTTCTAACATTGGTTCATTAGAATTATTAGAAGAAGTAAAAGACGGTGTTATTTCTGATGAAACTCGTAAAAATGTTACTAACCAACTTTACGGATACTTCAAACCAGAAATACTTTAACTGTATGGATGATATAATTATCTTCAAACCATTAACTGAAGATAATATTAAAGGAATTGCTAATAAACTTCTTGATGAATTAGTAAGACGTGTTGCAAGTAGAAATATTGAATTAACATATGATGAAAAAAAGTTTCTGCTTGGGTAGCAACTGCAGGATTCGATATGAAATTTGGTGCTCGTCCACTTAAAACGATTTATCCAAAGTCAAATCGAAAAATAAACTATCAGTTGAATTAATACGTCACGGTATAGAAGATGGAATGAAAATACATCTTGATTACGTAGATGATCAATTAAAAATTGATATAAAAATAATATATATAATTCAAACCTCAAGTTAATCTTGGGGTTTGTTTTTATGTACTTTTTATAAATATATTTTGTAGTATAATTAAAAAGAATAGTAATAAAAAGTAAATTTATTAAATGGAGGAGCAAGTATGAAAATTGCGGTTATGGCTGGAACACCTATCGATTCTAAATTAGGTGAAAAACTTATTAAACTCATATGGTTATAATGATATTGTCTTAGTACCTATATCAAATAATCCAGTTGAACAAAACAACATTCCAATCGTTAAATGATAGTGAAAGAGAAAAAAATAATAGTAGAAATAATAGAACAATTAAAAAGAAAAATTGTGAAGTTATCTTTGTATATTGTAATTCATTAAGTTCAGTAGTAGACTTTGACAGATTAGCTATTGAACACAATATAAAAAAATAGTAACACCTATGCAGATGTATAGAAACCTTGGTTTAGAATATAAGTATCTAGCTGTTATGGCAGCAAACTCACATGGTTTAACAGGTGTTGAGAACAATCTATATGTATCAAATCCAAGCTTACGTGTTTTAGGATTATCAATGTTAGAACTAGTAAAAGCTATAGAAGAAGAAAAAGCCCTGAGGAAATAGTTAAAGACTTTAACTTTGAAGTACTATTTAATTATTTTGAACAAACTAAAGTAGAAGCTGTTGTATTAGGATGTACGCATTTTCCATATATAAAAAAAGAACTAGAAAAAAATTACGAATCTACCAATTATAGATGTTGGTGTATTTATGATTAATAGTATGGAGAAATAGTTAGATTGTTATAGGAAAAAGGGAGAGTAAATAAGCTTATCCCCAGAGAATATACGGTTAAACGAATATTTAAAAAGGAGTTAAAGTAATTATGGACTTTGAAAAATTTAAATACCACTCTATAATTAACGATGAGCTTGGCCTTCGTATAGTATGGGGTAGAGGAAAAGAACATTTTAGTTATTTTGTAAACGAAGAGCTAGCAGAGAAATCAAGAAGGTCAGATAAAGATGCATTAGAGGTAATGTTTTATTTAGAGCATAAAAGATGGCCAAAAGAGGGTGAATTAGAAAACTACAATAAAACAGATGTAAAAGAGTATATAGGGGACGGTTTTATAATTTATGAAGAAAAAGGGAAGTATGAAATAAGAATAGAAAAAGACTGTGGTGGAGCAGCTGTAAAACCAGTGTTCTATCCAATAACTAAAGAACTCAAGGAAAAAGCACTTAAATCCCAAAGAGATGGATACGAAGTCGTGATATATGCAGAAACAGGACGATGGCCCTTAAAAGATCAAGACGAGGTAGATAGAGAATTCTTAGGGAATATCCTGAATTCATTCTTAAAAAAACCCTGAATTAAATAAAGAACTATTTTCAGAAGAAGAGTTTAATCACTTAGTAGCACTAGGGAAGGAAAAGAAAAACAAAAAAAGAACAAGAAAAAGAGGAAATTAGAGAGAATCCTGAGCTTATTTTTATGGGTATCAGAGAAAAAGAAATATGTTTTCTGAAGAAGAAATAAATCGTTTAGAGGTACTTATGAAAGAAAAAAATAAAAAAATTCGTAAAAAGAAAAATAAGAAAACGATGTGGGATATTTATAGCGATAATAACGATTCTGATAGGAAGTTTTTATAGCTATTATAAAGTAAAACAATAGAAATGCTTTTGAAGAGATGTATAATTCTATTATAATGTCCTACCGCTTAGGACAATTACTAATATGCCTCAAATAGTGCCTTTAACTAGGGATCAAACAGAACAAAGCATTAGAGCTCTAAATTATAAAACTAATACAGATAAAGATAAAGTAGAAATTTCATTAGTGAATAATTTAGATAGAAAAAGTATCTCAATAATTTCTTCTAGTTATATCTCTGAAGAAGTATACTTAGATATAAATTATAGATATGAGGTAGATACTCAAAAATTAATTAATTATGTTAGTTTCCGTGGTAGAAATATTCCTAGTACTGATGACAAACAAAAAGCAAAGAAAAAGAACTACTAGAAAAAAATACAATATTTCAAAAAGAATATCTACAAGAAAAGTCTGATAAACTATTAGATACTGTACTGACGGACTGGAAGAGGTATAGTAATAGCTCATATTCAAAAGATAATATGGGAAGACTGACAATAGAGAAAGATGAGTTTTTAAAATAACAATTATATTATTGATAAAGAAAGTACAGGAGGAGTATGGTATGCTAGACCAAGAAAAAGATTAAAGATATATTAGTATTAGCTTCAACTGAGGTTGATAACTATTTTGGATATAAAAATGTGGAAAAAACCACTAATAGAATTGGAGTATGATCCAGAAAATAATATTAATCCAAGACTAACACCACTAGTTTATAGTAGTTTTAGTATTAGAATAAGTGTAATAGATATAGAAAAAGAAGGAGCATTGACTTATTCGGTAAATTTAGGTAATTTTTTTATAATCTAAAAATATTAGTTCCACAAAAGATATCACAAAGAATATCTTCAGGGATAAATAAAGAAGATATTCAAAAAATCATTAGAAGTATTAGATGAATATTTAATTTGGCGAATGACAGATGCGCAAAAGAAAGTATTTGGAATACCACTAGATAAAGAAGTGTTAAAAGAAAATTAACATACGAAATAAATTATTAAGGAGTAGAGAAATGTTAACTCAAAAAGCAGATTGAAAAATATGTTAATAAAGGCCTCTGAAGGAGTGAAAAAATATTTTTGGAGAAGAGAATTCTAGATTTGTAGGAATGGAATTAGAGTATGATTTGGCTAAAAATGAGGGTTTCCGACAGCAAAATTTTTAGTTTATAGAAGTTGGGAAATAACAGTATTAATAGATGATATATATCGTGGAGGAACAATGAATTATGGAGTGAATATCGGAGAAGACTATAGTCTAAAAAAACATTAGTTCCTTATAAAGTATCAGAAAGAATATCATTCAATGATTGGAGTGAAGATATCCAAAAAAATCATTAGAAGTATTAGATGAATATTTAATTTGGCGAATGACAGATGCACAAAAGAAAAACATTTGGAATACCGCTAGATAAAGAAGTATTAAAAAGTAGATTAAGAATAAGGTTGTAACTTTTTGTTAGTTACAACCTTATTGTCATAGTTACTCAATAATAGTATAATAGCAATAAATATAAAAAAAGGTTTTAAGTTGGAAAAATAATAAAAGTAATATTAACTTTACTAGTTTGTAGTGAAAATAGTATAGGGTAGGAGTGTTGAAAAATGATAAAAAATGGAAAAATTATAAAAACCACGGTATAATGATAGATGATAATGAATATAGTATATTTTGGTTTTAGAGGAAAAAGAAATGTTTGATTATGAAGTAACAGAAGAGTTGGCGCAGAAATCAAGAAAATCAGATAAAGATGCATTGGAAGTAATGTTTTATTTAGAGAATAAACGATGGCCAAATGAGGGTGAATTAGAAAACTACAATAAAACAGATGTTAAGACATATGTAGGAGATGGTTTTTACTATTTATGAAGAAAAAAAGGGAAGTATGAAATAAGAATAGAAAAAGATCACGGAGGTCCGGCATTTTATCCTATAACTAAAGAACTCAAAGAGAAAGCACTTAAATCCCAAAGAGATGGATACGAAGTCGTGATATATGCAGAAACAGGACGATGGCCACCGAAAGATCCAGAAGAAAAATAGTAGAAAGTTTATTCGAAAATACCCTAAATTAATACTGATAAATCCTGAAAAAAATGCAGAAAAATATTTTTCCAAAGAAGAATATGAACATTTAGTAAAAAAATTGCAAAAAGAACTACAAGAAAAAGAAGAAAAATAAAGGTAGTTTAAAGTTATTGTTTAAGTTGAAAGATAAGGCATAAATTTTAATTTATGACTTGTCTTTATTATATATCGGATAGATGTTAAAAATATTAAATATTAATTGTAAAAATATAATTAAATTTTGATAAATAGTATAATATATAGTATAATATAAAAAAAGTAAAAGATAAAAAGGAGCTAATATGGATTTATTGCAAAGTAGTAAAGAACAAGCTTCAGGAGCGGCAACTCAACTAATAGGTGCTAGCAGTGGTTTAAGTAATGTTAGATCTGTTACAAAAAGATTCAGAAACTACAGTAGCCGGAAATACTAAAAGCTCAAAGTAGTGCTGATTTAGCACTAGCTACTGGCCAAGAGCTTCAACAAGTAATTCAAAGTATGTGTAATAATATACATAGTCTTGCCGCAGAATTTGAAGCTATGGATAATTCCTTGAGTAAGAATTACAACCTAAATATTTACGTTAGTTATTAAATACTATGAGGATTAATTAATGGATAATAAAGAAGATTATATTAAAAGGAGAATGTTAGAAGAACAGCTAGATGATAATAAAAAAAGAAGTTAAAAACTCGAAAGATTAGAGGAACTAAGCAATAAAGAACAATATCGGAGCCATAGATTAAAAAGAACAGTTACATCATATATTTGGAAGAGAATATAATAAACATATGGATAATATAAGTTATTGTGAGGAGCTAAGTAGAAAAAAATCTGACAAAGAAAAAATACACTTCTAGATGAAGAAGCTGATTTGAAAATTAAGTACAACAAATTAAAAAATAATTATGAGATAGTAGGAGAATGTATGAGTATAAATATGATATTAGGCTCTGCTCAAAGCCAAACTAATAGTATAAAAAAACCTCACGACAAGTCAAATAGGAAGTTATCAACAAATACAACAAGCATTATCAAACTTTATGTTTCAAACAAATAGCTTGCAAGGCGCAGCATATGATAGTGCCAAAGCTTATTGTGGAAGTGTTTTATCTCCGCTAATTGATGGATGTATATTATTAAATAAAGCTATTGAAAAAAGCAAACGAGGAATATATAAATAAATATACAAGTGAAGTATATGGGGAGTCTTTAAAGCAAAGTGATTTAGAGAGATTAATTGATGAAACAAAAAGCCAAATTGCTTTGAATGAAAATCTACTAAATGAACAATTTGAACAAGATCCAGTGGATTTAAGTGAAGTAAGTAATTTGCAAGAAAAGATAGATAGTTATAGAAAAATTCAACGAGACTTGGAAGAAAAGTTAAGTAAGCTACTAGCATTTGATGCGAATTCTGTTAGTATATTCCAAGAAGTAGATGTTTTAAGTTACTCTGTTGCACAAGGGATTGCATTAGCCCAAAGAAGTTGGAGTCCAACACTAAAAACATTTATGCTACCTGGCAAAAATGAAATGGGATGGGTAGGTACTATCAAGGAAATATGGGAAAAGAATAATAAAGAAAGTAATAAAAACAAATAGTATTAAATCTTCAAAAAGAATGATAAATAGTCAAATAAATGCAGAAGAATATGATAGATATGTAGCACATTATTCAGGATTACATGGTAAACCAATTATAGGTGCAAGTGTAATACATAATGCTAGTTCTGAAGAGAAGAAAGACTTAGTACTAGCAATATTACCTTGGATTATGCCGGGTGGCTCATTAAGACTAACAATGTTATCGGGTGGAACTTTAGGACTAATAGACGGATTGGTTTCTAAAGATAAACCATCAGATGTTATTAAAAAAATGGCATTTGGAAGTAGTTTTGCTTTGTTTAGTCACCCTAGGCGTAAGTTTATTAAGTAAAGGAACTAAAGTAAAAATTTATTTAAATCAGGGTGAAAATGCAGAAAATAAATTACTAAAAAAATGTTAAGAATGAAAGTTTAAAAATCAAAAAAATAATTTATCTCAAAGAGGTTCAATAAATCAAGTTAAGGTAGCTGAAAGTGGAATCGATGGAAAATTGAAGCCAACAATACTTTTACAATGCTAAAGAATTTCCAAGAGACTTAAAAATATCCACGTGATTTGATATTAAACAATACAAATAATAAAAATAATAAATGTACCGAGAAATGAAAAAACTAAGAAATAATTTAGTCCAAAAACTACAAATGAACAATCAAGATTACTTAATCAAATCGAAAAAGAAAAAAATAAATTCTCAAATAATTTATGGGAAAAAGGAATTTCTAGAAGAAATGGCAAAACTTCCAAGAGTAGACCTATCGAAAAAAAGTAGAAGATGGGTTGGTAAGCATAAAAAAAGGTGAAAAACCAAAACCAGAGTTTTATTTATCTAATAAAGAGATAGAGACACATCTTAAATTATTTAAAGATGGAGTTGTAAAAGATTGTAAGTGAAGAAAGTTTTAATAAAACACTAAGAGAATATGGAGGATTTATAGGTCCTGTAGAAGGACAATTTGCAATGCCCAAGTTTGTTTATAATAAAGCTGTTAAAGCATCTAATGGGAATCCAAGGGTATTAGAGGAATTGTTAGGACTTGAAAAAGGTTTTCTAGAGAGAATCCAGTGGTAATAGAACCTAAAGAGTTGAAATTTTTAAAATTTCCTAGTGGAAATGAGCCTGGAGCTTATGTTGGATTATGGCAGCCCCCAGGATTTACAAAAGGTGGAATACCTGAGGCAGTAATAAATCAACTAGCTCCAGATGAATATATAAAATAAAAAGTGTATGAAGGAGTATTTAATAAATGATAGAAATAGAGAAATATAAAAATCATGATATTGTAAAAATGGAGATGAATATCGAATTATATGGGATAGGGAAAAAAAGTATTTTTGGGTATAATGTAACTGAAAG
>BNJU01000396.1_pt1 | contig 104309 bp, 125 predicted proteins | sample 8539281 | NCBI WGS metagenome assembly BNJU01 (sample SAMD00202456, study PRJDB9452) | human saliva metagenome | isolation source: human saliva | place: Japan | reverse complement strand
GGGTGGTCAAAGCCCCAAGCCCCTTCGGCCCCAATCATGGCTTGCACTTGGCGGGCAATAGATGGTCAGACTAATAACCGACATGGTTGCGACGACAATATGACGATTTGGCTGACAATGTCGAGATAAATTCTTCAATAATTGCTAGCAGTACCTCGCTCACTACGCCATCATCGCGAGCGGTTTCGTGCTCAGGCGCGGAAAGTAACGTTGAAGGTGAATTCCTGTTCGTTGGACAATCCACTCGTCACTGGATTCTGGTTGATAAGCATTGATTAGTGGTCGTTGGACCAGGCTTGTCCGGGTAAATAAGCACCTGTTGCAATAATACGACTCATCTTACTCTCCTAATCGTTGTTTAGCGTTATCCAAGAAACGATGCCATAAGTACGCCAGGCCCTTAACTAGGTAAAGCGCCTCTTCCAGGCTCCATGCCGTTTAGGGTCTCGGCTACCATGTTCAAGTGGAACTTACAGTGCGTCCGATAGGTAATTACGCTTGGTTGGCTTGGTAGCTATTTCACGGCGATCGGCTGGGTGAGGACACCACGCTCAACATGGCCTACTAAGTTTTTGGATGGACGCAGACAGGGTCCCCCATGGTGATAGCAATTTTCTTAGCCACCTCCGAAGAGCTCAGAGTTCTAACCCAAAACCAATGGCTTCAATCGTTATGCATTTCCTTGATTGATAAATCACAAACTCACTCATCTTGAGCAGAGATTTCTTCAATTAACAGAATTTCATTAAAGATAGAGACCAAAAATTCGTTCATTTCAAAATATGGTCAGATAGGTCCTCACTGCTCACAGCAACTTATTTTGAATATCAAACTATTTGATAATCGAGAGTTTATCGAAGAATCTGCTCACTGTCCAACACATGTGCTAGACCCTGACATGAGCTTTATGCACTATCACTTGATAAATCAAAGCATGGTCGCGTTTGCAGGATATCTCGTACTTCTTGTTGACTTGGCGAAAGAAAGTGACTGAAAAAGCCCTTACCTTGAAATGTGCCGCCGAGCTTAGAGCTTGTGACTTGTAGATAGCCATCAATCAAGGAGTATTCGCAGGTTTTGGTGGGAGCTGGTGGTCCACTCGCAGTGGACCACTGGCTCCTTTGATTTGCCAAGAAATCAGAATTCGCCGATTTTGTGTGAGCTGAGTCGGTCACTTTCTCGTAGACCACTGGCTCCTCTGTTTTGCCGGAAACCTAGAAGCGCCAATTTTGTGAGCCAGTGGTCCACTTTCAGAGTAGACCACTGGCTCCTTCATTTTGCCGAAAACCACGGGAAATCACCAATTTCGAGGAGCTGGTGGTCCCACTCTCAGTGGGCCACAGCTCCCGCCTACTGACAAGACTGACTTGGCGGCTGGTTACTAAAACTTGAGAACTTATTGGGGCAGGCGCTCCCGCTTGGCACTTAACTAGGTCGCCTTCTTTGGCTGTAGTGGACGCCCATGCTGGTGTCCCCCTGCTCGGGTGCCGTGCCACTAATGGCGTGCCAGGACCTGACCCGAGATGGGTCCACTAGATACCATTCTTTGAGTTTGGACTTGTGCTTGACCGATTAGGGCCGGTTTCTGGAGTCCCACACGGTCATTGAAGGCTTTCGCTTGGCGCGTGGCCTGGTAGTCCTTAAAATCAATGAGCTTGTCCTTGGCCCGTGGGTGGGAGGGCATAGCCGGACTACTGGGTCTGATAGAGGTGGCGGTCCGAGTCGCAGACCAAGCCTGCTTAATGCCGGTCAGGCGCTCTTCTTCCCAATCCAGGAAAGGCTCTGATTGCCCTCTCTGGCCCTTCAGTCGGCCACTCTCCCCCATTTGATCTGGGCCGGACAAGTCCAGGCTAAAACTTGGAATGGAAATAGGGTCATGCCAGCTAATGACGACCCAACACCGAGCATCGACCGGCGGCTTGCGTGGCGGAATAGGATAGCTAGGACGATCCGATGACAGCGCCCGAAGATAGGCGCCAGTAAAAAGCGTAGCCCATGAGACCAAAGCGCAACATAGGCCAATAAGGCGGCGGAAGCCCGAGCTTGCTCTTCTTAAGCAAATGAGATCAAGCCATGTTAACTGGGCCCGGTTGCTATCCACTCGCTGCTTGCGACGATTCTGGGTCGGGACTGGGCGGGTCCAGGCCGGTCTAATTCTTCTTCTTTGGCCATGCTGCTGACGAATTTGCGCCATAAAAGGGCTTGGTTGGTCAGCAAAGTCTTCTGAGGTCACGGGTCATCCAGGAAGCCTCTGAGCGGAGCCAAAAGTACGCTGAATGTCAGCATGATAGTCAGGTTGAAGTCCATGGACGGTTGGTAGTCCACAGGTTCTGGGTCCTGCTCGCTCCTCCTGACGGAAAGGTCCTGCTCGGCTCTTCCAATTCAGATTGGGTCGTCAGCCTCCAATTCGATCAAATCCCCAAAGAACTATCAGACTGGCTGTCATCGTCAGGCTACTGCCGATTCGGCGGCCTTCACTCGGCGTCCTGCCAGTGAGGCACGCCCGATTGGCGACTGTCCTCGGCTTGGTCTTGCCAGTTAGAGGCTACCCACTTTGGCGACTGTCCTCTGGCTGATCCACTGCTGCCAACTAAGACTAGCGGATTGGAGGTCTCTTCTGCTTGGTCCTGCCCGGCTTAAATGACCGTCATGTGGTGGTTCTTGATGTTACGTGGTGCTGACCGGACAGGGACTGGGCTGGCGGTTCTGTCCTCCTGGCAGATTGGCGTCCGACCAGTGCTGAAAGTTAGTTTCCAGAACTGGAAGCGCCGTTTGTGCGAGGTGCCTGCCACTGGGACTGGGTCACGCCCTTGGGCCAGCTGATTGGTCGGGCTTTTGGGCGGTTGACTGGCCCAGGCACGATCAGCTGATTTTCAGGCTGGTTCGACAGGCGGCTCTTAGTCTGCTTACTAGTATCCAGAAGGCTGACTGTCAGGTCACAAGGGCACTTGGTTGCCGGCCTGCCACCCGCAAATCCGCTGCCTCCCCTGCTTTCTTGGGCTAAGTCGGTCGCGCTGCGAGCCTCTTGGTAGGCGCCTGCAGACTAGGTCTAACTCGGATGGTCCTCTGGGTGGTAGAGCTTAACTTTGTTGGGCGTAGGCCCGGCAATGGCCTTCTTATCCGCAGTTGGCCCGCTTAGCCCTAAGACTTGCCGGGGCGTCTTAGCCATGGGCATCCTCCTTCTTCAGCTTCACTATCCTCATTGAGGAATTCTATGACAGTCCGGTCTGGATTCGGCTTCTAGTTCATGGTCCCAATCCGAATCTTGGTCCCAGTCAGATTCCACATCCCGGAAGATATCGCCCATACTGCACCATCCAAGCCCCACTCTAGGTGGTCCTAGGTAGTCAGTGGTTGAATCCGGTATTCTTACTTCTTAGCGATGGAGTTCTGATAACGAGCAAAGAGACGGGAGAAAGCGCATCAGGAGTCAGTTGTGAAGTCTTGCTTTGCTCAGCTCAATTCTTGATAGAGACGCAGCCCGTTCAAGAGCATCCCGCTCTGGTTGGCTGGCAATTGTAGAGGCAAAGCTCCTTTATTCTCCCTTATGGGCGGTATCGAGTGGCATCCACCGCTACCAGGCTCTTGTTGGGAGCCCTGAGCATGTGGGTTTTGACTTCGTCGGTGGCTACGGTCTTGATTTCCACATAGAGGATGGAGTTGATGTGTCATAGGAGATAGGTGACCTGCAAAGGACTGGTCGTCAACATTGCTGAGCTACCGGCAGCTGAGACCGAGCCCAGGGAAGAGATTGTCAACTTGGCATACGTGGCTTCCACAGTGCAGACCTTAGGAAGCGAATGGTTGGCTGATCCTTGCGGACCGGCAGATAGATCCTGGAATCTTCTTGCTAGGCAGAGACAGGTTACGCCGCAATCAGGACGTCGGACAAATCCTTGTCCTCATCCACATGGTTGTGAACCAGTAGACAGGGAGGGACAAATGTCGGTCACCACCAGGTCCCTTGACCTCCTGGGCCGGTCTTGATACCGACTATACTGGCTAAACCAAGGGCCACTAACTCGTCCATCTTCTGACCGCTAACGACCGGCAGGTTAAAGCAGGCGCTTGGAGGTAGTCATTGACCACCGGCATGTAGGAAAGCAACCCAACTAGAATGAGGCCGGTCCTGGTTCGCCCGCGCCAAACTTCCACTTTCCACAATGGCGCTTGGATAGACCCGCATGCGTTTGAAGAGGCGGCTGATTTCAGCCAATAATTCGTGGTAATCTTGTATTCGTGGGACTTGCCAGTCAGCCTGCATCAGCTGACTCGCTCAATTCAGACAATTGCTTCTTAGCGACTCACACTGTAAGAGCAGAGAGTTGCGAGGTGCGGCGGTTGAGGGTTTCAGTTGGTCGACATTGCGCGGCAGACATGCTGGGCAGTGAGTCGGTCGAAGTCGCGCTACCGCCTGGGTGGATACGCTCGGCGATGTGTTTGCGCAATGGAGATGACATTTTTCGAAGCGGTCCTACCGGACACGTCACAGGTCCCGCAAAGTCGAAGACCACGAAGGTCGCAGTCATCTGCCTGGTGACGGGCAATGCGCTGCCCGCAGACGGCTCATTAATAAGACGTTCTACCTTGAGACCCTGGCAATTCGCCCGCCTTCTTAGTCGCTTGGCGTTGCTCCGCGTTGAAGTAAAGCCGGCACACTAGCGGCCGGCTCGGTCACCGTGCGACCTGAAAGGCCTCGGCATCTGCCACCAATTGTTTGAGGACACAGGCCGACAATTCTTCCGGGCGGAAGGCCCGTTTGGACAAGAGTAATTTGGCGGTTGGCCCCATGTGGAGTTTGAAGGTTGGGGCGGTGTCTTGAGGGATGGGTCACTAGTTTCTCCCGGGCAATAATCTTACCGACTTGGATTTCCGACCCGTCATGGTAGACCACACTCAGGGTCAGATCTTCCCCAAAACTGTTTGGGAATCATGCAGACACTTACGTCACTATGAGGCCACCGCCAAAGCTGTTGAGTGGTCCCTAGGTCCAATACCGATAACTGTCATAATGCTTACTCCCTTTTCACGCGATGAATACTGGCGGCCAAAGTTCCCGACGGTGAGGAACTTCAAAGTCAGGGCCATGACCCGCAGATAGTGTTTGGGCTGCCAGAGGCACCTTGATAAGTCGCCCAAGCCAGACCAATGAGCCGAGACGCTGATCAGGTAGCTGACCTGGTTAATCAGGTAGCGCCCTCTTGTCTTCTTGGTCGGGTCCTGGTTTGGCGTTGACATATAAATAGAAGCTGCTACAGAAGATAGAAAAATTGAGGGTGGCTCGTGCGCAAGAACCGGGGCAACCAAGTTCACGCTAGGACCCAGAAGCGGCCAAAATCAGATGAAGACAGGTTGGCCGCATCATAGACCTGATTCTTGAGTAGTGAAAAGGCCCCATGCCTAAGCCCGGCCCAAAACGGGACCGCCACTAGGACTACATCTCAGCAGGCCAAGGTCCGACCAAGGCCGGCAGCAGGTCCTCTTGCCAGACCGCCAGAGGCCAGAACCAGGGTAGCCAGATAGAGGCCGGCCAAGCAGACTGGACAGGGCCAGACTAGCGATAGCCCCTGCTATCCAAGTAATGAGGAAGTGTCCCCAGTTGTTGACCGTACACTATACTCTGGTTCGAAGCGGTAGCGAGACTAAAGGCGTCTAGCGGCCACCAAGAAAGCGACGACGGCATAAACGAAGCAGGCCAAATCGCGATTCCCCAACCAGATTAAAATCTGTAAGCAAAAGCCGTAAGCCAGACCACCAACGGTCGTAGTGAGAGACCTGCTAGCGGCGTACCGACGGTTGGTGGGATACGCAGGGCACCTGCCTGCAATCCTGCCAACGCTGATTGACCCGGCGGCCAGGGGTTTGAGTTAGAGTCAAGGGTCGCTGTGAGCTGAGGACATAGCCGGTGAGTGTAGAGCACCCGTTTATTTCCTACGCTTTCCAGCGAGCATGCGGCGGGAAAGTCTTCCTGGGGGCACCTGCACGTCCTTGTTGGCTTGGTCGACTAGGAGTTCTTTGCCAGGCTGACCAGTCATTGAATTGGGCTTTGACACCGGCAAGTTCTGGGCCGACCGATTATGAGCTACCTCTTTGGCTAGAGTGGCCCGACAGGCCTGGTGCCATCGAGGCTTCGGTCCAGAGAATCGGTCAGTCCAGTCCTTCTCCTCAGATGAGTCATCCAAATCATTAAACAAAGCTGGCGATGTCACGCTGGCTTGCGGCAGCTGAGGGCCCGTGATAGATGAGTACTACTGCCAGAGTTGGGCCGGGGCTGGGCATCCTCACTGCCACTCCTCATAGCGTTGACGATAGAGTGTGCCTCGAGGACTGCCTCATCCTCCTGTGGGCCCCTGGGCCCAATAGCCTTCATGTCTTCTATACGTCTGTCGCGCTCCGTCAGCGCGGTCATATTTGTAGTAGCAATTTTCGTTAGCTTCTGTGTACTACAGATTGAGGCTAGTTGAAAAGTTAGGGCCTTTGTCTTGGGCAAGGAGGCCCATGGGTCTGCTATACTAGGTAGCTAAGAATCCATGAGGGAGGGAGTTAGTATGGTATTAGGCAATTTATTCCAAGGCCTATCCGGCAATATGAGTGGGGTCTCCAAGGACGAGCTTGGCCAGGACTACGACCACCTCTTGATTGAAAAGAAGAAATCGGGCGGGCTAGCTGCCCTCGTTCGGGACCTGGTCATCTTCGCAATATCCGCATTCTCTTTGTCCGACCGCCAGGGCACCACCGGCAAAGAAGGCCCGCTATAAGACCATCTTCCTCATGAGACATTGTGATGTTGAGCTAGAGCAGGCGGCGCCATCGGCGGATGACAGCGAGACTGACCATTGAGTACCTGGACAACATCCGCCTCAAGGCCCACAGCGAAAGTAGCCAGACCCTGACTCTGGAGATTCCCCAAAACGCTATGATATGGGCCCCCTCTACACCATGTTAATGAAACTGGCCTATGAGAACCGGCTAGGGCTAATGGGTAGAGAGTAGACATATAGTAGCTAATCAGCTATATATCTCAGCCATTATTTAGCCAAGTCCAGTGACAAAACGGAAATAGGTCATCAGTATAAAGGGACTTATTTTCGGTTTTGCATTAAAACCAACATCCCTAATATAAGTAGGTGGATTATTTTATATAACTATTCTTTAACTAGAACTGAGTTTGGAAACTTCAGAATAGTCTACTCTACTCCAAATACTATATAGTAGTGCAAAATCTCCGGCAACTTCTCATTTCGTGTTACTGGTCTTGGGTTACTTAAGTATTAGGAGTATAATTTGCTTGTAATGCTAGCAACCTATAAATTTATGCGTCTTTACGTATGAGGCAATGGATAAAGGGAAGTAGCAACACCATGATTAACTAGCCGTATATAGATTTAGATGGTTGTCGGTAAGCTAAAAAGTGATAGCTTTGACATTTCTGGCAAAGAGTGCTATACTATGGTTAATCTTAATGAAGGGCAGAGGTTCTGCCAACCGAAAAGACCGTAGGTATTAGTATCTCTACGGTCTTTTGCGTTTCAGAGGATCAATGTAATGACCAAAGCCGTTTAGATCCGTCACAGATCAAGTCAGCCAATCTTAGAAGCTAGGGGCTTTCTTTCAAAGATAAGAGCTGCAAGCAATGAAGATACTAGAGCGATACGGCTACTGACGAGTGTTAATGGGTACAGATCCTTTCTTAGAGTCAAGTAATCGAGAGAAATGTATATACGAGGGCATGTTTGAAGATATCTGTGCTTTGTATTCTTTCGATCTTGCGCTTAGAGACTATACCTTAGTCACTATGTTAAAGCATTGAGAGGAATCACCAGGAGCTATCGTTAGCTACACCAGTGCTGAAACATTCGGCCATTTTAGAAAGTGATTCTGGCAAAACGCTCAAACTACGAAGACGGCAAGAAATGCAAAGATGGCTATAAACTTGATCAGCTATTACTAAAATTCATCATCCACGTGATGATACTCAACCATTTAAGCACTACAAACGGGCACGTGGCAATTGTCCGCCTTGGATTCTAGTCCAAAGGCATGACCTTTGGCAATCTCATTAATTTTATCAAACTTTCATCAGAGATTAAGAGTCGAGTGATAGCTAGATGCTACGGAGGTGGAAGAAAGCTCCATCACGGAGGGAGCATAAACTTTCTTCATGGAATCAATGTATTTGTTCCTTGCCTACCGTAACCGTTGTGCTCAACACGGCGGTCGACTCTCTAACTATCACTCGTCAGAAAGCAAAAGTCTCCTGTCTGCGCCCCCTATCACGCCAAGCCGAAAGATTAACAGAAGCAAAATATCGAAAGAGGCTTCGGTAAAATGACTGGAATGCACTCCAGTTAGCCCTGTAACATGTGATGATAAAACTCGGCAGGCTCTTCGACCAAAATCTGAAGGACTTACTACTAAAATATTCTCATATTTTCCCTGATAGCAATGATTTCCTAACTCAAGAAAGTAGAGTACTACCCGAGCAAATCCAGAAAGCTATTTTAAAGTTGGCAGTAACATGAAAAAGCCACCCTTGAATACAATGTTCAAGGGTGACATAACTACAGACAGCTCGGGGCAATTCGACTGACATCCCAGGAGATTCAGACCCCGACCGTTCGCTTAGAGGCGAGATGCTCTCTCCAGACTGAGCTACTGAGACATGCTGTATTCTGCAAGTCGAATACCCATCTATTTACGGCATGGGGCGGGCTTTGTCAAGGTCTGTCAGGCCTGGGCTGGGACCCCTTTTTCTTGGCTGGCAGATCTCACTAAGCTCGGTCCTAAGCCCAGCACCTCATAGCGCCCTCCAGTCACCTTTTACTTAACTTGAGTCCTGGCCTCCTCCTCAGCCAGCTCCCAAGTCCAAAGCCCTTCCCACACAAAAGAGACTCAGGACCGCAGTCCTAATCTCCTAATTCTTAGCTTGTTGTGTGAGCGTTGCTTTAGCAGCTTCGAGCTACCAAGGCTTCTACTTCATCAACAGTGGTGCACTCGTTGATAGCTTTGTCAGCCAAGGCTTTCATTTCTTGAGAGTCCAACTTGAGTTAAGAGGGAGCGCGTCTTCAAGATCGAAGTCGCTGACAGAGAAACTCGTCCAAGCCCATCCCTAAGAGGAGTGGCACAGCCGTTTGGTCCCCGAGCCATTTCCCCACATCCCAGTCCATTTGCCTTCAGCATGACGATGCGTCGATGACGTGCTTGATCAAGGTCAAGATAGATGGGTTGTAAGGTTGGTAGAGGTAAGAGACTTGCTCGTTCATCCGGTCCATGCACGCCATGGTGTATTGGATCAAGTCGTTGGTCCTGATAGAAGAAGTCTACTTCCTTAGCAAAATTGATGAGCTGGACAGCCGTGGGCAGGAATCTCAACTCGCGATCCTCGACTTGGATGCAGTCAGCTACTGCTACGCCTTCAGCGACTAATTCAGCCTTGACTTCTTCGTAGAAGGACTTAGCTGAACGGAATTCGCTCAAGGTCGCGATCATTGGGAACATAATCCGCATAGTTACCATGAACAGATCGTAAGAGAGCCCGCAATTGGGTCTTGAACATGTCGCGTTGGTCCAAGGAAACGGATATGCCCGTAACCCAAGAATGGGTTCATTTCGTAGTAGTATTCCAAGTATGGTAACTCTTTGTCACCACCGATATCCATGGTACGTACCACTCATCATGTTTGCCGACCATTGATCCCAATACCGCCTTGTAAGCTTCATGTGATTCATCTTCAGTTGGGAAATCAGCAGAGTCCATGTAAAGGAACTCCAGTCCGGTAGAGACCGACTGCTTCCCATGCTGTTAGCGCAAGACACCAGCTACGTCTTTTTGGCGTCCGATATTGGCGAGCCAATTCCACGTGTTTGCTGTCTCTGGCTTACGGATGGTGCTGAGACCAGTTTTTGCCCATTCTGCTTTTGGTCAGCGAAGGCTTGGGCTTTTTGGCGGTATTCCGCTAGCCTCCGCTTCGCTAGGGTTAACACGTGCTTACCTTCTAAGGCGTCGACGATGCATCAAGTCGCCATCACTTCACACATGGGTTGCTTCCTGGTCCCGACAATAGCGAGGAATTTCCAGAGAGCGCGCCATAATGGCTGGAGTGAGACGGCGTCCGCCAATATTTGTTACAAAGGCCCGAACGTATTTCTTGTTCAATTGCGCCGTGTCACTTGGAGTCAAGTCATGCCAAAGTGACAATGGCTCTTCAGAGATCGTAGCTGGACTTGGTAACCTAACGCCTAGAGAGGGCGGCAAGTCACGCGTTCAGATACGTCTTTTGATGTCACGTACGCCCTTGCATGTGTAGGGTTGTCTTCATTGATTTGACAATTGATGAACATGCCAGCATCAGCAAGGCGCTTCCGCATTCACCTTTTCGTTACGGATAGTATTTTTGATGGTCAGTGTCATCCAATGCCTAATACCAACAAGTGAGCTTCAAAGACCCAGCCTCAGTGTTCGCCTAAAAGGCTCCAATGACCTAAGTCACGAATGGCAGATCTCTTCTTTGGTTGAGCCAGCGGCATCCAAAAGCGCAACTTCGGCGTCAGTGTCTGCTATGACTACTGCTCAAAGCTCAAATCTGCTCTGTTATAGTCAGCAGGAGCGATGGCAATCCCAATACTCATTTGCAATACCCGCTAAGTAAGTCATTACTCAGCTGACTCTCTCTTTTTCATAGTTTGTGTTACTGCTTCAAGCTTCTTTTTCGTCAGCACCTTCTACAATGGTTACGTCAGCCCTGGCTCTACGCCTAATGACATAACACCCATGATGGATTTCAAGTTAACAGATTTACCTTTGTATTCTAAGTTTTTAAATCAGCAGAGAATTTACGCAGTTTGTACCAACAAAGTCGCTGGACGTGCGTGAATCCCTGTTTCCTAGCTACAACGTGAAATTCTTTCTTTTCCATATCACTCTTTGAAAATAGTTTTAGAAGATGAGGATGTAAATGGCGATTACATCTCTTCACGTACTAGGATAACATTTTTCCCTGATAGAACAACTGTCTAGCATTGAAAAATGACCTCTAAAGACGACTAAACGCTTTCTCTAATTTGGCCCCATCTAGTCGCTTTTTATCATGAAAATGTCTTTATGCGGTCTAGAAATTCTCTATATGGTTTGAAAAAGGCTATAATAGACTTTCAAAGGAGGGTCTCGATGAAAATGATTGACGTCACTAATAGTCATTATGACTTTGGTCACTAAACAGCTGGAATGTTCGGACGCATCCATTGTTAGGTCTACAATTCTAGGTCCTACAAACCGTCTTCTATTCAGCTGCCCCCAACCCCACAAGAACATCATCGTCATCAATAAGAACCGCCCTGTGCGCCAGGAAATTGATTTTGCCATTACCAAAACTCTTCCAGTCAAAACAACCGCGACAATGTCCGAAATCCTAGAGGCCCACAACTTTGTCAGATTAGAACTCACATAAGCAGGCGGTACATAGATAGACATAGAGACTGAAGCGCCTGCTCAGTCTCTTTGCCTCTATTACTATTCTTTAGAGCTGACAGAATGTCTTCTAGCGAAGTCCGGCGCAAGAGGCCTGTTCTCGAAGACTGGTACAGCAGTTGTGCATGCCTGCCAAACTTTCAGGGTATGACCGTCTCGTAGGTCAGCTGGCCTTGGTCGTGCGTAAACCCGCACCCGACCCTTTGCGACTCTTGGTGCCACGTCTGTCTTAGGTCTGAAGATGGCCTTTTCCTGACCGTCGATGACCACAGAGGTCGCCTTGAGAGCAGTAGCTCAGAAGGAGTCCTGCGTGATTGATAGGACCGTGCTGCCATGCCGAAGACTACGTTAGAGCTAGCAAAGCCCTTTGGCCGCCAAGCGCTCTAAGATCAGTTGGGCCCGTTCCAGGGTAATGGAGTGCCATAGATAGCCCTGATATGCGATCTAGCACCTTGGCCCAAGTCATTGATCTGGCCTCAAAGGTATCCAGAGTACCTCAATCAGACCTTTTCTTCAGGCGTTTGGCCCTGCCAGCCTGGGACCGTCCTGCAAGGATGTCTTCGGCACGCCAGTCAGGCCGGATACTAGGCGACCCTCACGTTCCAGAAATGACTGACTTAAGGGCTGGTATCTCTCACCACGCGCCAGAAGTCCGAACTGTCGCCTCACCACGCTGACAGCCCTTAGGATAGACATCCGTCAGCAGGTGAGCGGAAGAGTTCTTGCTCCCATTCCTCGCATAGGCACACATGACGCTGTGCCAGTGGCTGAATACTACACAGAATCGGCGCTTTTGCAGTCAGCCTCATAGTATCTTCATGAAGCAACCGTTGGAATGGTGTCCGAGCCCAAGCAGCTGAGCAAATGAGCCGCGCCAGATGCACGGTCGAGGTCATTTCCGAACTCATGCCCCGCATACTGAAGTCATGGGCTTGAAAGTCCACTTCCCACCCCCACCTGTGGGTTTGCAGGCCAGAGCTCTCCAAAAATCCGGCGATAGCCATCCGCCACGGTGGCACTCAAGTCACAGCAACCAGAGGGTGTTGAGCATGGTGGTTTCCCAGTGTACTGACAACCAGAAGAAGTCCGGATGGTATTCTCAATGGTCAAAGACTGCACCTGATGTATGCTTGGGTCCTCCTGCTAGGGCAGAGATTTTTAATAGGGCAGATAGCCCAGGTCGTGCAGGGCCTCCAAAATGGGCCACTACAGGTCCAAGCTAGGAGTGCTTTAACGAAGCGCTGGTAGTCGGCAATGACTGACGCTTAGGCTTTTGGGAAGAAGCCCTGCTGAAGCGTCGGATCAAGTATTCCTTGATATAGTATTGGATCCCGAAGGCCACCATGATGTCGCTAAATTGGTCCCGTTCATTGGAACGTGGGGTCAAGACTGAGCAGACATTTTCTGTCTTGGCTGGTATTGTTCCCGGTGGAGAGTTTGCTAGACTCATTAAGTGGGTAACTGAGTGTATTCATGCTGGCTCATGTCTGAGCTACTTGCTCCTTGCAACGAATTTTCAGAAGCGTTCTCGAACAAGAAGACCGGCTGACCGGCGGTCCTTAGGCCAAGAGGTTACGGCTGAAGAGAGCCAATGAGGGTTGAGGTCCTCTCGTCAATCCAACGCAATCTTGTTGCCAATTAAATATGTCCACTTCCGCATTGTATCTCATGCAGGAGGCGGCTACGAAGACTTCTAATCGTAGCCGATCCAACCGCCCCCGATAAATGTATTCTTCTGTGTGATAGGTTTGTAGAGTGGGATGGCCCCTTCTTGACTAGCTGCTCAATCCCTCTTGTGGAAAGGACTTCTGCTTCATGACGTTCTTAGGCGTTACCTTCATGAAGAGTTCCGGCGTAAAACTGTGGCAGGGGCTTTGAATTGCAGACCGGCATTGCTCTCGTGTAGAGGGTGTCATCGCTAATCTGTAGGTTGCCCAGATCATAGAGCCCAATAATGTCCCCGGCAACGGCCTTTCTTGCACTTCTTCCCGGCGTCATCTGCGATTGCGTAGTGTGGGCCATGCGGATGGTCCCGGCTTGGTCCGCTTGAGGGTCACGCTCATGCCCTGCTCACCTGAGCAGATCCGGACAAGGCGGATCCGGTGCGGTGGGGTTGGTTCATGTTGGTTGAATCTTGGAAGATAAAGCCAGTGCAAAGCGTTCATCGGTTGGTTGGACCACCACTTCCTCTCGGGCTCAAGCTGCTGCGTGGCTGGCGCCAAATCAACTAAAGGCATCGAAGAAGGTTTTGAACCCGAAGATACAGTTAATGTGACCCGAAGAAGACAGGCGTCAACTTACCCGGTTAATGAGCTCACGGTCGAGGCATTGCCGGCTTTCTAACAATAGCTGGGCATCTTCCATGGCTTGAGATAGATAGAGGATTGCTTGAAGGCATGGTCGCTCTGGGCTTCCTGTCTTCATCTAGCGGAATATAGTCAGTCCTCTTCCTGTCTCAAGCCACGTAGTTCCACGCGGTTATTGTAGAGGCCGTAGAGGCTATAGGCAAGTTCTTTCACACGCATTGGCTGCAGTTCATCGGATAGGCATCAATGCTCTAGGACTCTTCCAGTTCCGCCACCAATTCCAGGGGCCCCGACCGTCATGGTCCAACCTGTTCATGAAGGTGAAGATTGTGACTACGCATGGAGCAGACTTTCGAAGAGTTTCTTGTCTGAGGCCCAACCTTTCCCTGAGTCCACCACCATGACCGCGGCATCCACCGCCATCAGGGTCCGGTAGGTATCTTGAGAAGTCCTCGTGCCTGATCCAGAATATTGACTGATAGCCATCATAGTCCACCTGCATACCGAAGAAGTGACGGAGATCCCCGTTGCTCTCGATTTCCAATCCAGTCGGACTTGGCGAATTTCTTGACTGCTTCCCTCTTGGCCTTGACCGTCCCGGCTTCCCGGATAGCTTCCGAGAAGAGCAGGAGTTGCCGCGATGGTCGTCTTCCTGCACGTCCGGGTGAAATAATGGCAAAAGGTCCGGCGCTTGGCTACTTGACTTGTTAAACTCATGTTAGGCTCTTCTTAGAAAGCAAAAGCCCGTGGTTGGTTGACACGGACTTGGAGGCTATGATCTGTTTCTCTTGTGCTTTGGGTTTAAAAGGGACGAGCTTGCGGTCAGCATCGCTGACTGGTTGAGGACTCTTCCCCTACGGGCGCTTCTTTCATAGACTTGACTGCGACCTGACAACTTTCTTGCACTGCTTGAACTGAGAGGAGGCGTCGTCCTCCTGGTCTTGCTTATCTTTTGGCAGAGGATGATGACGCGTTGATTGGGGCGCTCTTGATTAGGCTCGACCGTCATCATTCCTGGATTAATTTCTTCAATTTCCTAGCTTCTTCTTCGGTCAGGGCTGCCGTCTTGTAAGAGGTGGCTAAGCCTTCCGACGCCATAAGCAAAAGCCAGCCATCGTCAGATATTCCTGAAGCTGGATGTTGAAGCGATTGACCCTTCTGGATAGAGGGCACGTCAAAGTCAGTGTCTTGAGGATGCCTTCATACTGTGACAAAATGGTCATCTTTGGGCCTTCATCTCCATTGAGCTGGGTCTGTGTTGAGCGCTTTCCACCAAATCATGGCTGTAGGCGGCGAACTCTTCCTTGTATTGAACCACTTGTTGGTTGGTCTGGTCGACTAGGCGTTGGGCCTCTTCCGTCGATTCTTGGACAATCTGATTACCTGTGTGGCGGGCATCCACAATCCCGTCCTTAAGGGCTTGTTCCATGTCCTGGGTATTTGACCATGTCTGCTTGCAGCCATGTCACTTGTGCTGGATGTCAGCGACCGCTTTTTCTAGCTCACTAATCCGCTGATCCTGATTCAATGACGTTCTACCCGACTACGATTGTAGCCGAAAAGCTTAATCCAATATGGGTTACTTGACTCATATGGTACCTTTCTACCATTCTAACTGTCCCTATTAGTTTATCAAAAACCATCGCCTTGGCATCCTTTTTGATAATCACCTATTTTGCCCTAAATGAAAGGCCTGTCGATATTGACCGGCGACTGGCTGTTAAGCAAGACAGCAACTTTTGATGCGGCTTTGACCCCACTCAAGCCCTGGGTGAAAACTCACGCCAGCTGCGTGCTAGCCGCCCCTTCATAGTCGTAGACATCTTCCGTAATGCCGTTGAAGGCCCGCGACAATGACTACCTGGCAGGCCGGGCGGCCACACCTTCTTGCCCGGCTCTGCCAGCTGGCGGGTTGCCTGCCCCTCAGCTCGCAATGACCAGGCCGCTATAGGCGCCTGAGTCCACAATGGTCAAAACAAATCAGACGTCATACCTGAGTAGGCCTTGAGCAGGGGCTACTTGGCTTGCACTTTGGAGCTCTTAGTGCTCGGTATGAATTAACTTCTGAAGTAGAACCTGGTTCTAGACACAATCCTTCAGCCCAAAGTTGAAGCGTCTGGAAGGTGGGCTCATTGCCATTGGTGGTGGGTCTTGGTCACATAGGTAGCCGTGTGAATTTCTCGTTCATGACCACCACTGACCCCTGCCCCGCGACTGGTCGCAACGGCGGTGACGATGGCCGACCGCAAATTGGCCAGGCCATCTGAGCCCATTTCATTGCTGGGACCGCATGGCTCCCCGTAATGATACAACTGATGTCCAGATCCGCCACTCAGGAAACAGCTGTCTCTTCCAGTGTCAGTCCCGAGGTGACTAACTCATCGAAAATCGCAAATCCCATCTGGCGCCTCAACCAGTTCTTAAGCTCCAACATATGTTGGGGCGTCACATGAGTGACGGCAGGTGAAGAAGTCAATGATAGTTAGGTCAGCCAAGGAATCGGAAAGAATTGCCCTCCTGGCTGAGCAGATTGGTGGAAGATGGCGAGACCTTACCTGTGGTCTGATCCTCGCTCATGGAGATAGTTCCCCCTGTGTTTTAATATGGCAATCCGTTTCATCCTCTGCCTCCCTCCTTGGTCCCTAATCTGGCTATACAATACTTGCACCCCTTATTGTAATATGAATGCAGTGTCTGTAACAAATTCCCACAAAATAGCCGAGACTCATGTATAGAGGCTCTGGGGCCTCTTTTAGGTAAACAAATTGGCTTAACTAGGAGAGTGAGCCCGAGTCAATCAGGCTAGCTGAGTCCATGCCAACGAGCTAGTTAGCCCAAGACTGTCAGGCTGCAGTAGTCCATGCCAACTGAGCGGATAGCCAAGACCATCACTAGTGAGTCCACAACTGACTACAGTTCCGCTAGCCACCAGCCAACCGACAGATAGTCCAAGTAGCTGACCTGACTGAGCTTTTGTCTGATCTGCCACGATCCGGCTGATCCGTGATGATGGCATCGACTGGTTTTGCGGATTTACGGATTTTTCCTCGTTGTCATTTGGTCCAGACATAGACGGCTCTTGCCCCAGGTCGTGGGCCCGGTCAGCCAAGTAGTCCTGATAGGAGAGTCTCTCGATGACGAAAGTCCACTTGTTATCCCAAAGCCCCTAGCTGGATCAGGAATGACATAGCCGGTCCTGATTTCATGCCAGTCCTCAATTTCTCTCCATGATCTCTTGAGGTCCAGGACATGGTCCTATACTGTCTCACGCCCAGCTGACGCATCTTGTCGATAAAGATCTTGAGCGTAGTATGGCTCTGGCTCCTCGTGAGGCTAGAGCTCGACTAGGAGCTTGACGCCCAGTTCTTGGCTCTTGACATAGGCGTACAAAGGAAGGAATGAGTGGCCTGGCCGTCCTGGCAAGCTCCTTCCACTTCCGCCAGGGCCATATCCTGAACCTGGCAGTCAGGCCGAGGCCAGGTGTTTGAGGTTGTAGTCGGGCGACCACAAACTGCAGATCCTTGGTCAGCAGAATGTCCATCTCCACCCGGTTCACCCTCTGAAGCCGCTGCTTCTGGGCTGGGATGCATTCTCCACTCCCTGGCCACATACCTGATAGGGCCACCACCTGCTGCTTAGTGTTAAGTCCACGCTAAAGACTTCAAAGGTCGCTGAGCCATAGCCATGGCCCCCAGCCAAGGCGAGCGCAGGTAGAAGCGCAACCGCGTTTGCCTCCCTGGGTCTAGCAAGTGCAGCTGACTTTCCAAAAGTGCCCCAGGAAAATCAAGAGAATGGACATGACGCCCACCTTGGTGAAGAGGCCAAAGGGCAGTTGACGCCCCGATGAGGGTCAGGACGCCGGCCTGGAACCAGAGATTAATCGCCCTTTGTCATTGATTAGGCCAGGCAGCAAATTTGCACCTAGTACAGCCAGAGAGCCCAAGATAGCGCAGGACATTTACCGAGCTTTTCCAGCAAGGCGCTCCACTGAAGCTTGCAGCCAGTTCTGGCGCGTGGCTCAACCCATTTTAAGCGATTGGGAGAAGGGCGTCGCTCACAGACGCTGACAGGAGGGGAACCAAATCATGGGACGCAGTTGAGAGCAGGAGTAGGATTAGATCCAGCCCCACCATAACCATACTCCCTACGGGCGGGTCTTCTAACAATTCACCCTGCATGAATTCTGCACATATAGGACCCTCCGTCAGACTGGACTCTGAGGACCGGTTTACTGGACTGACAAGGTAATGAGCAAAACACTAACAAAGTCCAACCAATAGACGCATTTGAGCCGGCCTTAGGAAATGGGCTCGAGTAAGCCTTGAGGGTGGCGCCTGTTCTGCGACAGATCAATCACATAGGCCAAGGCGGCCGACAGTTCCAGGTAGAAGAGCAAGTGGCAAAAGACGCCCCAGGACCAGTAGAATGCCAATAATAGAGAGCGGGTTAGCCAGCAGATGACTCAATATTGGCTCTGTCCAGGTACAATCTCGTCGGCCGCACAGGAGCTTCTCAGCCGGGTGAGACAGACTAGTAGCGTTTTCGCAGCCCACTGACTCGAATCTGCGTGCGCTGTCCCCATGGACAGTGGCACTCAAGGCATGGGCGGCCCAATCAAGGCGGCCTCAAGGGATGGGTATTTCAGTTTTGTAGAGCTGGCATATGACAATTCTTTCGATTTTTCCCTCACTAGGAACTATATACTTTCTAGCCGCTGAATATTCACTCGCATATCTGTGCCTCGATAATAGATGTAGTATTTATTAATCAAGAGAATAAAGTTAGAATTTTGCCAATGTTTCTGAAAATTCTCATGAAATTATACTCTTAGACATATACATAGCTTCTATTCAAAGAGATAAGTTCACAATGTGTTTTCTACGAGCTTTTAGCCATATCGACATATTTATAGCTTTCTCAATTTATATTTAATAGGGGGATTATCACTTGAAAGGAAAGTTACTTTTGATTTTGAGCCTTTTTAAGTTTGAATAATTGGCTGGTACATCTCGGTCAGCATTCTCGCACTACCTTCTTTACTTTTTGAATCTGCTATCCTGGGCATTATGTAAGGATTTATGGATGGAAAATCAATCGCCACGGTGACTGAGGGACGCCGTTTGATGTTTTCACCGAGCGCCTGGAGCCTCAATCGACATTGGATTTAGTTTGGCTTCCTTACTTTTCCTTTATTACTTTAGGGATCCACCTCTTCTGGGTAGGCATTATAGAAAAATGGAAAGTTATACTGAATTTGCTAACTAAACTCTATAGACAAAGATAGCGAGAGAAAGTTTTGAAGAAGAAGCATGAAGCGTATTTCTAGGTTTAGACTCTAGTCCCTTCATGCTTATTTATTGTCTGCAATAGCTAACAGCACCACCTCACCTCAAGTAAGCCTCTTTCATGATCCACAAGTGCTTTGCTTTGTCAGACAGCTTTCGTGCCAATCAACAAGAGGTTCTAGCTGACTTGTCGATGTCATGTAAATGGACGAAGCTCTAATTGGGTTCTTCTGAAGAGCTCGAAAGTCGGCAAATCGTCTCTTCTGACCATTTGGCGCCGATTTTTCAGTCGCAAGTTGCGCCTCCTTGATGGTTGCCAGGCCAGAATCTCACCCAAGTTGAGGACTCGCTTGCCACCAATCATGAGGATGCGTTCAGCAACTCTGCAGTACAAATTGTTCGTGGAACTCTGCTATATTGCGTCTGCAAGCCTCAGCAATTTGTAGAAGTCTGGCTCTCTACATAGAAGTGCGAAGATGCACCCCATATAAAACACCTAGTTGGCTGTGATTTCGTTAAGACGTTGAACGGTTGGACGATGAATCAAACGACTCTCACTGAGTAGGATTTTCATCTCATCTCACCATTATGGACCCTCTTAGACAGGCAAAGCTGTATGAAATATGGTACCTTTTTAATAAGAGTAATTCAAACTGAGGTCTGTGTGTGGAAAGATAGAGCTGAGCAAGGCCAAGAAAGGACAAGCCCACCCTGTTTGGACCAGAATGGCTCAATTGTCGCGAAGTGCATCGCCCATACAGCCGCCACCACTCAGAATGCGTTGATCAGCAAGACTAGGGGCCAACCCTTTAGGCGCCGAGGGCAAAAGTAAGCCATGCAGAGCATAAGGTCATGCGCAATAATAAACCACGAGTAAGAATCCCTGATTTTCAGAGGGTATTGGAAACTTAGTTCGCCTAGCTGCTCTGACTACTTAGAGAAAACCTGGCTGAGAATCTTCATGAGGTCGTCGTCACCGTCTCCAGATACACATAATATAGAAGAAAAAGCGCTGATAAAAGTCATGAGAATCTTCGAAATAATAGACACAGTAAAACTCCTTGTTGTTGATTAGTAACTTGGCTAGCATAAAAGGAGAGCCCTAACCTGTCAAACTCGCTTGGGCGCGGAGTTTTCCGCCACTCCCGGACATTGGGCCGGTTTCGCCTTCCTGCTCTTTCCTTGACCTCAGCTTAGTGGTCCACTTCCAGAGTGGACCACTGGCTCTTGGCTACTTCCTGACTTTCCCAGACCCTTCCAGCCTTCTGCCGTGCCATAGTGGTCCACTCTTCAGCGGACCACCGGCTCGCTAAGCATCCCCAGTTTCCGGCCCTTCCGGACTTCACACTGCAGCTTAGTGGTCCACCTCAGTGGAACCACTCGCCTCTGCCGCCTCTCAGCCTCCAGCCCTTCCCGCCTTCCGGCTAGCCAGTGGTCCCACTCAAAAGTGGACCACTGGCTTCTTGGCCTCTTTCTGCTCGCCTCTTCCCGACAGTCCCCATAATTGTGTAAAGTAAAGAGCCAGGCAACTTCTGGCACAATGCAGCTGTCCGGAAAGACATCGAAAGAGGAGATTACCATGACTTGTACCTTTAGTTATTGAACCTAAAACCTAGAGAGAACTAACAGAGGCAGTTTGGAAAGAGGACATGAAATACACTTATGAAGTCAAGCACACAATGCCCCCAATGCCTACATGGAAGAAGAATGCCACCAGCTCTATCCCAAGCCAGCTCCTAGTGAACGCTCCACCAAGAGACTTATCGCAATGGTTATTATGAACTTTCACCACCCATCCATCAGCAACTTTAAATTATAAGTCCTAATGCACTGTGCCCCATGAGCGAAACTGAGCCTTGAACGCTACTTCAGCACAGCTCAGGCCCTCCTGCCTCCAAGAGGAAATGGTATTAATGGTGTCTCACGGTGTTACTTGGACGGTTCTTGGAACTGTGGCGAGATTTGTCCTGTCCTTTTGTGTCAGATGTGATGAAGCGGCTGATCCCAGATTTAGTTTCAAAACTGGACCCTGACCCATAGTCACTTTGCCAATTCCCCACCTCGATGCCTTTACATTACAAAAGCGGAAGAGTGTAGTCCATATGGTCTAATGAAGTAAGGCGTTAATTGAGCTAAAGCAAATCATTGGCTTTGGTGTCAGAAGAAGAAAGCAAGAGTCAATGGATCTTCCTTCTTTGTCCCTAAGAGCCCGTGGTTTGGAGCCAGCTCCACCCTGATTATTTCTGTGACGCTCATCTGCCTCAGAGCAGCCATCCAGCACTGCTTGCCTATGTGCCTGCAACGCTATGGCAGGTCTTGGTTTCTTTTGCCCACATTACGAGACCAATTCCTGCAAAAGGGAGTTTCAAGCAATGTTATTGAAGGCCAGTATTCCAGGCACCTACTGAAATATGTGGCGGCTTATTGAAGATTTGAGGCCACTGTCGTGACAATCCTCATATATCAGGCTACTCAGTTTTAGATGAGGCCGTAGATGCCGTTCAGTTTACATGGAGCCTGAGATTACCATCAACTTGGTGACGACTAATTCTGTCTGAATGTTTGAACTGTGAAACTGACGGCGGTGATGTACATTAAGGCTCATCCTATTGCCGCCTTGCTGGAGTTGAACATTTAATTGTTATCCCCATTGATCTGGGGTAAATGATGCTTGGGTGCAGGCCAACGTGTCCCTCCTGGTCAATTTCACCAAACGCAAACAAGCTTGCAGGACAGCCATATATTTTTACATACAGGATTTTGACTCTGACTTTTCCAGCTTTTTTTCGATCTAGTGTCCACTTCCAGAGTGGTCCACTGGTCTTCCGCCATTTTCTCAGTTTCCTGCCCTTGCCTGTTTTAGTTTAGGTGGTCCACCTAGAGTGCACCCTACTCAGCTCTGGCCTCTTTCCCAGCGTTTCCAGGCCTTTTCCGGCCTTTCTAGCTAGTGGTCCACTCTCCAGAGTGAGCCACTAGCTCTCAGCGTCAGGCATTCTCTCGACTCTCTCTCTTCAGAACCAAAGAAAAGAGCCAGCCCATAGAGCTGAGTCTCCTCCTTCACCCAACCACTTAGCATGCGGACATATTTAGTTTGCGCTTAAAGCTAGCACGCTAGCTTGGGCTCATGCACTTTGACCGGTAACGGTCACGCTTTTGCTGGCCCAGATCGGTGGTGACGGCTTTGTTGACGCCGGCTACCGAGCATAGCAGGTTCCTCTAATATTTTGGCGCAGCCATCACATTTCATGGCTTCACTAGATAGTTTTCCATTATAGTCTCTCCTTTTGAGAGCTTAAGCCTTTAAACGACGCACGTAGTCGCAAGGCAGTGACACGACTGAGACGGAGCTGAAGCCTGCATGTCGCGCCCGCCAGCATCGGGTTGAGAAGCGGCCCGCCAGAAGGTGCAAGACGACAGACTGGAATGCCCAGCACATTTGCCGGCAGGCTCAGAATAGGTTCTCGCTTAATATTGCGGATGGTGGCCTGACTCAGTTTTGATGAAAGCGGTCGCCACGCTGCCGGGTCAGAGCCCGCCGAGACCATATCGGCCGACCCGGCCGGCTAACATCGTCCGGTCCCCGCCGCCAATGGCAAGCCCATCTGCTCGGGCGTGCCAGGCTGCATCGTTGATGCCGTCCCCACCGCGCCACCTTGAGTCCCTTTAGCCTGGCAAATCGGCAGCCACTCACCTGGGCCTTGTCCGCAGGCAGAACGCCTAACACTACTGGCTGGACGCAGCCAGCTTCTGTCAGGCCAAAGCCCTGCGCCGTCTTGGCAGTGTCGCCCGTCAACCTCTAATAACCTGCAAGCCCACGCGCAGGCGGCGGACAGCCTCCGAGCTAGTCTCGCCCGAGCGGGTCGGCTGCGCACTCTGTCGGCCTGGGAGCTCATGCTCATTAGCCACATAAGTGGCGTCTTTGCCCTCAGCCGCCAGCCGCCGCCTGCTCTTCTGCCTGATTCCAAATCCAGCCCCTGCTCCTGTGGCACGAAGCCGTCGGTTGCCCAGGTAATAAGCTCGCCTGATCTAGCCGGACTTGAACCAACCTGACCCGGTCAGAGTGGAAGTCAGTCACTCGGCAAAAGCTAGCCTCCAGCCCACGGGCACCGGGCCAAGCAATGGCCTGGGCCTGAGTAGCATTGCTCAGAGTTAACTCTCAGTACTGCGGCTAAGGCCAAGATGATAACTGATCTGGCGTCCAGCCTGTCACAAAGGCAGACATCGTCACTGAGGGTTGGCTCTGGGTCCAGTCCCCGTCTTATCCAAAGCACTACCGCGTCCACTTGGTGGGCCATTTCCGTGTGCTGTCCCGGACTTAATCAGGATGCCCTGCTCGGCCCCTACCACGGTCCCCACCATAATGGCGGTTGGCGTGGCAGACTCCAGCGCACAGTGGGCGAGGCAGCCAGCTAGAGCGGCAGTGAAATAGCCAAGGCAAGGCCCAGGACAGCCTGCCAATCGGGTACTCAGGCCAGACCTGCCAGCAGGGCCATTTGAGTCCTTAACTACCGGCACGAAGACAGCTGAAACTCGGTCAGCCAATTGGGCAGCTGGCGCCTTGGCGAGCCTTGGGCTGCTTGAACTAAATGAATAATCTGCGCCAAGGTGGTGTCTTGGCCCACTATTGGTTTCTAGCAATTAAAAGACCCTTGCTGGTTGAGGCGGCTATGCCCACCACTTGGTCGCCGTGCAACTTTAGTGGCAACGGCAGCTACCCTCGCCGGTCAGCATGGACGCGTCCACCCAGGATAGCCCCTCCACTACGCGGCCGTCGACCAGAATCTTTTGTCCAGGACGGACCCGAAACTGGGTCGCCCACTTGGACTTTCGTCCAGTGGCGGGGTCACTTCCTGGCCTCTCGTAAGACCTGGGCCTCTTGGGGCGCTAGCTAATCAGGGCCTGAATGGCGGCTGCAGTCTGGCCTTTGGACCGGGCTTCGAAATAGTTTTGACCCAGTGTCACCAGGCAGGGATGACGCGGGCTGACCCATACAGAGGGACATGGCGCATGGGTGATTGCCCAACCAGACCTGAATAATACTACTAGAGACTATAGGCTACCGCCGCGCCTGGTCCCTCAGGGGCCACGGTGGAGTCCAAGTACTTAGATGCAGCTCCTTGACCAAAAATGCTTAAAGCCATTTAGGAAGAAGGACCGCCCCAGCCAGAGAAGTCAGAGCAGGGTCAAGGCCAGCTGCGGAACCAACAAAGAGCCGACCACCTCCAAGTGCGATGGCGGGAGCCAGCTGGCAGGGCGCTACCATTTCGCGGGCCATGGCGACAGGCAGTAGAGCAAGCGCGATAACATAGCTGACGGCAGAAACGACGCCAGAGAGCTCAGTCTATGGCTGGCCTGGCCTTGAGCCACGCATGATCCGCCTGCTTGCTGGATTTGCGCAGCTTGGCTCAGCAGTCTGGGACCTGCAGCGATTCCGGCCGAGACGCCTCTGCCACGGTTTTCTGCGACTATTTCTCTTCCACTACAGTGCCTGGCTGGTAGGTCACCATGACAGGACTTCAGTGGCCAGATTGACACCAGCCGCGCGCTGAAGCTTCTGGCAGGCTGCCGACTGCAGACTCCACACATTGGCGCGCGCAAGAGGGCACGGACTATGCCTGCGGGGCGAAGCTTTGCGTACGCGCGTGGACCAGCGCAACCGGCCTGTTTGACCGCATGCCTGCAAGTCTGTGCTGACACTCCTTCTCTGTCTCCAGGCTTGACTTTTCAGTTGCTAAATCTCACTTCAGAGCTGACTTGACGCTCGTTACGGCCTGCGGGGCCACTTCCACTGCATGGGTACACACAAGCATAGCGCAAGACAAGCGTGAACCCGCATATTCTTTGTGGTCATCAGGTCACCTTTAATCTCAATTTTTGAGATTACAGGCGTAAACCCTCACTATAGTATAACACCTTAGATTACATTGTAAGCCCTCTTTTGCTATCAGACTGCAGACCGATTTTACTTATTTATAACGGAATATCTCTTGACGCATTATACATGGCGTTGTATAGTATAGTGTAGAAAGGAAGAACGCCTATGGAGCTCTAACTCAAGCGTGGCCTTTGGAAGTGCGTGGTGGCCGCCCTGCGCCAAGAGACTCTGACTGCAAAATTGTCAAAGATGTCGGAATACACCTCGATCTCCGAATCCACCCCACCCCATCCTCAGAAGCGATCAGAAGCCAACTGTATGGTGGTCATGCATCGATTGGAATACATGAGGGACTGCTACACATAGTGCATCACCGCCTCGACCCATGTCGCAAAATACAGCCAAATCCAGAACTTTCTCCCAGGACTGGGACGCCGTCATGAAAGCCTACGCTTTATCCTAGAGATGACTCCACTATGAATAGATACTGACTTCAAACACCAACTAGCTCTCTTTGCGCTTGTCCAGTCTACCCGAGGAAGAGCGGCCACCACCCTGCAATCGCTAACTCTGACGAAATGATTGATGACCGCCTCAGACGAAGGCATGACCGAGGACTCAAAGCGTAGCGATTTGTGATTTAGATGAACATTGCCAACCGGATTCTAGCGGAGCATCAGCCTCTTGAGCGTGGGTCAAACAAAACTCAAAGCCAAACGCCCTATTTCCGAATAATTAATAGGTCTCTGATTGCCCTGACCTTCCCATCCGTTACCACTTATTATCACGGTGCCATTTGGCTTTCACGCCAGTATGAGTGTTGCAGCCTACTCTCGCCTTCTATGTCACGTATGTCTTTGCCTTTATTTTGGCGGTGCATTCATAGCGGTGGACCAGCCCTTTCACCTCCGGTTTTCAACTTGATTAATGCCCTTCTTCAAACTTCTGCGGGTCTTTCCCTAGTCGGTCTTGGCCTCTATTCAAAGCCACGGCAGCTGCTTGCGGCTTTCCGCAATCTCAACCATCGACTGCGCTGGATTCACTCGTCGCGAGCTAGACTCACCTAGAAAGGAGCTTGATGATGAAAAGACCTGACTAAAATCGCGCCTGGCACTCATTATCATTGGTCTCTTGTCCATTGACGGCCTTCGCCCTATCGGGTGGTGACCTGACTCGACTTTTAGTAAGCCGGAACGCCACAGCTCAAGCAAATACCAAGCACTCAGCCTAGCGATGTGACCGAGTTGGTCGTCAAGGCTTCGATTGCTGATGTGACCGTCACAGGCGCTGACTCAATCCGACATCAAGATTGACTCATACCGAAAGATCGCAGCATCAACTGCAACATCATCGAGCAGAAGGCTCTCGCCTGATTTATGCAATCTAAGGCCAGTTCTTCTTCTTCAATTTCTGTGGTCCTTCAACCCCTTCGGCATCTCAGTCACTCCCACAAGATTAACATACCCTTCCCAAGGAGGCTGGCCGCCAGCGGAGCGTCAGGTCTCGACTCAACCATCACCATCCAGCGACCTTAACCTCAAGGACAACCTCCTCAAGCTCGACGGACTCGACTGGCGACATCCAGCCTAGACAGTGCCATTAAGGCTAGCAAGGACGTTAACGTCTCTGCCTCAGCTTGGGTAAGATTAGCCTTGACCAGGTTTCCGGCCAAAACTCAATGACCTATCTGCTTCAACGGGTGATATCCGCACCAAGCAAGCCCAGTAGCTGGTGTGTACGACCTTCAAGGCCAAGAGTTCAACTGAAGTGGACATTCAGGACTCTGAATGACACGTGTCCGGGCAGTGATCTCTCCTCACCCGGGTGATACAAGCGCCAGACGATCTCAAAGCAAACGCAAGCGACTATCAAATCGACACCAAGACCAAGGGCAGCAAAAACCGCAAAGACGACAGCGCCAGCAAAGAAAGCTCAGGTAGCACTCGTCAACTGGCAATGTTAACGTCCAATTCTCAGAATAATCGAGATTGCAAAAGAGGCCCAAGGGCCTCTATGCTGCCTAGCTTTTTGCCTTTGATTTCTGCAAGCTTAGCTACACGCGGGTCACTCTAGGCGAGTTAGGCCCTTGTGAGTGACTGGCTTTCAGCCAGCTCATGGCTGTCTTCCGTCTGACGCCTATGGTGGCCCAGTTGGCATAAGATAGAAGAAAAGAGGCCTGAGAGCACAATCACCCTTGTTATTCCTCGAAAAGGGAGATGCTATGAACGAAACACATCCACTTCTATCAATCCCCAAAATAGGCTTTTAAAGGGCTACGTGTTCTTGGCCTGTAGCTCTCTTGCCCGTCTATTGGTTTATTTGTAGAACTCAAAGGGAGACACCAGAAGTCCCACTCCAGTCGTTCTGAGATATAGTCTCGCCCCTTTGCTGAAATTTTATACGGATTAATTCCGCATAGTAGTCATTGGTCACCCTAAGAACGGTAGCGTCATCCCGAATGTCGATAGTGTCACGCTCAGCACAAAACGGTATCTGCAAATTCAAGAGCCCCCTGCCAAAGTACGAATGACCTGCTTAATTTGGCGCAAAATATAATCATTTTCCAGCAAACACAGCCTCCTCACTTTGACGACTGATAACTCTGCTTTCACCCTTATTATATAGCTCTCTAAAACATAAATAGGCCAACCTCATTTTATCGTACAGGGATTTTTCTGACAGGATTTGTCCCCTCAACTTTGCCACCAACTTTATGAAGCAGGGCACCAGACTTGCGCATTTCTATGCGATCCCCAGCCTTGGCCACGTCAGGTAAGCGAGCAAAGCATGGCCCTAGGTGGCCTGTTGATGACAGGCGCATGAGTGGCCTCAGCTGCGCAGACTAGGGCCCACCATAGACCATTGGGCAAGGCGGAAAGAACTCAACACAGGCGAAGCCGGTCCCGCCACAGAGAGTCCACTGCCCTCAGCACCCGGCCAGGCCAAGGCAAGGCCTAGACAGGCAGAGTCCTCAGACCTCGTCATTAGCCATCGCTTGTCTCATTTGCGAATTGACTTAACGCGATCCTGGCTCAGCCATGTATTCTTTGTCGCCAGCTGGTGCCACCACGCTACCTTGGAATGGTGCCCAGGCACGTAATTTCCAAGTAGATGGGATATTGTATGCTTAGGCAGCTTACTTTTCGTCTACTAATAGGTATACGTAGTGTTGCACATGTCCATGCCAATGTTTTGTTCAGCCAATGCCAACCGCCCACAGCGGCTAAGTTGATCCCATGTGCCACCCACCCAGGATTGAAGCTGCTTCAGCGTAGAGTGAGATTAGCAGCTTGCAAGCCTCTCTACCACTTCTTGGTCTTCGAAGAAGAGGATGGTCCAGCTCCTGCTGCGAAACCTGCTAAACGACCTTTAGTCCCTTTCATAAAGCCTCCGCTAGCTACCTTTTCTGCGTTCGCGTAGGCAATCTCGTTCTAGAAGTCCCAGACTCTCAAGCAGAACAAGATGACGGCACTTAGCTGGAATTGAGAGCTGAGCAGATAGTGCTTCTTTCTCATAGCTTCTTTTCTGATTGATTTCAACAAAGAGCATCGTTAGAAACTCGAAGTTCCTTTACCGAGCGCAAACTGAACGACGTTTTCACTTTGCACTGGTTAAAGCTGGACATATTAATTCACCGGCACTCTTTCTATTTTCCTGCAGTCACGCTTAGGATAATATTTAATCTCACCTGAGTATTAGAGCGCTATGCGCAATGGCCTTTCTAAAATCATCCACCTACATCTCTTGCACAGTATTGCGCTTGGAGTTCATTTTCCTGTAGCCGCCTGACTTTGCATCAATTTGCCATCCACCGCATGGTGACATTGCGCTCACCGGACAGTCCTGATGTGCTAGGATGGAAAATTCAAAGATCCCTCCTTGTCAACACACTCGTCTGCCACCGTGACGCAGAGATGTCATAAAAGTGATATTGCCATCCAGCTTTATGACGCGACACCGCCCTTGACGCGACCTCGATAATGCCAGCACGCCTCGCCGCGGATAGGACCGACCGGACGACCACAGCTGACTTGAATACTCTCCGCTAGGAAGTTGCTTGGCCACGCGCCGCTGGTCTTCATCTCAAATAGGTGACGGCATAATGAATGGACTGCAATGGTAAAGCGACTTTGATATTTGCATAGAATCAAGATCCCTATTTCTTACTTTCTGACCATGCATGTGACGACTTAGTTGATGCTTGGGCATCCATCTGCACTGGTCACGCCACATTGGCGACTGCGACATGAGGGCTCCACCCTCCCTCCTTATTGTGAGGAGGATAACATGACTTTCTCTGTTGGCACGCTCGTGCTAATCTTATCATCCTCTCTTTTATTTGTCAACCCTGCCGACTTAAAATTTTATAAGGGCTCATTTTGTTTGTGATATAGAGCCATTCTAGCCACAATCGTGACCAGCTTTAGAGCGAGCGCACAAGCAAAAATTTTGAGGTGCCAGTGCAAGTTAGCCCCTCCCATTTGCCTCTAACCTCAAACACGAACGAGGCCATATCTCTGGCCCCGGCCATTCTCGTTTTAGCCACAAGGCACAACATATCTGGTTATGTAATCATAGCAGAAGCCCTCTGCAAGGGCACGCCATTGCAAGCATTCTGGGAGGACCACTCCATCGCAGCCCACTCCCATCTGATATTGAAATTGCCAACTCTTGTTAGCCCTCAAAGTCCCATCGAAGACGTCGCTGCTTCAGTGGGCATGAAACCCAAAACCTCTCCGCGGCGGCCACATCGCCAAAAGCGGACAGCTGGCCTTTGACCCAAAGCAAAGCGCGTTTGCGGCAGCTAGTCCTAGTGACGCATCATATCACCCCTACGCCTGCTGGCGAAGGTAGAGACTACGACCTCAGTAGGTCTGGCTGATGCCCTCAGCCCGATTGGCAAAGACAGCCGCCGCCATCGCCTGCGCGAACCGTCTCGGCCCAGTCTTTGTCAGCCGCCACTGAGGCAGCTATGCCCAAGTCATTCCGATGCAAGATATCAACCTGCACCTTACACCGGGGACTTCCATGCCATCGGCGCAGCTAACAACCCTGCCAAGCGCCATGTTGGACAACCACATCCCACCACGGCAATGCGTTCTGAGGCATCGACAGCCGTCGCATCACCTGGAAACGGGTAGTCGACACGAACGCAGACCTCGCCACATGCGCCATATTGTCAACGGCCTCGCAGGCAAGATTTTACGGCGTGCCACGCGAAGAGCGGCCAATACGACATCACCGTCGCTTTACTGAAATCTGCGACGGTCCTCTGCTCAGCGACCAGCCTGTCCGACCTTAAGGGAGCGCCTGGCGCATCACTCGTGGCCCTATACGGCCCGACTGGTCGTCTTCCCGTGACCGCTGCTGACCACTCAGAGGCTGAGGCGCGCGCTATGCAGCCTACTCTGCCTGCTAAGAATGCGTAACTCCAACCTGGTCCAAAACCCTCGAAGAGCACTCCTGCCTTTGTCCACGGCAGTGACCGACGCTACACATCGCCCACGGCATGTAACTCGGTCCTAGCTACCGCTACAGCTTGCAGCCAAAGCGGTTATGTGGTCACCGAGGCTGGCTTCGGTGCTGACCACGAGGCAGAGAAAGTCCTAGATACATCAGTGCCGCCTGGCTGACTTGAGAGCCTGGCGCAGTCCGTGCTAGTGCCACCATCCCGCGCCCTCAAGATGCACATGTGGCGCGCCTAAAGACCAACTTAGGTCCTGAAAACGTGGCATGCCGTCAAGCCATGGCTTGCCTAACCTCGCGGACAAGCGCTGGCGACCATCCAAGAATACTCGGCCTGCCAGTGCAGGTAGCGTTCGACAAAGTTCCCAAAGCGACACGAGACAGACTCCTGAAGCCGTCTACCAGGCCCGCCAAGCCCAGCGTCGAGACGTATCTATCTCTGATGTTTGAGGCCAGTAGGCAGGGCCGGCGGTCGCGAGTTTGGCTGGAGAAAGTAGTGGCTCTGACGGAGCGCCCTGGGACTTCCGCCACATCTATGACCCGGAAGATTCCGCATCCAGGAACCAAGATCACCAGAGATTGTCCAAAGGGTCTACGGTGGCGCAGGCACTCGCCTGACCCCAGCGGCGCGTGGTAGCTCAAGGAGCTGTGAAGACCTGGGACCTGGCCATGATTTAGCCAGGCTGTATAGCCAAGACCCAGCACTCCTTCTCCGCAATGCTAAGCCTGATTGGGGCACCTCAAAGGACTTCACCGTCACCATGGCTAAGAAACTCAAGTCCTGCCGGCGCAGGCCTCATCGTGGGCTTTGACCGGTGACATCGCGTGACCATGTGCCAGGTCCGCTCAAATCCCCTGCTGCTGAACATGTATCAACATCGATGCCGACGGCAGGTATGAGCCTCTTCTAATCTAGAATCTACAACAGCAAACGAAGGCTGCCTGATGGCAGAGGCTCTCTATGTTATCTTGTAAAACTTGGTAAAGTAATGCAGCAAGGCATGGGCCACAGATCGTCTTCGATTGGACAGGGTCACATAGTCGGGCCTGGAGCATAGCTGGCCTCACTGGCAGTGAAATGCGCCATGACTCACTGCCTGACCTGGCCCACCTGGAACATGGCTGAGTACATTGGTCCCCATCGCCAAAGGCCACGAGGTTCCTATGCAGGTCAAGCCTTCTCCTGTCTGGATATGGACACCTAGGGATTTCTGAGCCAGACGCGGCGTCACTTTCCAGATACAGGAATGCTGAGTCCGAGAGAGACCGATTTCGGCTTCTGGATAGGCTGCCAGCGAGATGAAGCACGACGGCTTCCATGAGCTTCATGGTCCAAGGTTATAGCATGAGCTTGAAGCCTTTGGCGCTTAAGGGGCCTGCAAGAAATCCCAGTCCACTAAGAGCAGCAGTCTACCGACCAAGTCGATTCTGTCTCGTAAAGCCACACAGTCATCGTAACGGTCCACAAACCAGGTCTGCGTCGTCAGATACACTTTATGCTGAGGTCAGGATAACGGCCTCTTAAAGTCCAGGACCAGGGTCTTGGCTAATTCATATTCATCCGGACCTCATAGACCCAGCTCTGGTAGCCCTCAGGGCTGGCTCTGGAAAGATATAACATGCCATTGAAGCTCATGTGGACATCATGGAGTCTTAGTTGATCACTGATATGGCCTCCACTTGTTCCACTTGAGCGAACGAGGCTGAGGACCAGGGTCGGGACAGGCACCAATTCTGGCGAATGACTTTGGGCCGTCTCCGAGCTACTGCGTACCGTCACTCCGCAGAATGGTTCCACCCATATCGGAAAAAGAGGTCTAATCACCAGTTTGCCTCCTTGCTAGCTCGGTGCTGACTAATACTCCGCCTTGGCAAAATAGTCCTCAAGCTTCCGTCACGGCGATTTCAAGTCTTCTTCCTCTGCCTTCTTGGGGCAGGCGTGTAATTCCAGGACCTGGCAGTTAGCTGGGACACAACTCAGATAGCGGATCTTCTGCAGTCAGCACCAGTTGCGTTGGTGGCGACTAGACTCAGCAGGCCGCATATTTCTGGTCGGAGCTCTTCCCAGCTACATCGAGTCCAGGGTCAGAAGACGTTGAAATGCAGACTCTCAGGCCCATCACCCCAAAAGATCAGGGTGGTTCTGATAGACCATGCAGGTAATCTCGGGCCACTCCCGGTCTGGCGAAGTCGTCACTTTACACTGGGGATAGGTTTTGGACTACGTGGTGCCAGCCTCCCATTGTGGCGGCGAGACAGGCCAGCATTGGCGGGATTAACCAAATCAAGCCGAGCGATTAGCGAACCGCAAATTGCAAGCAGGACGCCCACTACATACATTAAGATTAGGCAGAAGAGGCAGCGAGCAGTGGCGCCATAGCGCTGAGCGAAGGCCTAGGCCATAGATGCGGGTGCCTCGGGAAATGGCTGCTGCAGAGGACCCATGGTGATGTAGCTTTTATGCGACATAGTTTACTCCTTGATTTGACAATCTAATGCTAAACGTTCGTTCCTCTAAGGAAAGCGATCTAGCGGAAGTCTTTAAGGATTGTACGATCATGATCGATAGGAATCCTGGGAGAGCCCGGTAGATGGCCAGGCCAGATACTGCATGGTAGTGGGCAAATAGACGGACTGACCGTCTTCCAGGCAGGGGCACTCCAAGGCCACGCGCGGCAAAGTCTGGCAGTGAACCAGAGCGCTAAACTCTCACTGAGCCAGGCAGCGCCCTTGGAGTTCATGCTCGTGGCGGTCTGCCAAGATACGCAGCCCAAGTCCTCCACGACGGCTCTTCAGCAGCTCAAAGTCATAGATACGTGCGGTCAGGGCGCCTTCCCACAAGCGGATCACCTGGCACATGAATGTCCCGGGTCGCGCGCCACCCAGGAGCGGGCCCGTCCGAATCACTTAGACCAGAGCCGACCCCATCAAGAGAGGGTGCAAGGCGCACTTCATTCAGGGCCTCTAGGCAATGCTTAGGCCTCTGAAGCAAGGGACTAGTCACCAACCCACTTGGCTCCCTTCCAGGGCTGGCCGCGAGCTTAATTTCTATCTAGGAAGGCGCAATGAGGCTTGCTTTCACGCCACTAGGCTAGTGGCTTTGCTTTGATCTGGCGACGCTGCCCACTGCGCAGAATATGTCGAGCCAAAACACACCATAATCCTGCATTAGAGGCGGGCAGAAGTAGCCCTACTGTGTCGTGGGTGGTAATGACCCAGCGCGTGTCTGGCCCTATAAGCAGGCCCTGAGGTGTGATAGGATGATCACTCATAATCATAGGCAAAAGCCCTTAACAAGAGACGCGACTCAACCAAAGCCCTTGAGCACGGCAGGCATGCGCTACCAAATAGGAGAGATGAAAATCAGATGATCGGCCCAAGTTGCCAAGTCGCGATGAGGGCCACTTTGCGGGTCCTTGTCTAAACTCGCGACGTTTATGATCTTGATCCGAAGACTGGGCAGGGGATCGAAGCCCTTTTCCTTATGCTCCTGGTAGAGATCCAGGGTCTTGACTTCATAGCGACTCGCCAGCCCAGCCTGCACGCGGGCTAGGATTTGGGCATTGAGCCCTTGATGATTGGGGTAGGCATAAACAATTAGACTTTTCATGGTCATAACCTCCTTATAATCTATGCGGTATTAGTCGACTTGCTCCTCCTCAGCCAAGAGCGTTGGGAAGCCATACTCATGAAGTAGCTGGCCAGACGGGTTCAGGACGATAGGACGCTGAGCAATTTCGGCCTGAACCCGGACGCAGCATCCACTGAGACCTGGAGGCGCAAGGTGGCCTGGCGGTAACGCCAGTGGTTGTAAACATTCATGGCGACTAGGGAAGACTAGGGCAGAGCGAGGTCAGGTTCCAAAACAAACTGGTCTGGCATTAGCGCCAAGAGCCCCGTCAGCATGGTCTTTAAAAAGGCCAGGCCTGGTCAAAAGTGACCATTCAAGAATTCCACCACTAGGACCAGAGGACGAAGCCCAAGACAAAGAGCAGACCATCTGTTAGGTGTGCTGAAGAGCGCCAGGAGGGCTGGACGACCTTCTTGGTCGTCAGACCACCTGGGTCCTGCTTAATCAAGTCCTGGTAGCGATCGTAGTCGCGCTCAGTCAGGTCAGCCTCTTCCCGCTCCAGCTGAAGGACCAGCTTGTCCCTGTCCTCTGGACTCAGTTTCCTGCCCACATTGCTTGGCTCCATCTTAGCCATTCCTCCTTGATAGCTCTATTAGCACAAAAGGCAATTGGTTCTAAGTCCTCCCCTTATCCTTGATTTGTGGTCAAATTATTAAAATGATAGATGAAAAGAGTACACTGTAAAAGGATTTGACTTCGATTGCCAACTGCTTGAAGGCGTCCTGCACCAACACAAAAACTCAAAAGACATCCTCTTCCTGGTCATCGGCATCCTGCTCTTTAGTGTCTAGTGCCGGCCTCCTAGTGCCCTTTATAACGGCATCAGCTTAGTGTGCACCATCGGGATTGGGGCTGATTATGCAGAAGTATTTTGGCATTCCCATCAGGACCACCCAATTAGCCCTCAATGTCCCCTCTTCTACATTGCCTACAAGTATATCGGCAAGCAGTTTCTCCTGCTAACCGGGGCCACTATCTTCGCCTCCTCCTTCCTCATTAACAACCTGCCAATATGCGTGACGCCAGTCGAACTGCACGATTCCTCGTAGCACTATATCTCTGTGGGATTATCTCGGGGATTGCCACAGGCTTTTGCTGCTGATTGCGAGGGGCTTCGACAGGCAGGACCGACATTACCGGTAAATTCCTGTCCAAAGCGTTTCAAATGGAGCATCTCGACGGTCTTCCCTTATGCAGGACATCCTGGTCTACAGCTTGGTTGGCTGACCTTTGACATTCAACGCGTCATGTATGCCCTGATTATGAGCTTCGTTCGTAACCAGACCATGAAGAACATCCAACGCTTCTTCTCGGCCTATATCAATGTTTCCATTATCTGTCTCAATCCACAGAAGTCGTGTCCGCCATCAACTCACGTCTGGCTCGGGGTTCGACCATTCTTGAGGTAGAGGTGGCTATCTCCACCAGAAACAAAGTTTTATGATCATCCTCATCATTCAGCAAAACGAGCTGCATGCTCTCTCAAGAAGATTATCGCCCAAACCGATCCCAAGTCTTCATCACCATTACCAACATCAGCAACATCTTGGGCAACTTCAAGGAACACTCCTACGAATTATAAGACAGCAAGGCTGGCAAAACCCGCTCTAGCGCTTGCTAATATAAACAACTTTAAGCCAAGAGTTCTTCGAAAGTCCATGCCCGCTAGAATTCTTATCGAACTGGCTATACAGAGTTGTCATGATGACCGCTGAGCCATGAGCTCCCTGGTGGTTGCCTTGTTCGATAATGCGACCTTCCTGCATGACCAGGATATGATCGGCATTTTTAATAGTCGACAGACGGTGGGCGATGACGAAGAAGTCCGCCTCCTGGAGGTATCCATAGCCTGTTGAATCAGTTCTTCGGTCCGTATCCACCGAGGTGGCCTCGTCAAGATCAGCAGTGGCGCGTCCTTGCCAAGGCGCGGGCAATGGTCATGAGCTGCTGCCCGACCGACAAGGTGACCGTGTCATCAGGACGGTGTCGTAAGCCTTAGCGGGGTCATAATATAGTGGTGGACGCCGGCCGCCTTAGCAAGCCCTCGAATTACCTGTTCTACTGTTGCCAGTCTGGTTGAAGATGAGTTTTCCTTGATGAGTCCCTTCAGAGCCAGGTGTCCTGTAGGACCATGGGCACGAGCATCATGGACTTCTGACCGCTTCATTTGGGCCAGGTCTACGCCATCAATGGCGATGGTCCCCTAGTTGATTTCATAGAACTTCATAAGCAGGTTAACAATGGTGGTCTTACCTGCCCCGGTCAGCCCCTAATGGCAATCTTTTACCAGGACGGGCTTGGGCCGTAAAGTGCATCTAATGATAGTCTTATCAGGCGGGTAACCGAGGTGACCTGGTCGAAGGTGACCTGGCCCATAATGTCGGTCAAGGCCTGTGGCAGGTCGTGGTCATCGCCATTTCTTCTTCATTGAGAAATTCGGAGACCCGACTCCATGGCTGCCCCCGGCGTGGGAAATGCATGCCTTGGGCCAGATTGGGAAAATGGGTTGAGCGAAGATCCGTACATAGACCATAAAGGCCACGATGGTCCCCATGGTCACGCCACTGCCTCTTGCAAGGCCAAGATAGCTCAAACAATAATTTAGCAGGACGTAGGCGAAAATTGCCAATGAAAATCATCAACGGCATCATAATGCCCGAGATAAATCGAGACTTCAGATGCTGTCATGGAGTTGGCCCATTGAGCTTAACTGAACTGGGCCAAGCAGCTCCAGCACGGCATTATAGCTAGTCTACCATTGTGTCCAGACTAAGTTTCCTCGACGAAGCCATTAACGCATGCCAAGTTGACTTGTTGGGCCTTGAAGAAGCCTTGGGCCCGCATGCCGATAAAAGCATAATCAGGATAAAGCCCACGAGATGAAATCACCGTCACCAGCGATAGGATGACATTGGCAGTGAACATCATAATCAGGACTGCGATAATCCTGATAACCGAAGAAATCATTACTAGACTCTGGTTAAGGGATTGGCCGACGAGCGTCCACGTCGTTGGTCACCCATGACAGGGTATCCTTGGGAAATGACTATCAAGTAGGCCAAGGAGACAGTTTAATCTTGGTGGCGATAGTCTGACGCAGGCGTTAGGACGAGCGCTGAATCATGGTGGTGATAATGAGCCTTGCTGGTGATTAATCCACGCCCCGAAGGAGAGCCCAGCTAGCAGAAACCCCACCGCTGAGATGACTGCCTTCGGGTCCATCTTACCTGACATGCCTTGGCCAATTTAGGTTGGTCATTTCTTCCAACTTACGTGGCCCGTAGACTGTAATGATACTGAAATGGTCGCCCCCATCAGAGCCAAGACCGAGGGCAGTTGAAAGCCTTGAATATAAGGTCTTATTCCCTATAAGAGGATGGTTTGGATGTCTTATTGGCCATCTTCTAATTCCTCCTTGGATAATTGAGATAAGCAATTTCGCGATAGGACTAGCGTTGTCCTTGAGCAAGGTCCTTGTAGGGTCCCTAGACCCTTACGCGACCTTGGTCTAGGACCAGAATCAAGTCGGCCTCCATAATGGTGGAAATCCGTTGGGCCACAATCAACTTGGTCATGTGGGCCCGTCTCCTTGGTCAAAGCTTCACTAAGATGCGGTCGGTCTTATAGTCAAGGGCTGAGAAGGAATCGTCGAAGATCAGGATTTCTGGCTATGCGCCCAGAGCCGGGCACGGCCAGACGTTGACGTTGACCACCCGAAGTTAGTCCCGCCCTGAGCCACATGCGCTGCTAGCCGCCTGTGCTCCATCAAAGTCCTTAGCTTGAGCTAATTCTAGCGCCTGCCACATCTTGGCTTCCCGTCGGTGGGCTTTCTAAGCCATCCCCCATGTCCAGGTTAGACTGGATGTCGCCTGAGAGAGGACTGCCTTTGCAGGGAATGTAACCTACTCGCTTGCGTAGTTCGCTTAAGTCATAGTCAGCCACGTTGACGCCGTCGACCAGAATCTGGCCTTCGAGCACATCATGAGCGTGAGAATCAGGTTAACCAAAAGTAGATTTACCTGAACCGGTTGAGCCGATAGAAAGGCCACGGTTTTGACCGCTTTGAGCCTGGAAGGCTGACGTCTTGGATGACCGGCTCGGCTGCTGGGCGCGGAATGTCACATTTTGGAAGGTGACTTGGCCCTTGAGACTTGGGTCTGGAGACTGGCCCTGAGCTGGTGAATGGATGCTTGGTTCTGAGTTCTAGGACTTCATTGATCCGGCCCCGCTGCCACCAAGCTACGGGGCAGGATGAAGAAGATAATCCCCATCAAGAGGAAAGCCGATGACAATCTGCATGGCATAGGACATGAAGACAATCTGTTTTTCCTGGACAGGGCCAACTTTATCAAATAAGTTAGCGGGAGGCAATGAGATGGGCCCTGATCAATAAATGGCCAGAGGTCAAACCTGAGGAAATCCCCCGACATAATAGGGTTGAAGATAGCCATGAGGTTGTTAACGGAGGGTTGAGTCGGGTCACCTACTGGTATTTCAACTTAGCATCCAGCCCCTCATTGTGGGCCGAATAACGAATCCCCATCAGACTCTCGCGGGTAACGGGCATTGAGCTTATCGGTTAATTTCTGAATGACGCTTGCTTAGGAAAGGCCAAGGTCATGAGGACTACAGTCGATAAAATGATGATTAAGACCGCTACCCCCACTGCAAAGCCAGGCCATCGACTTGCCCACAATCTGGGTCATGGCCCAAATAGCCATAATTGGACCTACGAACGATGACCTGAAGGCCCATGGTAATCAGCAGCTGAGATCTGGCTGATGTCATTAGTGGTCCGGGTCAAGAGAGGAATACTGAAACGCTTGATTTCAGCATCTGAATAGCTGGGGACTTGGCTATAGATGTCCGACCGCAAACGGGTGGTATAGCTAGCGGCAGACGGGCGGCCAGGAAGCCCCACCATGACTAGGCTAGCAAACCCAATGCAGGATGAGCCCTAACATGAGGCGCTGGGACCCATTAATCTAGGCCCACGCTTCAGGTGTTTGTAAGAGGTGCCCACTTCCTTCCTTATAACTTGGAACTTCTAAGTCCAAGTAGACGGCTAGAAGATGAAAGGCCACGGTAAGACCCACCATGCATTCACGGGCGCTGAGTCGCTTTAATTAATTTAACATGGTCTACTCTTTGTATTCAATATGTTCCAGATTTTTGCGTCAAGTGGCGGATTACCCGATGGAAAGACTGCCAGATCTTGCTCACTGAGTCCTTCCAGCAATTGGTCGTGGATGGTGGTCAAGAAATGACCGACCTGGGGCCAGCTTTGACTAGGCCTTGCTCGGTCAGGGTCACATACTTGCGTCGCTTATCGCGGGGATCCGGCTTAATGTCAATCAGCTGATTCTTCTCCGCGCTTGAACAACTGGCTAGCCACAGGCTTGGAGATTTTCATTGCTCTGCTACTTCCATCATAGTAACCGGCCGCTCTTGATGGTAAAGATAGGGTCACTACCCGGCCCTGGGGACCGGCTAACCAGTCCATCCCACTTTCCTGTAGCCAGGTTCTGGGGCTTGATTTTTAGGCGATGGCTGAAGACCACCAAATAGTATGGATACACCTTCCATTGGCATCCTCCTTGAATAGTTATCATGCTAACTATTTTAACATAGACCTATGCCTGAAAGTTATAGCCCTCTCGACAAAACTTTAGAAATACTTTTAGAATTGCTTGAGAGATATTTGATTTTGGGTCTACATTAAGAAATCTATCAGAGCCAGCTCCACGTAGCAGAAAGGACGTGTTCCATGACCCCCATCCTGACTCACTCGTCCCTAACTAGCTTTGCCTCTGGCCTGCCCTGACCAGGTCAGCCTCAGCCTAGAGAAGGCGACATCTACAGCTCAATCGGCCAAAAACGGGGCGGTAAGACCACCCTACTCAAGCTCATTACCAGGCTCATTCACCCTACTTCAGGCAACCTCTCCTCTTCCGGCTCTAGCAGCGACCGGGGAGTGGAGCCAGGCCCTGGCTCAGGTGGGCGCCGTCATCGAGTCGCCAGCGTCCTTCCCTAATCTGTCGGCCCTACGAGAACCTACAGCTGCCAGGCCACCCTGCTCTGCCTGCCCCAAGCCGAGCAAGTCATCCAGGAGACCCTAGATTAATCGACTTGCCAGAATGCTGGTCGCAAGCCCTTCAGGACTTCTCGCTAGGTATGCAAACAACGCCTAGCCGTCGGTCTGGCTATCTTGGCGAAAGCCAGACCCTGCTTAGTTTTGGATGAGCCGGTCAATGGCCTAGACCCCATCGGCATTAGCGACTGTGCGCCCTCCTCCGCGCCTCAACCGTGAGCTGGGCGTGACCGCGATTATTTCCAGTCACATCCTAAAGCGAGCTCCAGCAAGTGGCCAACCGCTTTGGCTTTTATCAAGACGGACGGCTAATTAAGCAAATCTCAAGACCGAATTCGATAGCCTGTCCGAAGACATATTGTCGCTTAAGACCCAGCGGTGGAAAGCCGCCGCCGCCTGCTAAGCTACTTCAGCTATCCTTCAAAGGTGGTCGATGAGACCGGACGAGAATCCATACCCCTCGCACCTGCCAACCCAGCCGTCGGCCGTCAGTGCGCCCTGGTGAAAAGGCCAAAGGGCCCTGGATGAAATTTATTATGCCAAGCAGAACCTAGAAAACTACTTCACCCAATTGATTCACGAGGAGGATGCTCACCATGTTAGCCATTCTTAAAGCCGACTTCCGTCGTCTGCTTCATTCGGGGTTTCTGGACCATGAAATCCTGCTCCTGGCCTTCAACTTCCTGATTGTCCTCCTGGCTCACCCTACCGTCCTCAAGTTTATCTCAGGTACTCCAAGGAGTCACCCGGCACCGAGGGGCCTGGAGCAGCTGATTGGACGGCTGACCGCTGTCCAGCCAGGCCATTGAAAAGCGGAGCTGGTATTCAGATTTTTATGCTCTTTTTGACCCTCTACTTGGTGGGGGCCCTGAACTCAACCACCAACTCTATAAAATTCTCTGTCACTTGGAATTTCCCACTTCCTGCTACTTCAATAAATGGCTGATGTTTTCCTCTTAACCGCTTCAACCTCTTCCTCTACACCAGCACCCGCTATCTATGCCAGCCTCTTCCTAGATATGTCGGGCCTAAGTCCCGAAGTGCTTGGGCAAGGGATCAAGTCCTCCCTACTCAATGGCTCTTCATCCAATTCCTGGGTGGCCGTCATTCTGACCCTCCTCACTTGACCCACTCTATCTCTATCAGCCTGGTCTTTTCTTCTTGAGTTGGCCCCTCTACCAATTCCTCCAGCCCCTGCTCCTAGCCAAAAGTACCCTGCTGCGCTAGCGTCGATGTGGTGGCTGACTTCGCCCTCTATCAGACAACCTAGCCCTGGCCGTGGGCCTGTCACTGATCCTAGAGTACCATCTTCGCTGCCTAGGCTGCCAGATTTTCAAAAGACTGACTTATAGGTACATAAGCCCAGCCCATCAGTATTGGAATCTGATGGGCTGACTTTTATCTCAATGGTGAGGCTGACGCAGACGGAGAAATCCAAGTCCTGACTGCTTTAGGGTCAGCTGGCCTCCACTAATTGAACTAGTTGTTGACTAATATAAAGCCCCAGGCCTGAAGAAGACTCGACTTGCACAGGTTCTCTGAATAAGCGCTTGGTCAAGTAGCGGACACCTGTTGGATGGGCTGGGCCATTTTGGATTATCGAGCGAATTTTGCAGTTGGTCTGCTTTGGGGGCTCAGGCTAATCCGACTCTGGCCCTTGCCATGTTTAAGCAAGTTGCCTAGCAGATTCTGGGACCCTCACCAGGAGTTCTCGGGTGGTCTCTAGCCAGATAGGACCTGGCGCACAGGTCCAAATCGACCCTAAGCCCCGCTCTTTGGAAGGATTCATAGTAGGTCAAGGCCGTCTCCAACAAGAGCTGGTGGACATCCACGCGCGCAAGCGGCTTGACCTCATGCTCCAAGACCGACAGTAGTCCAAGAGAGCCTCGCTCGACCGGAAACCTGCTTGAGTTGCTGGTGGACCTTCTCAAGGTCTGGGCATCAGGTAGTTCTTGGGATTTGACCTGTAAGGGCTTGCTGGGTAGTAACCCGACGCAATGGTGAGCGGGTCCTGTATATCGTGGGCAATATTGCTGATGGCCTGGGTCAAATCCCGCCGCTCCTGTTGGCTGGTGAGCCGCTCAGCTTCCTGGTCCTTGAAGACTTCTTGGACAGCCTGGCTCAGGTCCACTGGGTGTCTCGACTCTGCTGGCTGAGACGCAGGCGCCCTATGGGATTTGGTCTGGCGCTTGGTCTCAATCTGCCGTGTTAGCTGGCGAACGGTGTAAGTTTGATGAAATAAATAGGATGGTCCCTAGTAGGCAGAGGCCCTAGGCCCAAGATAATTCCCAACATTAGGTCGCCTCCTCCTGGCCGGACTGCCTTGAGCCAGGCGAACCCCTAGAGCTCAGACCGTCTCAATATAATCCTGGCTATCATCCAGCTGGCTGATTTTCTTGCGCAGAGTTGGACAGGTGGGTGTTGAGGTATTGTCCTTGGAATGAAGGCATCCTGCCAGACCAATTCTGACACTGCAGCTCCTGGTAAAAATCCGCTGGGGCTCGCCTAGCAAGGTGGTTAGAATGCCAAACTCCTTTTTGAGACAGGCGGACCGCTTGGCCTCCGACTGATTTCAAAGCTATCGGGTTTGAGTTCTAGCTGGCCTAGACCTGGGTAATCGCCTGGCTTGGCTGACTGCCAGCGCCCGCCTCAAGGCCGGCTGTCCCAACTGGACCGCCACCCGGGCATAGAGCTCCTCGAAGTCGCAGGGCGCACCCATGTAGTCATTGGCCCCAGCCAGCAGCATCTGACTAATCAGCTGCTTGTCTCCCAAGGCCGTCAGCATAACGACCGAGCACCTGGCTAAAGGCCCGATGGCCTCTAGGGACCGCCTGACCATTCATGCCAGGCAACATATAGTCTAGACAGGACCAAATCACCGGCTGGAACTGGCGGTAAAAGCAGCCCCTCAGTCCCGGCAAAGGCGGAGACCCAGCTCATGTTCCTGGCCCTAGGGACTGCTTAATCAGGCATGAATGTCCTGGTTATCTTCAAATAATCAATATACGCGCCATAGCGACCTCCTTTCGTGCGGGTCTTGCCAGATTAGTCTTGGCTTGGGAGCTGGACTTTTCGGCTTGTGAGGTCTGCTTGGTCTTGTGATTCAGGTGTATGAGTTGCTGACACTTGAGCTGTAGCAGCGTCTGATTCAGCAGGTTCAACTCAGCCACTGCTTCTTCACAGCCACTTCTGCTACAGGCTCAGCTTCTTTAGCCACTTCTCTTGCAGGATCTGCTTCTTCAGCCGTCTCTTGGCCTGGTCACCTTCTGCTGGCTCCCCTTCTAAGGCTGGCACTGGCGCTTGTTCCGGACTCTCAAGCAAAGTAAACCTTGGCCGGCAAAATCAAGCCAACTACCACTACTAGACAGACTAATTCCACGTCTTCTGTGGCAGGTGAACATAGAGATAGGATCCAGCCCACTAAGAGAGGCAGATAGATTTTCCAAGTGGCAAAACCACCCAAGAATTCAGGCTTTCTCTTAAAGCTCACAAGAGAATCCTATGATAGTAAGCAGGCCGGTACCGTATAGCTTGAGGCAATATGCCTCACTGATGCGCAAGCAAACAGGGTCATAGCCACCCAAGGCAATCATGACCAGACTCAAGCCAATCATAATCACATGAAGTGGCTGTAAATAAAGCGATGGCTGACTGGTCGGCCTTGCAGCTGAGTCTATTTGAACCTTATAGTGCAGAATGAGGGCAGGCAATGAGGGGATAAAGACCTAGTAAGGTGGGCTCGTCTCCAGAGATAGGAAGGTACACCCAAGCTGAGGACAACGCCAAGCCGGCTGAGTACATCTATGGTCATGAGCAGTGCAGTCCTTCAACCGGTCGAAGTCAGGAGCTAGCACTTTGGCGGTCACGCAAAAAAGTAAAATAGCGCTAACCAACCAGCTGAAATTTAGCCACTGCAAAGCAGAACACTCATTCATGGGCAACTTGGTACTATAGGAGCAGGGCTTGAGCGAGAAAATCAAGCCATAGCTAGCATAAAAGTATTTATCCTGGTCATCCTGGGCCTTGAGCCATTGAAGGCTAACGTGAAGACCAGACTGAGGCTGAGGAGGCCAGGCCTGCTACACAGAGGACCTAACTATCCTTCCAAAGCCGTAGTGCCTTTTAAAGAGGAAGGAAGACGGTCATATCGAAGGCATGACAGACATATCAGGGCCCTTCCTTCAGGTAACGATTGATGTGCAAAGCGCTGAACCAGACATAGAGGCCAGACCGACAGGGTCAGGGCAAAACGCAGATCAGGTTGGTCTCCAGGGGATACTGGTGAGTATTCTGCTCTATATAGAGCAGAGTGAAACAGGCTGCTAACAAAACAAAATCATATTTCTAAAAACTGAAACGCGTTTGGTTTCTAACATGGCATTCACCTCATTTTATTAATTGGTCTTGAGATGCTTGAGTCAGTAAGCAGTGGCTCAGCCATTCATCCCAGAAGTCGGGAAGATTTCTATGGCCTCATAGCCACAAGCCTGGTAGAAGGCATTGGTGGCATCATGGGCCTCATAGTGTCCCAGGGCTACGGTCTTGACCTGCAGATAATGATAGCCTGGCTGATAGCATGAGTCTTCAGCCACCGCCATGAGCTGGCGGCCCTAGGCCTTGTCCCTGATGAGCTTTGGGGACGCCTATGCAGTGGATTTCTGAGCAGACTGGCGACGTTTCTTGGAGGGTGATAGACCCCAGCCCTCCCTGCTTTGAAAGCAGTCGCAGCCCCTGCACAATGACCTGGGTGGATCGGGCAGCCAAACCATTCAGGCAGGTCGGCCAAGACCTTGGCTACTAGTTGTGACGGTCTTGACCTGCTTGCACTAATTGGAATCACTGAAACGCGTTTGGTTTCTGACATGGCATTCACCTCACTTATTAAGTTGGTCTTGAGATACTTGAGTCCAAGTAAACAGGGATTCCATTCATCCCAGAATCGGGAAGATTTCTATGGCTCGCATAGCCACAGAGCCTGGTAGAAGGCATTGGTGGCATCATAAGCCTCATAGTAACCGGGCGCTACCGTCTTGACCTGCAGATAATGATGGCAGCCTGGCACTGAGTCTTCAGCTGCTGCCATGAGCTGGCGGCCTGAGCCCTGGCCTGATGGGCTTTGAGAACGCCCATGCAGTGAGTTCCCAGACAGACAGGGGAAGTTTCTTGGAGGGTGATAAAGCCCCAGCCCTCCCTGCTTGAAAGCAAACCCGGTCGCTGGCCTGGTCAATGTATTCCTGGGTGGAGTCGGGCAGACCAAACCATTCAAAGCGCAGATCGGCTAAGACCTTGGCCACTAGTTGTGAGCGGTCTTGAGCTGCTTCTACTAATTGAATCATGTCTTGTCCTCCTTTGACTTTTTCTTAGGCTGGGGGCCGGTAATTCAGGCCACATGGCTCAAACAAAGTCCAGACATAGCCTGGTCGCTCTGAGGTCCGCCACCTCAATCATGACTTGCACCCGGATATGGAAGGACATTGGCTGCTTTGCCTGAGATAGAGTTAGCGCAGCAGGCACCGGCTTGAGCTAGCAGGCGGTTATCGTAGAGGCCGCCCACTAATTTGCCTTGATAGTAGAAACGGGTACTCGCCCATCATGGCCCGGCTGGTCAACCCGCTGGTCATGCGCTGGCAAAGGTCTAGGGATAAAGGCTGAGATAATCCGGACTGGTGGCCATCCTGGTCCCTCGCTTTCCAGATAGTCCTTAAGGTAGGTCAGATTGCCACAGGCTTCTGGCTCCAGGGCTGACTCGTCAAGACCATGCCTCGTCCGGCCGGGTCGCTTGGGTACTTTGGAAGGCCAGACCCTGAACGGCCAGGTTCTGGCCCGGTGCCCAGAGCAATGTGGGAGCGTCTTGAGGTAGCCGTAGGTGGCATCCTCGGACTGGAGGACGGTCTGGGCATAAGCATACCAGTCGCCGACCTTGTAGAGTTGGTTAAGGATTTGGTCCAGAATAGTCCTGGCTGACCTGCCGGCTGTCTAGCACCAAATGGGGCAAGACGTAACTCACGCTATCTTCGCGCGATAGTGGCTAGGTCAATCTTGACTGCCCCAAACTTCTGAGTCCTGCTCACACCTTATCCCTCCTCTGTCTGATCCTTGGCTTGTTCCAAGGCCTGAGTTGGCCTTCATGAGTTGGGTTCTTGCGGGTCAGCTTCTTAACACTGACATCGTCCAGCTTGTTGTTGGCCAGACGCAGCTGATTCTCGCTAGTTAGTAGAAGCCGTCTTCACAGCCTCCATACAGCTTGATGGCCTTGTCGATTTCCTCGATGGCTTTGGCAGAAGTTGTTGCTGGCTGAGTTATAGTTTTTATGAAAGCCACTTTGAAGGCATTGAGTCTTCTTCAAAATGGGTAATGTCAATATTCTGCTCCCGCATCTGGGCCAGTTCCTGCTTGTAGTGGAGGGCATTCATGGCCGCATTGCGCAGGAGGGTAATCATAGGCAGGAAGAATTGGGGCCGAATGACATACATCTTGTCGTAGACATAGGACACATCTACGATTCCGCTATTATAGAGCTCATTGTCGGCTTCCAGCAGGCTGACCAGAATAGCATATTCTGCAACCCTTCTCCCGCCGGTCCTTGTCTAATTCCTTGAAGAAGTGTTCGTTCTTCTTCTTGGCAACGTCTCGTCGCCTTCGTTCTTCATCTCAAACATAATGGAGAGGATTTCGACACCCTGGTCGTCATACTCGCGGTAGATATAGTCCCCTTGGAGACCCGTCCGCGCATCATTGTCCTTGCCAAACTGTGCCTTGGGAAACATACCCATGCAGTTGCGGTTAAATTCGTACTCGCAGTGCTGTTCCAGGCTCTCGCCAATCATCTTGGTGGACTGCTTGGCCTTGAAGTCCTTGTAAAACTCAATGGTTTCGTCCTTCTTACTGAGCTCAATTCGTACTTCTCTTGATCAGCCTTGCGAGACAGCTGGGCTTCCTTCTCCTGGAGCCAGCTGGTTGGCGACCGCATCGCGCTCTTCTCCAACTGGGTCTTGGCCGCTTGCAGGGCTTGTTGGTGCTCAACTGGGCCTTGAGCTGGAATTCAGAGCTTGAATAGCCTGGTCCTGGTCATCAACTCGGCCCTTGGAGGGCAGTCTCAGTTCTCCTTTTGAATCAGGGCCTTTTCGGTTTCAAATTGTTGGATTTGATGTTGCAGCTGGCTCAGTTCCTGGTCCTTCTGGGCTCCGCAAAGCCTGCTCCTGAGTTCTGATAGCGTTGCTCGGCCAAGTCTAGGGCCTGATGGAGGCAGGCTTGCACTTCAGCATCAAATTCGGCCGTCCGCACCTGGGCTAGCAACTCGCTATATTGGGTTTCATTAATGGTAAAGTGGGTCCCAATGGGGACACTGGTTCTTTCATATAAAAACAGGGGACTCCTTTCATAACATGTCTCTCTATTATAACAAAAAGCCCCCGGCTTGTGTGTGGAGCTAGGCTTGGACAAGGGGGCGCCTGCCTATTGTTCGTGGATGTAAGCGTCAAACTTGGAAGGGCTTGGTGTCAGCAGGTATCATCCTCTGGCCTTGGCCAATCTTTAGTTAGGGCAGGACCGGCTTCACAGCCAGCCTGCGGCTGTCTTCCTGCTGGTCATGGTGGCTAAGTCGCTCCGCTCAGGCCACTCATGCGTCCAGCATCCTAGCGCTCCTAGGCTAAAGAGTGGGCGTAAGGCCATGGTTGACTTCAAGCAGGAAATATGATGGGAGACCGCCATCTGCAACGCCATCTAAGCAAGTCTATTTTTAATTATTTTAGCTTCTTCCATATAGCTATGGAAGAGGAGGCATAGTGGTCATATTGATCCGGATAGCCCTTGCGCAAGTTACGCAGGGAAAGCCCGTTTGATGCTGGCGTCGTATAACGGAAATGAATGTAGAAGAGCAATAAGCCCTGCACCAACCGACAAGGGATGAGAGGTAGACCCAAAACCGGTACCCAGCTTGCTAAAGTATAAAAACCCCTGCCGCTGCAAACAGGACAGCCATAATAATAATGACCCACTTAAAGTTCTTGTCTAGGCGCGCCTGTACCTCTGCTAATTCTAGAATCACACCTTGTAACTCGCCATCTGTATAGACTCCTTCACGTAGGTTACGCGCCGCGTCACGAGAGAGCACTGTCCGTGTTGCCATCTAATCATCCTTTCTAGTCAACATAGATTAGCTCAACTATATCACTCTTTGCCTTCGGATTCAAGGCAAGCCCTCTTGCCTGATTCTTTGAGATCCTCTAAATGACTATGATACAATGGGACAAATATAGCAATACCCACTCAATAGGAGCAAGCAAATGAACTACCAGCATTATTTTTCGACTGATGGCACCCTGGCTGATTCAAGAAATGTGTCATTCAAGCCGTACAGGAAGCCTTCCAGCGCAGAGGGTTGACCAACCCTCTCCGCAAGTAATCCTTAACTTCATGGGCATTCCCATTGAAAGCCTCTTTCCCACAAATGAGTGACCAATCCTGGGGTCCCGAGCAGCCGAGGCTTGTTTGTGACTTCCGTTCCGCCATGGTGGCCTATGAACCAGAGGGGCTGAGTCTATCCTCATATCCATCAAGTCCTAGAACAACTCAAGCGCAAGGCCGCCACTTGCACATCGTGACCAGCAAAAGCTGGACCGGCCCTAGAACGAAAATCTGCATTTTGTAGCAAGCCACTACTTCACGGATGAGATTAGCTCCGACCAAGTCAGCCACTACAAACCTCATCCGAAAGTCTCTAACCTTGCTTGAACGCCACCAGCTCGATCCAGCCCACTGCCTTATGATTGAGGGATGCAACTTTCGACATTGACATGGGAAATGCGGCTGAGGTTGCCACCTGCGCCTGTCACTTGGGGTAGCCATGACCGAGCACAACTTTTTGTCCTCCAAGCCCCTTCATGTGGTTGGTCGGCGCTTGACTACTGACCATCTAATAAAAAAATACAGGCATCTCTGTCGCGATGCCTGTCTTTTTACCTTTATCCTTCTAAAGCCTCTAGCAGTGCCTGGCGCATCTGGGACAGCTCAGGTTCCTGCAGCTGCACGGACCTCGTCCGTCATTTTCCTCAAAGGTACCCACCAGACGGGACCGCGTCCCTGGTGGCCGTAGAGTCCCCATATCGCCGGCGCGACGTGGAAATAGATGCCAGTGCAGATGGGCATCGCCATTGCCTAACAGTTCGACATTCATCTTCTCTGCCCCAAAGGCCTTGGCCACCGCCTCTTGAACCTGACTCATTTGGTCTAAGAAGGTTAACTTGGTCTCAGGGGTCTAGGGTCATGCAGCTCCCGCACATGTTGCTTGGCTAGGGAAGAGCGTATAACCCTTGAAAATATTGGTGGTCACCCAAGACCACATAGCCAGTGGAAAGTTCCTTAACTAGGTAAGGATTGCTGCCTTCCTTAATCATCTCGATTCGTTGACAAATTAAACACATGGTCTGGGCTCCTTTACTACACTATTGCTTTGACCCGATTATAGCATAAGTCACTCTCCCATTCAAAAAAGCGCCCTAAGGCGCTTTTCTCTTCTAATCCTCCAGCACTTCCAGTTCAAAGCGCATGCCGCCTTCAATAGCATAGAAGTCATGGACAATATGGTAGTTTTCCAGCAGGTTATGAACCATATAGAGACCCAAACCGGTCCCCTTATTGCCCTGCTGGTCGCTGTCTTGGTGACTAAAAATGTCATAGGCTGACTGAAGGGCTTGGTCAGACATAGGCTGGCAAGGATTCTCAATTCTTAGCTTCTGCCCCTCACGATAGATGCGGATGGTGCCACCTGGTGTGGAGTAGCGGACCGCATTGCTCATGAGGTTGGAGAAGACCTTGCGGAAGGCAGACTCACTCATAGCCAGGGTGGCCTGGTCGAGTTGATAGTCAATCTGCAAGTCCTGAGCCTGAGCCAGGACTTCATAGTCAGCCAGCACCTGAGGCACAATGGCCGCCACATCCAGTGGTCCGGTCTCAGCCTGCCATTCTTGCAGTTTGGAGAGTTCCAGAATTTCCTTGACTAGGCCAGATAATTGGTCGACCTTGAGCATGGACTCATCCAAATAAGTGTCCCGGTCGGCATACTTGCCTACCTTCCAACGCATATTTTCTAGCATAATGCGCAGACCTGCCAAGGGCGTCTTGAGTTCGTGGGAAGCACTGCGTAGGAAGTCGACCTTGAGCTTCTCCAACTCCACCATGCGCTGGTTCTTCTCTTCCAATTCATCAATGACGGCTAGGAGATGGCCGTAGAGCTCGTTGATTTGTCGCTCCATCATGCCCAGCTCGTCTTGGCGGATATTAGCAAAGAAAGCCGTCCGATCCAACTGCTTCATGCGCCCGGTCATGGCCGCCATGCGGCTGAGAGGCCGAGACAGGCTGCGAGCGTAGACATAGGCTACCATCACTGCCAAAGCCACCGAGCCCCCTAGGGACATAGGCAGTAAGGTTAGGGTCACCCGCGTGGCCTGGCGGACCACTTCGGTAGTGGCAACAAACTGAACTAGCAGGCGTTTCTTATCCCGCGTCACCACTTCCCGCTCTTCGATAATGACCGAGTTCTGGTCACTGTCCTGATTATAGTTGAGTTGCGGCCGAGGTCTTGGTATAGCTCAGAACCTTGGGGGCTGCATAAAGGCTGTAATACCCTCGTTCTTAGCATAGACTTCCAGGGGCTGTCTCCACTTCTTCTTCATCAACTTCGGCCAGGTTTTTGGACCATGGCATCGGCCTTGTGGCTCAAGTCGGTCTGGCGATCGTTGAGATAGAAATGGGGAAAAGACCAAATAAATGGAGAGATGGGCCACTGCCACCAAGGCTAACAAGATGGAGATGGTCCAGATAAAAATTTTTGGAAATAAACTTAGTCGTTTCATTTTAACTCCAATTTATAGCCCATTTTTTGACCGTGACAATACAATCCAATCCTAAGTTCTTGCGCAATTGCTTGATATGAGACGTCACTACCCGGTCAAAGGGTGGATCATCCTGATTAGCCCAGACATGGTCGAGAATTTGCGCCCGACTGAGGACTTGGCCTTGGTGGTCCAGCAAGAGCTTGAGAACTGCCAATTCCTTGAGGCTTAGTATCCGCCACTTCCCCCTTATAAGTCGCTTCATAGCTGGAAAAGTTGACCTTGCTGTCCTTATATTCCCAGATGTCAAATTCGCCATAATGACAGCTTAAGCAAGGGCTTCAATGCGTTTAGCCAGCAGGGCTAGGGAAAAGGCTTCTGAATATAGCCATCCACCAACAAGTCGAAGGTCTTAATTTGGGCTTCTTCATCAGCCACCGCTGTCAACATGAGGACCGGCACTGTACTAGTTTTTACGGATTTCTGCTAAGACTTCAAAGCCATTTTTCTTAGGCATCATAATATCTAAGAGACCAGATCCACGGATACCTCCCAAAAGAGGTCCAGGGCTTCTTGGCCATCAGCCGCCTCCCAAAACAAAGTAGCCTTGACTGCGAGAAATTCGCTGACTCCTTCGCGGATGAGCTGCTTCGTCTTCTACAATCATCAGATTCATGGGCGCACTTCCTTTCATTAAGATTTTTAGAGTCAATTATACCACAGAAAAGTAGGATTAGCCTGCGCAAACCCTACTTTCCATGGTAAAAAATATGATGGACTTCCTAGCCTACACTTGAACCAAATTCTGAACATTATCTACAAATGGAAGTCCCTTAGGTGGAGAATAAAGGGGTATCTAGAACCCTCATAGGCCAGTCAAGGCGTCATTGCTTGGACTGAGTGACGAGTATGTAAGTGACAATGACGGCGACTGCGGTCTATGAGAGTCCTCGATGACGAACTCACCCCTTGTTTGGCCTTTGGCCTATTGATGGTCGGCCAAGAGTGATTTAGGTTGCTTACGCATGAGGGTAATGGAAGCTAGGAGTACAGCTACCAGGATGACCACCAAGCCTAAGGCTACTACCCAAACCATATCCATGGCTTGTACTTGGACGGATAATTCGGTCAAGGTCTTGTTGAAGCTATCAATAGCCGCCCCGCCCCCAAGCGTGGTGTTCTTAGCTTCCGCTGCCAATTGTTGACCGATGCTTTGGTTGACACTGCCCAGAATGGTATTCGCCTACCCATTGGCTGACAGGTCCACCTAGGAGGAAGGCCCCCACAAAGCTTGCAGGCTGACCATAAGCACTTCTACTAGGAATTGAGCCAAGATTTGTGGCTTGGTCATACCTAGGGAGAGTCGAATCCCCATTTCCTTACGACGACCGTTCATCCAGAGGAAGAGAATCAACATGAGGACGATACCTGAGAAGATTAGGCTACCCAAGAGTAGCTTGTCGGTCATGCCATAGACTAAACCAATTGATTTTTGCAAGGACGGGAAGTTTTGGCTGCTCTTAACCAAGCTGTAAGCCCGCCAGTTAATGGACAACTTCTTAGCTTCAGACATAATCTTGTCTAAGTCATGGTTACCGTCGACGAAGAAGCTAGCATCTTGATAGATTAGCCGTTTCATCGGTATAACCATAGAGCTTTTGAGTGGTCCCTAAGTCGGTCAGCAGGTTGTTTTTGGTAGAGTTCTTGGATGGCCGTTACCCCACCCTTGTTCTTCCCGCTGAAGGTCCCTACGATCGTAACTCAGTCGTTTCGTTGAGCTTGCTTTTTCATTATCGGCATCATAGATGTTGGACTTGAAAGCTTGAGCGTGTCCCTACCTTGAGGCCGTTCTTCTTGTCAAATTCTTCGTGGACCATGGCCACGTTCTTGTCCTCAGGCTTAATGTGACGGCCTTCAACTAGCTGAAGGTTTCGGCACTAAAAGCGATCGTCAGGAAGAGTCATTGGTCCCTGTCAACATGGCTGCCTTACCGAAGCGACGTTGACGGTCAGCATCAATTCGTGGCAGGCCGTCTTGGGAAACCAGTTCCTTGTCGACTAAGTCGGCCACAATCCCCATACGTTTGACTACTTGGCTAATGCCATCTAGGCCTTGAATGGCCGCGATGTCCTTACCACGCAAGTTCCCACTCCCGCGGTTGGTCCCTTGGTTGTTACGGCGATCGATTTCCATCGAGAAGGAAGAGCTGATGCCCTTGAAGGTTTCTTTGGAGGCCACGTCGGTAGCCCGCTTAACAGCCAAACTACTTAAGGAAACAGTGGACATGACTAAGAGAATAAGGAAGATAATCAGAGTCTTAAATTTTTCACGCCAGACATAGGCCCAAGCATTATTCAATAAACGCATTGTGCTTCCCCCTCTCTACTTCACTTTATGTCCGTTAGCAGCTTTCAGCTTACGCATGACTGAGTTCTAGAACCGTATCGGCGGCCTCTGCCACTTGTGGGCTGTGCGTCACGACGATGACACATTTGCCTCGTTCATGGGCAGCTTGACGTAAAATGTCGATAATTTCTTGGGCGGTCCCTTCGTCCAAGTTACCGGTTGGCTCATCCGCTAAGATGATTGGCGCCTCGCTGGCAAGGCCGGGCGATAGCCACCCTTGTTGTTGACCACCCAGATAACTTGAGGACGTTACGATGAATTAAGTCTTGGCCCAAAGCCTGGTTAGCGAAAACGAAGTCTTCGTGCTTCCGCATTGGCTAGGGCGCACTTTTTCCAGTGGCGTCAAGTAGTCAATCAGGTTGTAGTTTTGGAAGACCAAGCAAATATTGTGGCGGCGGTGGGCACTATAAGATTCTTGGGCAATGTCCTTGCCTTGGAAGAGGACTTTACCTTTGGTTGGGCTATCTAAGCCTGCCAAGAGGGATAAGAAGGTCGACTTACCAGCCCCGGATTTACCCACAACGGCATAGAAGGTGCCAGCATCAAATTTTGCGTCTAATTCCTTGAGGACACTCTCTTGTGCCCCTTCATAACGATAGTAAATGTTGTCTAATTTCAATAATGTCATCATGATCACTTCCTTAACTGAGTTGTCCTAGGATTTCCTTAGGTTTTTTGGTTAGAATTAAGCCGGCACAAGCCATGACCGCCACTACTATAATAATGAGGACCACGCCATAACTTGTTGCGACTAGGCCGGCCTGCCAAGTTGGCGCGGCGGCCGCGAAGAGTTTGCGGACCTGGTCTGGCAGGTCATTGGAGACTAAGAGGCTGGAGAAGAAACTGTTAGCCAGTGGATAAGCTACTGCGGCTGCGATAGCCCAGGCCCCAATGGACAGGCCCCAGAGCTCTAGCAGGATTTGACCAATGATTTGGCCCTTGGAAATCCCGATTGAGAGCAGAATGCCGAATTCATGCACTCGTTCCCGCAAGCAGAAGAGCAAGACTAGGAAGAGGGTAATCACGCTGACCACTAAGACCGCGCCGGTCATGAGGGTCATGAGGGACTTGAAGCTAGCGATAGGCGCTGCCACCTGTTCAAAGGCTTGACTGTTGGCTGTCAATTGGGTTTGGTCCCAATCCAGCGACAAGGCCTTAACGCCTAATAACTTGGTCTAGTTCTTTGGGATTTTTCACCCGATACTGAGCCAGACGCACTTGATAGTCGTCTGCTTGCCGCCCGTAGAGGGCCTGACTGCTAGCGTAGTCTGTGTAGAGCCGGTTTTCGGTCAAATCGGAGCTGAGCCCGGTGAAGGTCTCACTGCGTTTACCGCTATAGATCCCGACAATTTCAAATTCCTTGGCTTCCCCGTCCTTGGCTTCCCCACCTTCCGTTAGCTGGGTGCCCTTGAGGCTAATCTTGTCGCCTAGCTGGAGCTTGTTGGCTTCTGCAAAGGCCTCGTGGACCATGACCTTGTCTTTGTCATCTGGCGTCAAGTGGCGCCCTTGGCTGAGGGTCAAGGCCCCGCTAGCAAAATCTAAATCGGTCTGACTGTCTTGGCGACCTTGAATGGATAAGAGCTGATTAAAGATATCGTCGCCTTGGTCACGCTGCACGGCCTGTTGGGCCTGAATGACTTGGCCGGACTCAAACTTGGCCAGCCCTTCTGATTGATACTGAACGTCTGCTACCCCTTCTACTTGAGCCACTTGACTGATGTCCGACTCTTTCATACCTGCCTGCAAGCCCTGACCTTGGAGCTGAAATCCCGCATTGGAGAGGGACAGGAGTTTATCTTGAACTTGTTGGGTACTAATCTGAATCGCGAAAACAGCTAAGACAGCGGTCGTGATCAGAGATAAGATGAGGAAAAGCAGCCCTACTCTGACTCGCTTACGGCTGACATAGGCCCAAGCACGCTGATACCATTTCATACGAGTCACTTCCTTTCTGCTGATTAAGAACTAACTATAGTATGCAACCCCTGTGTGAAGTTGATATGAAATTGTGAAATAAATTTTTGTCTTCTTCAATAAATGAAAAATCCAGCCCCTGACCTGGCTTGAGAACAGGATAAGGGCTGGGATTTTGGAGAGGTTGGCCGATGGTAAAATAACTATTTATATTTTCTATCACTGAGCCACCTAACGTAAAAACCACCCCACCCATCAGTTCAGCCGCTGATGAGGGGTGGTTTTTTAATAGAGGCTTAGACTTAGTTGCTTGAAGTCGTTTCGTCTTTCTGATCGCTTGCTGCATCAGCTTTTGAGCTGGACGAAGACTGGGATGAGCTTTGGTCTGAGGATGAGGAGGCCTCGCTTGCCTTGTCCTCTTCAAAGTTAGTCACTGGCAGGCTCTTATCCTTGTCGGCGTCTTCTAAGACTTCGGAGGTGAAGGACTTGTTGCTCTCCAAGATGCTTGGACCGCCATCTTCCCCGGCTTGGGTAATGGCCTTATACTTGTCGCCTACGCGGGTGTCAACCTTGCCATTGAACTGGGCGTGAGCTGGCTCGATGGCTTGTTTAGCTAAGATAGCTGGTGCGAAAAGCGGTTCTGCTGGATCATCCCCACCGAAGACAGCGTTGGTCTTGGATAGGCGAGCAATGATATCTGACACTTGTTCCCGCAAGTCATAAGACAATGGCTTGTCTTGGACGTGTTGGGTCAAGAAGTAGAGATGCTTCATGGCTTCAACCCCAGGACGGTCGTTAGCGTCCTTGAGGGCGGCCACATAGGCTGCTAAACGGCTTAAGCCCACCGCGTCTTGTGCTTCGATGGCCTTGTTGGCTTGTTCCCGCAATTGGTCAGCGGTCACTCCATAGTTGGTCAAGTTAAGCTCGCTAATGGCCTTGAGGATGCTCTCATGTTGGGCATTCAATTTGGCCAGACGTTCGGACAGTTTGTCACTATTGTCTTCAATTTGGAAGATGTAGCGGGCGGCAAAGCGATCTAAGAGTTGGAGGAAGCCTTGGGTCGAATTGCCCTTGTCCTTGAGGCTTTCTTCAATGTCTTGCAAGCCAGCTTCAATCCGGGCTAGCGCTACTTCTTGGCCAGCTAGACGTTGGCTAGCGACTTGGCGCAGGGTGGCGATGTAGGCTTTGACTGTCGCTTCATCCAAATCCCCTGGCACATGGATGCTTGGCAGGCTGGCCAATTTGTTGGCTACATAAGCCTTGGCCCTTCCACATTGCGGATGCGGATATTGTGGCTGTGGTCGCCATGCAGTACCTCAAGTAGCCATCGCGAATGCGAATAATGCGCTGAGGAATCCCCATACGTTTGGCAAGGCCTGCTAATTCGCGGGCAAAGCGTAACTCAGGGTCAATGCTTGGATCCTGACTAGGGACTTCCAAGGTCCAGAGTGGCACTACCCAAGGATGGATGTGAGACTTGTCTTGACCTTGTTCCATATTTTGGAAGGCAAAGACTTGACCCCGATGAGTTGCCTGCATCATCATAGACGGCCTGCAACTTGATAGTGTCGCTCTACCCCATAGGCATAGCTGATGTAATCCAGATGCCCTGAATCTCAGGCAGAATCTAAGGTCAAGAGGAAGTCAGCCCTTGCGGCATGCTTGGTTGTTCTGGTTGACTCGGGCCGGACTTGGACTAGCTGGCTGATCCACCGGCAGACTTGGCGTCGCTGGTTGACTAGTCGAGTCAATTGATCAGCTGGATGGCTCAGTGTAGCGGGTTGGCTTGGGCTGGCTGGCCCGGCTGGCGACTGGACCATTTGGTCTTGGGCTGACGGGCTCATCATCGAAAGGACAGATTACCCTAAAGCCTTGACCACAATCCAAGACATCGTGGAAATGGTCACCGTGAGGAATCCGCACTGGGCGGCAGCCCCTGGATGTGGGCATTAGGCACAGTTGGCGCATTGGACAAGTCCGTTTGGAATAAAGTGGAAATGGTCGCCGTGACCGGACTACATCAACCATCGCATTCTCTTCGACAATATCGGCTGGGTTAAAGACATAATTATCGCCCCACCCTTCTTGAGCTGCTAGCCTGGCTTGGTCCTGGTCTTCATAGATGGCGTCCACCGGTGGCTTACCATAGACAAAGTGATAGTGGTTGCCGTGTTTCTTAAGGTAACCGTTGGAAAAGACCTTACCCACGATAACCTTTTGTTTACCCATTTTTTCCTTGAATTCTAGCTCCAGCTTATCCAAAGCCAAGGATTCTTTTTCGGCTTGGGCCGCGGCCAAATCACTGAGATAATTGGCCCTTGTCGCTTTCTGCTTGGGACATGGCCGTTTTGGGCCTCTGCAAACAGGGCTTGAGATTGACTGAGATCTTGGTTAAGGCCCTGACCAGCCCCGGCAGCTAAAAGAATGGCGCATTAATCCCCATAAGAGGGATGCGTTTTAGTCATGAATGATGACTCCTTTATATATAATGGTAATTCTTACGTTTAGCATCTTACACCCAATCGTAATGATTGTCAATGAGTATAATAAAAAAATATTGCACTACTTGTTAAATAGTGTGCCAGCATCAAAAAGAGCCCCCTGCTATGAGGGAGCTGGGTGATAAGATTAGGAAATTCCGACCATATCTAAGTAGAGTTGGTGGGCATAGCTGTCGGTCATGCCTGAGATGAAGTCCGTGGCCAAGAGCAAGCGCAGATAGAGCTTCTCTAGTTCCGACTTACCTTGCGCAAAGTAATGGTAGGACCGCTTCTGGCTCTCGGAAAGTAATGCCAATCTTCTTAAGGGTCCACATAGTCTAGTCGACGCGCTGTATCATAGGCCACCAAGGGTGGCACGAAGCTATCCAGCAGATAGGTTAGGGTCGAATAGCCCGCTATTTCTAGGCGCAGAATCGACTTGTGGTCATAAATCCGCTCTTCAGAAATAGACCGCAACTGGGCATAGAGTGGCGCCACATCCGAGTCTTTGAAGAGGTCAAAGTCGTAGGTCCCGGCCATCAAGTCAGCATAATGAGACACGAAGGACTGGGTGGCACCGGCAATCAAGACATTGCGCAGGTGCTCGAAGAAACGGTTGATGCTGAAGATTTCTTCATCAATAGTCTCCAGAATGTGAACCACCTGACGCGAAGCCTGGCTGTCCTGGGCTGACTGCCTTAAGGCTGGCGCTAGCAAGTCCGCCTTGACCATGGCGAAGGTCAGCACCCCCTTGCCCAGGGCGTCTTCCATATCTGGCCACGAGATGAGGCAATATCATCAGCCGCTTCTAGGATAAAGGTCAGCGGATGGCGTTGGCTGCCCGCCCCCGTTTGGCTAGTAATGGCTTGGAAGAGGTCGACCTCCGCATGGAAGTAGCCCACTTTCTTATGGGTGATGGCGCCGGTCTTAGGCTGGTGGGAAGCCCGCGTGTACTGAGAATGGTATTGAGGGTCACTACGGTTAAATCCAAGCCAACAGCTGCCCTTGGGAGTCGTGGAGCTTGGCCGCGATCCGCAGGGCCTGGGCATTACCCTCAAAATGATAGAGGTCATGAACATAGTCACTGGCCAGAAAGTCCTGGGCCAGTTGGGGATCCAACTGCTCACTCAGAATAGCAGGCAGACGCTTCTTGAACCACTGACGGATAATATCCTCACCAAAGTGACCATAAGGCGGATTGCCAATATCGTGCAAGAGACTAGCGCGCTCGACAATACGGGCAATGTCGGCCTGACGGACAATGAATTCCTGCTGGCTGACTGCCAGCTCTGAATCAGCCACTCCTTCCAGTTGATCCGCCAGACTGAGGGCAATCTCCGAGACCAGGGTCCGCCAATCATAGCCACCTCCAGGGAATGCGTCAGGCGCGTATGAATAAAATCCATCCGCTCCAAGGGAAAGACCTGGGTCTTGTCCTGTAAGCGCCGGAAAGACGGACTGGTCACAATTCGTTTGTAGTCATCATCAAATTCGTTACGATGCTGGGTCGCGCTACCCGATAGACGGGCAGTGAGATAATAGCTCTGTCCATTTGCATAAGTCGGACCTCCTTGTCTGCTGGCTGGGTGGTTGGGGGCTTAAACTAGGCGTCTGCCAGCCTATTTTGCTTCCTTATTATAACAAATTCTCAAGCTGGCATAAAGAAAGACACCCGAGGGGGTGTCTTGGGTTTAAGTATTTGTGCAACTAGGCTATAGTAAAATTTTTATTGGTCTAAGACTTTTCTCTAGGATTCGATAGGGTGGAGTAGACTTGCTACCGATGGATCATGCGCAATGCGTCTGCTTTCGTCGATTGCTTGAGCAGTTAGCGACTTGTCTTGTCGGCTTAAATCCTGAGGTGCTTCTGATGAGCTGGTCTGAATGACTGTAGTTGGGTGCCAGTATATCTTTATGGCAGTGGTCTTTATTGCTCATGACAACCTCCTAATCAATGAGAACCATGTTTTGCTAGTGACAACTTAGTTGTTAGCCTTCAAAAATTCGCCTATCCCTGTCGCAATTTCTTCGGGCGCATAATCATGCACATAATGCCCCACATCCAAGCGTTTAATGGTCGCATTAGGCACTTTGCCCCAAAAGCTATCTTGCGCCATTTGGTACCAAGCCTCACTAGAGAAGCTGGTCCCTTGCATTGAGACACATAGAGTAAAATAAGGGGACGCTTGGCAGAGGCTTGTCTAAAACTTGCTTAGCATTGCTTGCTGACATCTCAAGTTCATTGCCAATAGCAGTCGTCAAGGCCTGCTTATAAAAAAGTGCCTTGTAATTCGCTATTTCTGCTTGCGTCAGATGGCCTGATTCAAGGGCAGGAGCTGCCTTCTCTGCAGGATAAAGAAAACGCCCATAGCCTAACTCAAGTAGCATTTGCCCTACCTTAACTACAAAAGTTGGAACCTTTACTTTGTCATAGCTTTGTGGCATGGCCATATCGAGGCCAACAATAGCAGAAATTTCTTCTGGATGCTCTTGGGCCCAGTAGAGAGCCTCTAAGCCAGCCATGGAATGAGCCACTAGAACATAAGGGCCTTGAATACCAGACGCGCAACGCTTGACGTGTCTGTCTATTCACGGTTTCTATATCTCTAGGACTATCCCCATCATCACTAAAGCCATAACCGAGCCGCTCGACTATGACAATGCGATAATCCGGCGCTAATTGCGTCGTCAGCGCCTTAAAGTCCAAAATAGGCGATGTTGTGCCCCCTCCAGCTAACAAAACCAGTGTCTTGCTACCCGAACCAGTCACATAGACATTTAACTGCTTACCCTCAACCTCAACTCGATTACCAATCGGCGATAAATCGTTAGCCTCTCTAGATAGGGGCAAGACGATGATTAAGATAGACACCTAATGTAACTAGCTACTATGGCTAAAAGCACATAGGGCTAATAGTTTTCTTAGACCTCATAAAAATCTCATCCTTAGCCTCCTCCACTTTTTATCACGCATGCTATCCCTACCACTTGTATAGTACTAGGTCAATAGATAAGAAGAATGAGATTAAATGAGCCAGCACTAAATGGCTAGGCGCTTACTGATTGATAAATCTCCCTAGTCATCCACGCCCAGAATCTCGTTGATGTTGTTTTTAGAGAAGTAGCCTTAGCCCGTAGACTGGCTGGATGCCGCCATGGACTTCCAAGACATCGACAGCACCGATGGCCTTGAGGGTTGGCTTGTCGACCTTGCCCGAATCTTTGACTGATACACCAAGCGAGTGATGCGGGCGTCGACTTCTTCAATGTTTTCAGGACCCCCTAGGGGCTTCAATGGTTCTAACGGAATCTTGCTTGAGGCCTGTCCTTGGTGTCGACAACTGGCTTAGCATCCTCGTCCAGTCCTCTTCAGACGACCTGGTGTTGGCACGTTGAATTTGGTGATGAACCAGCGGAAGACGACATAGTAGAGAGCCGTCGAATTAAGCCAAATGGAATTTGTAAAGACCAGTTAGTCTTGTCGTTCCCTGCAGGATCCCGAAGAGGAGAAGTCGATGACCACCAGAGAGAGGTGTCCCCGATGGAGATATTGAGGATGTCGGCGATGAAAAGCTGACCCATCCAGGAAGGTAGAATCACATAGAGGAAAGGACTCACGAAGAGGAACATATACTCGATTGGTTCCGTAATCCCGGTGATAAAGCTGGTCAAGGCAACCCCGAAGAAGAGACCTGCGTATTTCTTACGACGGTCTTTTGGCACCAAGTGGTACATCGCCAAGCAGGCAGCTGGCAAACCGAACATCATGGTTGAGAGCGCCCGCGAAGAAGCGAGTGCCTTCGGTGAAGAGACCCGTGTGGTTTGGATCTGCCAATTGGGCGAAGAAGATTTTTTGTGCCCCGGCTACGGTTTGACCCGCTACTTGAGCCACCCCACCTAACTCAGTGTACCAGAACATTGGGTAGATCATGTGATGCAAGCCGACTGCCCGCAGAGACGCATGAGGAAGCCGTAGAGGAAGGTCCCAAACGGACCCGCTTGGGAAATGTGGTCCCTGAGTTGATACCAGCCATTGTTGGAATGGTGGCCAGATTAGGAAGAAGACGCCCCTAAGAAGATTGAGGCAAAAGATGTCACGATAGGGCACAGAAGCAGGAGCCCCGAAGAAGCCCAAGACCTGTGGCAATTGAATATTATGATAGCGATTATGGAGCCAAACCGCACAGGCACCGACCGCAATGGCGCTAATAACCCCGGTGTCGATGGCCGAACCCTCTGCCATATAGAGTTTGACTAAGGCACCGATGGTGGCTTTCATGACTAGGTAACCTGTCACCCCAGCTAGGGCTGCCGTCCCCTTGTCCCGCTTAGCTAGGCCGATACAGAGGCCCACACAGAGCAGGAGGGACAGGTTGGCGAAGACAATTTCGCCGGCCGAACTCATGACTTGGAAAATAGCTTGTAAGGCTTGGATTATTCAATACAGGATAGGTCGCCACCGTGGTCGGATTAGACAAGGCGCCCCCAATCCCCAGCAATAGCCCGGCTGCCGGCAGAATGGCGATCGGCAGCATAAAGGCTTTCCCGATTTTTTGTAACAACTTAAACATGGTACAAAGACCTCCTTTGATTGTTAGGTGCTTCAGAAGTCTCGCATCGGAATCCTCCTGACTCACTCCTTTGGTCCCTTCTTCCAAGGGACTCGCGGCCCTTCCTGGCCTGGCTACCTCCTTTCCTGGTCTGACATGATCTTGCATAAGTTGCGATGCGAATGCGCAGGGCTATCTGTAACCCTTTACAAGTTAATTATAATCGGATTGAAAGGAAATTTCAACTTGGCGGCACGAGTTGTTGCTAAGGCCGAGGAAAGACTATCCCAAGAAGAATTGAAGCTTATCTTGGATAAGTATAAGTTGTTGTTTGATATGGAAGATTAGGAATACACAAAACGCCATGGCTCAGTATGATTACCTAGCCATGGCGTTTGCTGATTTAATGCGAGCTTAAGGTCCATAAACAAATGGATCGATCCTGAAGACCATGTCCTGGGCGGATAATCCGCAGCTTTTTGTTCTTTGGGATATGGCGCATAGTAGATAATATAGTGACCAATGATTTTTCCGTCGAATGCCTATAGCTGGCAAATAGGATTGCGCACCGCTCCCCGCTTTCTGGGGAAAACTAGCAAGTTTTTCAAACACTCATGCGAGTGCATCAAGAAACTTTTTGGCAGCTTGCTGATTCTTGAGTTCCTTGGTCAGATAGTCCAGAATCGCTTCTAAATCTTCTTCTGCCTTCTGAGTGAACTCCATAACTATAGGTCATACGCTCCCTCCTGATCCGCGATAGAGGGACTCACCGTCTCTTAGACGCTGCTCTCGAATATCTTCCAGCCCTTGATATAGAAATTTTGCTTCTTCCATTTGACGGAGGGTCTTCTCATAGTATTCAATGTCCATGACGACTAGTCGTCCGTAGCCATTCTTAGTGACGAAGACTGGGCCTTGTTCCTCTTTGGCAACTAAGCTTCAACCGCCACTGTATTTTTTAAATCGCGCATGGGAATAATTTTTCATCAACGCCACCTCGGATGGCTATATTATACCATAAATTTAGACACATATATAGTCATTTTATAGCAAAAGGCCCCTCATCTCATCATAAGGGACCTTTTCTTCTTATAACTGATAGACCATAATATGTTCATTTATAGCTTGGTCAAAGCCGGTCTCTTCAAAGCCTAGACCTAGCAAAATCTTCTTCATAGGCTCGTTGCCGTCCACGTAATCGGCCACTACCTTGGTCATCTGGGTTTGCTGCTTGGCCATTTTCAACTACTGCTTCAATGGTTTGTCGGCCGTAGCCTCTGCCTTGGAAGGCTTGGTCAATTAGGAAGCGCCAAACAAGACATGCTGCTCCTCTGGATCCAATTCATACATAATGAAGCCAACTAAATCCTCATCTGAATAAATAGCTTTGGGATAGGTAATCCCTTCTTCACGGTAAAACCAAGCATCTGCCAAGGATCGGACGACAGGAGACACAAATTTGGCTGCCTCTTGCTCTGGAGTAATCTTGAGATTTAAGACTTGGGAGTAGTTGTCGCGTTATCTCTCTAAAGGTAATGGTCACACTCGTCACTTCCCTGTCATCTTACTTAACTAAGTCACTCAAGAGATAAGCATACACCAAGCGCTCGGTCGCCGCCACAGAGTCCACATGGGTCCGCTCATAGGAATGGCTGGACTCGATGCCGGCCCCACAGAGGGCGTGCTTGACTTCGGCACCGCTGACATGGCAGCCCGAGCGTCAGAGCCGTAGAATGGATAGATGTCTAATTTGAGGATATTCTTTCGGCCTAGCCAGTTCCACCAGGTGTTGGCGGAATTCATAGTGATAAGGGCCACTGGCATCCTTGACACAGATAGAGACGGTATATTCGTCGGTCTGCTGGTCGTCACCCATGGCGCCCATGTCAACCGCCAGATACTCCACCGCTTTGTCCGACAGGCTAGAGTTAGCCCCGTGCCCTACTTCCTCCGAAGACCGAGAAGGGCAAATTGGGTCATCACCGGCGAGGTGATGCCCTCTTCCTTGTAACAGCGCAACAAGTTAAGCAGGATAGCGGCGGACACCTTGTCATCGAGGAAGCGAGACTTGATGAAGCCTGTGTCGGTGATGGTGGTTCAGTGGGTCGAAGGAGACAAAGTCGCCCACTTCAATACCTAGGGCGCGGGTTTCTTCCTCGTTGGTAACCTTGGCATCTAGTCGGACTTCCATGTTATCTTGGGTCCGTTCAGCCGTCCCCGCATCGCGGTAGACGTGGGTAGAAGTCTGGTGAATGAGAATGGTCCCGGACACAGTCTTGCCGGTGGAAGCCACATGGACGGTCAGTTCTCCCCTTCGATCATATTCCAAGGAAAGCCGCCCACCTTGTCCAGCTTGAGCCGACCGTCGCCTTTGACCGCGCGCACCATGGCCCCCAAGGTGTCAACGTGAGCCGTCACGATGCGGTGGTGGTCATCGTCCTGGCCCGGCACCGTCACATGTGCAGGAGTCCTTTGGAGGTGCGCACCGGTTGGTAGCCCATTTTTTCCAGAGTCGATACCAAATAGTCCTGAACGCCACGCGTGTAACCGGTTGGCGACGCGATAGCTAGAAGTTCTTGCAGATAACTTAAGGTTGGATTCATCCTAATGCCCCCTTGAAATTTGTTTGCACCTTCATTATAACACAAGTTTGGAAAGGCGCACCTATCTTTTTGCGTGGCAAATGGGGCGGTGCCCCGCAGTCACGTCGTGTTGGAGCTAACGACATCGCCCTCCTCCAATGCGACGTGGCTGCCTTTTGGCTCCTTTTTCGCTCAAAAGCAGTTCATCGCCTCCACCACGTCGCGTTGAGCCCCAGACGACATGGCACTCTTCCAACTGATGGACAGCGCAGAAGATTTACTCTATCTAACTTTCGGGGCAACCAACTATACACAGAAGATGGAGAAAGAGTTGTATATTGATCCAACTTCTCAGAAAGAACATTCATACCCAATATAGACCGGTTTATTGTAGCAAGAGAAAAAATCCACTAGAACTCTTGATTGAAAATAAGGAATTGTTTGATAAATAGAAAAAGCGAGGATAACCTCCTTCCAGATTGAGTTAAAATCTTTAGAAGACACTTTTATAAGGACTTTGACTTCCTCAAAGCCTATATTAAAGAGCTTTTTACTTTTCAAAAGTAAATTTGTTGCGAGTTTATCGCATTTTTAACGAATCCTTTCTGATAATACACTATCTTCGTATCATTTCATTTCTTGCTAATTCTCATCAACTCTTCCTTTTGCCTCTTCTAAATGCACACTCGTCAAGTACGGAATAGCAGCGTCGAGCTGTTCTTCTGAAAAATCCCACCATTTAAGTTTTTCCAGCAATCATCTCTTCGTCAAACGGTGCCGATACACGCACTGGATTTCCGACTGCGATAGCGCAAGGTGGAATATTTTTGCAACAGCTGCTTTACTATCGATTCTTGCAAATCATGATGAGAAGAGTATGGAACAGCTGATGGTCCCCAAAAATTGCTTTATGAACATCACTTTGGGAAGTGTCATTTTCAGCGTACTTGTCATCCTTGGTACCTATATGATTTCACAAAGCGTGAAAAGCAAAGCGAAATATATAAAGTGTGAAAAGGACGAAAAACACCTTTTTCTTTTGTGATCAGACTGAAACTTCCAAGTTGTCTATTTATTTTATTGACATTTTTATAAAGAGGTACAATAACTTTAATATCAAACTATACTATATCGGAGGTATTGAAATGAAAATTTTCTAATCGTTTACTACTATTCCTTTGCAGGAGTTGTTTTTGCCCTTTTAGGACTTTTTCCCTATTTACAAACCCAGTAGCTAATCTTGTTGCTTACAGCTGGTGGATTGCATTTGGTTTACTGGTTTCTTCTATAGAAGCTATTTTAGGGCTATTTCTCTGCACCAAAAGAGCTGCTCACCTGTTTATCTTTTCAAGATTTGTTAGTCTTCTCTTAGCTCTTTACCTCGTTGCTTATGAGCTTTGGCAGCCCTGCCGGTCGTCATTCCGACCATTGTAGGAATTTGGTTAATTAGCAGAAGCCATTATTTGCTTTCTTTAAAGGCAATCGTCTAGATTGATTTTCCCTAATATTAGTAGCAATATCACGTGGTAGCCTTGGCGAATTTTTACTAGGTCTAGTGATTCTGTTCAATCCCAGTATAGCTGGGTGTCTTTGTCGTTTATGTCAATGCCTTTGCATTTTTAGTTACTGCCTACCCTACATTATTGAGGGGCCTTTCGTAAATAGTCTAGTTGCTATTTCTATCGCATTCAAAAAGCTGAAATCATATTCTCCAGCTTTTTCGTCTCTTTAACTATCACTTTTTCGCATCCCATTCTGCGTAGGGTGCTCAAGTATTCTTCCAAAAGTGATGGCATAGCGCTCTGGCATTCGATAATCTGCAATAATAACCGGTCGAGAACAGGGGCATCGACTCAATCATACCGAAAATAAAAAGAGCGAGATATTTATCTGCAAAAGAGCTTGGATTTTTGCGATTTCAACAAAAAGCACTGTTTGTAGCTGACTAAAAAGTTAGACAAATAATTTTAAGTGAAGGATTTGATTTCTGTGTGCACAGGACTAAGCCTTTTAGATTTTACCTTAATTCGTTTGTTGTTGTAGTACTCATTATGATCAACAATAACTTATTCAATTGGTTAAGTGATTTTAAATGTTTTCTCATAACCATAAAACATCTCAGACTTAAGAATACCAAGAAGGAGTTCCATCAGTACCGTTGTCTGGTATGATGATGAAAAATACGGAACAGCCCGATAGTCCTCAAAAATTGCTTTTATGAGACATCACTTTGGGAGTATCATTTCGGCGTACTCGTCATTCTTGGCACTCATATGATTTGCAAAGAAAGAAAAAGCAAAGCGAGAGATATAACGTGTGAAAAGGGTGAAAACTCCTTTCTCTTTTTATGAACCAGACTGAAACTTCCAAATTGTCTATTTATTTTATTGACACTACGAGCAACAGCGTAATGCGTGACATGCTTCTTCTATATCAAATTGGACTCTTTCAGGCTGCTGTTCTAGCAAATAATCCTCTTAGCCTTAATCATAGAAATTCATTTTTGTTCATTTTTACGCACCCAGACTGAAAAATATTCAACACCTGACTGGGATTTATTTTAATGGGTTTTAACCTTTCTTGGTTAGATAAAAGAAGAACCATACAGTATAGAATCTGTATGGTTCGTTTGCCTACTTTCTGGCCCATTTTGAAATAATTATGTTAATAACGCTCCAAGCATCTTCTGAAATCACTTATATTTCACATTTTGATTATTTTTCAATATGAAAAAGTTCTTACAGATTCATGCAGGCTAGATGGTTTAAGGTCTTGGACTTTTGAACCGGTTCGTGTATTAGTCAAAGGTGATTTTTACCTTGAATACGGTGAGGTGCCTGCTAAATGAGTTCAAGTGACGCGTTTTGCCTCTTCAACAGTAAAGACCATGTCCACTTCAGAGGCTCTGAAGTCGGAAGTCCTTATCTACTTGGCAATTAAACTTAGGCTTGCTGGCAAAGAAAGCTGAAAACATCCTCGTTAAAGATGCTAGCGAATGAGGTTCCGTGCTAATCTCTTTGGAGTCGGTTGGGTGGTCCGATTGATAGCCCATAAACCGCAGCTGCGCCATCAGATTCCACGCAGCTTCGTGGTCGCGGTAAACCTTCTTACATCTACATCCTCTCTCAGACGCAACTCATGGCCATTCTCTAGCTCCTTAACCTCGTAAATCTCTCTGAATATAAGGCGATTTCTTCAGGCGTATAGAATTGATCCAAGCTACGTAAATGCTTAAGCTGAGTCTTGAAATTCTTGAACTTCAGTCTTGATATCTAGACTCACAACCTCTTCTTCATGGTTCTCCTTGCCATGAAGCTGCCCGTCTTTGACAGAGGCAATTAAGTGGTAGTCGCTCGAAACTGCCCAAATCAAGAGCCGAATCCGGACGCTTGGTCCAAATCTACATTTGCTTCAAAATGGCCGCCCATGAGGATACCTTCCTCCTGGCTTGGGAGCGTATTGCTTATCTTCCACTCACCCTTAGTATGCACCGTCTGGGTGTTGATCCATCTTCTTCATGGTCTCGTTCAGTAATTGGTCCAGGGACGGAGCTTGCGCACTAGCAGCTGGCGCCACCCACCAGCCTCAGCCAGAGGCCGCCAGTCATGGCTAGCAAACTTAATTTTTAAAACCATTTCATCCACTGTCTCCTTAAAATACCTAAGGCTTTTCACTGACACCGCTTGGTCATATTGATCCAGTCCGCTTCCAATTTGACATGGAAGATTCCTGTTAAGCAGAGAATAGTTCCATCTCCTGGTCAATACTAAAACTGAAAATCAACCGTAACATAGATCACACGAAAATCCTTGTCCGTCCGCACCAAAATCTCGGCTCACGGGCCGTAAGCCTAAAGGCTTCTTCATTTAGATATAGTCAATCAAGCGCGCATTTTCGGTCGTAGATGGTGGGGTTGCTAGTCTCAGCAGCAATTTGATGCAAGAGCTCTTGCTTGACCTGGTCCCAGAACTCTTGGTGGTCACGATAGGGCTGCTTGCCATCAGTAGCTTCTGATAATAGCAGAGGTAACCCAATGCTTCTTTGAGCACTCTTGAAATGTACCAGCTAGCTCCAGGTGTCTTGAGGCCTAATCCAAGTCTCCACCTGCGCAAGTTCTCTAAGTCTGACTTCAACTTCAGCACTTTGAGACTTGAGGGTCAATGCGATCCAACTCCTTACCGTCCGCCTTACCATACTAAGTAGCCATCTACTAAGGCTAACTGACTTTGCTTGCCCAGCAAACTTATCCAAAGCTAATGACAGCACTTGCCCGCCATTTTATCTAAGTCAAAGGCTTGCATCTACCTCGCTTTTTAGCTCGGTCTGTGTGATTCTCTTCAAGATCACTGTAGGTCTGCAAAACTTTGATCTTAGTGTGGACGCTTTTGCTTTGGAGGCTAGTCTTAATGACCCGGTTTTCCAGCTCGTCTTGAGCCTGACACTCAGCGCCAATCCCCATAACATAGTCGCAGTCAGGCTTAGAAAGCCCTAGTTTCTTCCATCCTTTGTTCATCATTTAAATCTCCCTTCTGGTTTTTCTGGTTCTAATTCAATACCCTTAGCTCCTAGGTTAGCTAAGCACTCAGCCAGATAAGCCGCGTCATGCTCCGCATACATAGGAGAGCCCAGCGGCTGAGCTTCGGATTTGACCAGCTTCATAGGCTGGCACGATTTTGCCCGATGATAGCGCTCCACCACTGGTCGTCCGGCCGATAAGCCGCGGCGGACCATTTCCCTCATAATCAGGCGGTGGTAGGCGCTGAGAGCTTGTGGGGCGAATGTTCAAAGACATAGTTCACCACACTGTGACGCTGACCCACCTTTGCCACGTAAGGCCGCGCCTCCGATGCTGACCTAGCAGCTGTTGTCTTGGTAACTTGTCAATCAAGGCTGATGCCATAATCATGTAAGGCCCTCCTTCTTGCTTTCCTTACTATAGCAGCATTCTGAGCCCTAAGGGAAAAGCTTACAAACGACTGAGCCCACACAAAGTGGAGACCAGCCATCTGAAAAGCTCCTCCAAAGTGGCGCAGCCTCTTACCTATTGGGCTACTTGTGCCGTTTGGACTGACTTAAGGTCTGATGGGTTATGCCGAAAAGCTAAGAGACGTAAGCGTTGAGAATCACTAAAATCATGTAGAACCTTCGTGGCCCACCACGCCCAGCCAGTGAGACTGACCACTTGGGGAGACATTGGCTGCAATCAGGCAGACAATGACAGCCAAAAGCGAAGATAATATTTTGCATAATAATGGTCTTCATGCGACGAGAGAGACGGATGGCCTGAGGCACCCGAGTCAAATCGTCCATAATGACGCAGTCACTGTTTCCATAGCGATGTCAGTCCCTGAGACCAATGGCAAAGCTGACATCCGCCTGAGCCAAGGCGGGCATCATTGATGCCGTCCCCTACCATGGCCACACACTAGCCTTGGGCCTTGTAGTCGGTCACCAAACGGGCCTTGTCATCCGGCAAGCAGTTGGCCTGCACTTGGTCAATACCTAAATCATTAGCAATGGTTTGGGCCGCTGCCTGGTGGTCCCCCGTCATCATGACCACTTGGACTCCTAATTCATGTAGCAATTCCACTGTGGTCTTACTCTCTGCCTTAACCCGGTCAAAGAGTGCATACCAGGCCACTAATGCTTGGTCACGAGACACCGAGACCAGGGGTCTTGCCAGCTGCTTCTTGCTTGGCTAGGACTTGTTCTAAGTCAGCAGGTACTTGCCCCACTACTTCTAAGACGAAATCAGCCTTACCAATCCGCCAGTCATGCCCTTGATAGGTACAAGTAAAACCACGGCCGGTCACGTCCTCAAGCTGATCCAAATTCACCACATGATAGTCGCCCATAGTTCACGATGGCATGAGCCACAGGGATGGGTAGAGTGGCTTCAGCCGTTGCCACCAAGAGCATTCAGGCTGATCGCCTCTTCCGCAAACCAAGCCTCTTCTACTTGGGGTTGACGGGTCAAAGTCGGTCTTATCCATACTACCTGGTTGACATCGCCAATTTTGGTCCGACGGTTGACCGCCTTTGACCATAACGCCCATACGGAGCAGCTCGGCTAATAGCCGCAGGACAGCCAGTAGTGGAGCTAGCCGCAAGGCGCAGGAGAAAGCCACCGTCAAGAGAGCATGCCGCGGTAGAAGCTGTCCAACCAGGACCAGCCCAGCCAAAGTGGACCGCCACGATAAAGGGTCGAGCTGAAGCGCCTTGCATCACTACCATCTTCTAAGTTTTCAATCAGGCTAGACACCCGACTCTTTTGGCCTTGAGCTTTGTTTGACCAGACACGATTTTAGCGAAAAGTATCCTCTTGGGCTACGGTCACTACCATGTCCAATTCAGCGCCCACATTGAGGTCCCACCTAATACTCAGGTCACTGCTGCCTTATCCGCTGGGATTGGCTCCCCTGTCACTGGTCATCTAAACCGTTTCGCCCGATCACTGATTAACTTACCATCGATTGGCACTGCCTGGCCTTTTTGACCCGCGAGACGGTCGCCAATCATGAGGTCGCCGGTTTCTACTTCTTCCAACTGACCGTCCGGACAGAATGCGCCAAGCCTTATCTGGCCGTAGGGAGCCATAAGGGCTGTAATGGCATCCTGGCTCTGCTTCACCGCTAATTCTTCCAAAGTCCCAGACAGGGCAAAGATAAAAATCAGTAAGGCCCCTTCTAGCCAGTAACCAATGATGCCTGCACCCAAAAGCTGCTAGGGACCATGAGGACATCGACATTAAGGTGACGTTCCTCCACTAACTCCTTCCAACCTTCTAGGGCTGGCTCATAGCCTCAATCAAGAAAGCTAGAATAAAAACTTGCCTGTCCCCAGACAGGTTGACTTTCTAAAAAAGACCAGTCCCAATAGGGATAAAGCCTAGGGCAGAGCACGGTCTCAATAATTCGTTTGTTGTATCTTAAACACTTCATGATCTCACCTCTTATTTATAATCAATTTACTACACTCTTATTATAGCTTCTCTAATTTAGATTGTCAATAACATTTATCGTCAAAGATTGTATTATTTAATGATATTTATTATAAATAGTTGGGCGAGCCCACACAAAAAAGCCAGGAATCTCTTCCCGACCTTAGCTTGCTTATTTAAGTCGATAAATCATATAGTAGACCCCGACCCCTGGCATTGGGACATCTTCCAAGAAGCCATAGACCTCAAAGCCATGTTTGAGATAGAAGTCTTTGGCCTGATAGGTCCGCGTAGTTAGGAGGATGCTGGTCACCCCTACTTTGACGGGCATAGCTCTTGGCATAGTCATAAACTGGCTGCCCAGGCGCTGACCCTGATAGTCCGGGTCGATAGCCAAGTTCTCGATTTTCATGGCCTGATAACGAATCTTGCCATTCATGGCAGCTACCAAGCGCTCCCCATCTTTCATCTGCCAGATGAAGGACTGGTCCAAGCCCTCAGGCTTAGGCTGATTGAAGTGGGTCTCATGGCCATGCGTGAAGACTCTCTCATAGAAATCTTCCGGCAGAGCTCTGTGCTCCACAGGATAGTGTGTCATCGAACTGCCTCCTCTTATAAGTTAATTTCTACAGTATCGGTGTATGGTCTTGGCGCGCCCCTGAATCCAGCATCTCGGACTTGGTCACCTTGTCTGCAATGCGATCAGATACCAACCAGTAGTCAATGCGCCAGCCTGTATTGTTAATCTTGCTGGTCCGGCTACGCTGCGCCCACCAGGCTATATTGATGCGGCACGTCCCCATGTAGGTGGCAGAAACTATCGGTAAAGCCCAGCTGAGCAGATGGGTAAAGCCTGCCCGTTCTTCATCAGTAAAAGCCGCGGATTGGCGGTTAGCTCCTGGGTTAGCCAAAGTCGATTTCGTGGTGGGCAACGTTGAAGTCCCCGTTGCCAAGACTGGCTCTTAGCATCCAGACTCCACTAGGTAGTCAGCGTATTTAGCGTCCCAAACCTGACGCTGCTGCCAGACGCGCGAGGCCATCCCGCATTAGGCGTGTGAGACCTGAGTGACATGGAAATCGTCAAATTCTGAGGGTAATAATCCGGCCTTCCAAGTCCCATGGTCGACGGCGCCCCGATTTCAGGGAAGGTCACCTTGAGGCTTCAAGCTCCTCGATAGAGAAGAGGTCTCAACATATCCTGCGGGCTGGCTCCTGGAGGACCGCCAAGTGTAGGCATAACCCTGGAAGTACTCTGCCAAGATTTCTTCATGCTTCTTGGTTGGACCTGTTGGCGATAATTTGGTTTCTTGAATGGCAATAATGTCTGCCTGCTATGCTAGCTGGTCTAGGACGGCCTTGGAGAGATTGGGCCGCGGCCGAGTCACTGAGTTAGGGCCGCATTGAGTGAATCGATATTCCATGAGATCAGTTTCATTCTATCTTCCTTCGCTGTGTAAATTCTTTGTACTTCTATATGTATAGCAGATTAACTGGTGAAACAGGGTCTAGGCTTGCCGCTCAGACATCAAAGCTTCAATTTTGGCAACAATGGCTTGGTTTGCTACCCGGCTTGAACTGATAAATCAGCATCAGTATCTGGCTTGGTCGGCGTGGTGCGGGTTGCTGAGTACTTCCTCCACCGCTCTTTCTTTTGTAAATGAGATGAGTCAATAGACCGAATGGCGAGTTCCGTCCTAGACCACAGAGTCTGCACCTGTTTGGCCACAGTAGGTTGGTCATTACCAATCGGCAGTACTATCATGGGAACTCCAAAATAAATAGCCTCATTAACGCTATTCATGCCACCGCTGTAATGAATAAGTCAGCCATCTGGAGGACTTCAGTTGTGGAACCCGATCATAAATATGAATATTATCAGGCAAGGAACCGTATTGAGCGAGATTCTGCTGACCAATCGATAGGATGAGGGTGACATTTTGATTGGCAAAGGTCCGATGCAGAGTTTGAAAGCGTCTGCCCGCTCGGCCAGTGTTAAGCAAGGTCCCAAGTGACACATAAATTAATTTGCCCTTAATATCGGCAGGTGAAATCATCCTGTTTGCTTTGCTTGAGGAATCGACGCGCCAACAAAGTCAAACAGTTCCGGCGCGAATTAGTTGGAATAGAGCTGAAGTCCTTGGCGTATAAAGCGAAATTATACCTGGGCTGATTATGACCAGAGCTCGGCTACAATATCCCTCGGCTAATCATTTGCTTCTTCTGCAATCTACGACCGATAAAACACGCAAAAGCCAAAAGGAAACCGAAGGCTTCGGTCGTACCGACCACCTGAATGGGCAAAATCACTGAGTACCGCTTCATTCAAAGCGAAGGTAGAAAAGAGACGGAAGGCAGGAATCCCTAGTTGGTCAGCAGCCTGCTTGCCTTGCAGAAAAAGCATTTCATAAATCAACGCACATCACAGTCCTTCCCACTCGATTAGGTTTGATAGGCCTGATTCCCGAGGCGAACCTCAGAACCCAACCATTTTCCTTTTGTTGTCACCGGGTCATAGATAAAATCTGCCTGTCGCTAGAATTTTATGGCGCCATTCTTCATGCATGTATATACCCACACTACTGCCCTGTCTTGACCAATTGCCGAGCAAGCTCTAGCGTTGGATTAGTATGCCCCTGAAAAAGTTAACCATTAAAGTTTCATCACCATTCACCTCTCAATCACTATGTAGGCTTCCACCACAAAATCAATGGCCTTGACCTTCTTAAGGCACCAGCGAGCAAGGCCTGTGAAGCGAGAGCGCGAATAGTGGCCTGCGTGAGCCTTTGCCAAAGGCTGGGGACTGGTCGCTGAGGCTGACTTGGTCGCCTTGTTGGCGCAAGTTCCACTCGCCCTTGACCTGGGCCTCGAATCAGAATCAGAGCCGGAATTCAGTCATTTTGCGCCAAATGGTATGATGCTGGTCCTTATCTGCTAAGATATCCTTGGACTTACACGGGAAACTAAGAGGGCACTCGAATCTGCCCAGGACCAGGACATACAGTCGGCAACTCGGCCGCATCCTGCCAGCTTTCATAGTAAAAGGTCTGCTTGCCATAGCGATACAACTCGGCCAGTCAGACGGCTCCACCCTGACTGAAGAAGGGCCTGCACTGGAAGAAATGGGCAGCATCACCCAAGGTCGCCGGACCATAGAAAGAGAAATAGGTCGCCAGCAGCCGACGCAGCGACTTGCTGCAGATCCTGGCCTTCTGGCGCTGCCTGCCAATAGCAAACGTGCGACGCCCGGACTCAGGGTCTGATAGAGTTGGCCCTGACGCGAAGCCGCCAAGCAGAGCTTCACCCAGCGGAAGAGAGAGTTGGCGCCACTCTTCCTGACCATAGCGATCCTTGAGGGCCTCACGTCAGGAGGACCGTTGGGCCATGAATAGCCTGCCAAAAACGCTCTAAACGGGCCCGACACCTCACCTTTGCCCAGCCAAAGTGGCTCCAGGCTGCCGAAACCAGTCTCCGAGCAGACACGGTGGCAAAGGCTCCCAAGTCGGCCGATCATAAGTGGTGTTAGGTCGCAAGGCCCGTAAGCCAGAATGCACTGTTCTGTTGGAGTCCACATAGCCATCTGCCTTGGGATCTAGCCAGGCAGTTTGGAAAGTAATTATAGATGCCAAGTGGGTCACATACAGAGACTGAATCAGACCTGTGGCGGACCTCTGTCCCCGTCAACTAGACTCAAAGCAGCCTGGATGAGTAGAGCCTCCCTTGAGTCAAAAACTCCTGTGCCTGTGATAGTCGTGCGGTCGCCTGCTGCTCAACACTTTCTCATTACTATACAAAGCTCTGTCTTGGACTTCAAAAGGAGCAGGCTTCTATTCTTTACTTTGATGGGCACTTGCCAGCCTTTTCCTTTCTGCTAGAGCCTCAAGCCCAGGACTAAGACTGCGACACGGTCAGGAAATCAGGGCCGTGTGGTGCCTCAGGATGCCAAGCGCATGAGAAGCTCTGGGAGCGCGCCAGCGACCCAGAGCCCATCAGCCAGGCAAGGCGGAAGAACTCCTCGCGGGAGGCTGCAGCCGGTCCCACTCACGGACCTGACTTTTGACCAAAGCGTTTAGCAGCCTGTAGTCACCCTTTTGCCACCATAGAAATGGGGCTAGGGACACCCGTCCAGCCTCCCGGCTTCGTCTTATTTGGTTCACTGCATGCCCGCCTGGAGCTGATACATGGGTAGTAGAGCCCACCTGTAGCTAGTAGCTCCGGGTGGTTGCCCGACCTCGACAAATCGCACCGGTCCCGCATATGGATGCAATCTGCATCCTGAATGGTCGAGCAGACGGTGGGCAATAGCCATGCGTCGTCCGTCCCTTTCGCATCTTGTGAGAAGTGAGCTCGAGAATGACTTCGCCGGTCTCCGGAGTCAATATTAGCCGTGGCCCATCCAAAATCAAAATCTTGGGCTGGGTGGCCATGGTCGGGCAAAGGCCAGCAACTGGCGCTGGCCACTCGAGCAAGGTCGCCCTCGCTCCGTCTGCCGGACTGTCGTAGCCGGCTGGCGGGCTCTCGTACGTCAGCCCGCATCGACAAAGCGCGCCGCCTCTCCTCGCATGGCTTTCCTTACCTGTCAACCCTTCTTGATACATGCGGATATTAGAGGCAATGAGTCGTGGAAGAGGAAAGGATCCTGCAGAGACCAAAGCCACCGCCGACCGCAGGCCTCAGCCGAATAAGACTTAATATCCTGGCCGTCAGTCAGAATCTGGCGCGATCGAGATTCATAGACGCATGAAGAGGTTCATAATCAGACGATGTACCAGACCCGGTCGCGCCACAAAGACCACCGATCAGCCCGCTTCTGCCAGAAACTGATATGGCGAGGACATCCCGCTTTGCCATCGCAGGAGAAAGCTGACATCCCGGAACTCAGTGCGCCACCGCGATTTCCCGGTGACTGACCGCTGGGCTGGTTCACCGTCCTCCTGGTCAGTCAAGGCAAAGGCCGGTCGGCCCGCAATCATGCAAGTTGCCAGAGATGGAAAAGTTCTGGGTGACTTCAATCAGCGGGTTTAGCGAAGAGCTGGTGCGTATTGAATGAGCGTACACACATAAGCCCCGGTCACACCAGCCACCTGCAGGTGAGGCGAAATAAGGCAGGATAGCGGCGCAGGCCAGAAGCTTAAGCAGGAACATGGCCGGCCGCAGGAAGGGCTGATGACATTGAGGGATTTGATGGGAATGAGCGCGTGGTCGGCATTAATGGCCTCAAACTCCGCCAGAGACGACCTTCCTGGCCGAGGGGCCTGGACATCCATGCCCTCAGTGACTCTCCGACAGCTTAACGTTCAGGTCGCTGAGCTTTTAGCCCGGGTCATGGCAATCACGTCCCGCGCGACTTACTGTTGTGAGAGGGCAATGAGCCAAACATAATGGAATTAAAGACCAGCACGAGCGGGTCAGAGGCACGTGAGACTGAGCATGGTCCCAATAGTCACCGCCACAATGACCAAGGAACCCACAGAAACTGGAGAAGATGGCACTGAACCCTTATATCGGCCACCGCCTGAGTATCAGTGGTCAGGCGGGACTGATGGCGCGGCTGAATCTGAGGTCAGAAACAACGCATGGACAGAGGCTTTGCAGCTTGTCCAGAGGACTCTTGAGCGCAAGTCGCGGACCACGCTGGAGCCACGCGGGCGAGGGTGTAGTTACCTAAGAAGGTAAGGCCACCCGCACCAGGAAGAGGGCTGCTTAGTGGGCCAGGAGGATTAAAGCGCTTGGGCACCAGCCGCAATAAAAGTGGTCGATGTAACACTGCCGGGCCAGGAGGTGGAATGGCGGTCGTGCACGGCCGACGTCAGGAAAGATGAAGACCAGGGCCATCCGACGGAGCAGGTCGCAACAGCGCCACATATAGGCCATCGGCGGCCAAAGTTTTAGCACGATTGAGCAGCTAAGTCCCTCTTCGCAGCTCTGGGCCGGTTGCTGACCACGGTAGGTGGTCGCATACCCAGCCATTTGCGCCAGCAATTCATAGTGGTGCCCGCTCCCTTAATGCGGCCCTCTTCCAGACCAGGACGAATCAGGTCCGCGCGGACGACCGCCGACGAGACGGTGGGCCGTAATAATGGTGGTCTTGCCTGACGTTCCGACTTAAGATTTTCCAAATCAAAATGCTCCGGTCTTGGCATCGACGGCGTGACAGCAAATCGTCCAGAGTCAAAGATGTCTGGATCAGTCAGGGGCTGACTCATGGCCAGACGTTGCTTCTGACCACCGGACGGGAGACGCCCGTTCCCCGATTAGGGTATCCAGCCCTTCAGGCATGGCCTGGATATCCTGATAGACACCACAGAGTTGGGTGGCTCTGACAACCGCCGCATCATCCGAGTCAGTCTGACAAACGGACATTGTCTCGAATGCTCATGACGAGCAACTGGTCTTGGGGCTATAGCCCATCAAACTCCGCAAATCGCTGAGGCGGTAGTCGCGGATGTCATAGCACATCTGGTCGAATGCTGCCCTCATTGACGTCTGCTCCCATAGTAGGCGCAAAGACGGTCTTCCCAGACCCCGTGTTGACAATACCAGGGTTGGCCACCTAGCTAAAGTGGATAGCCTAGCGTAGAGCAGGTCTTGATAGGCAAAGGACATCATGGTCAGGCGACCATTTTGAATGCTAGGCAGAGGATGCTCCGTCTCCGGACTGGGCTTTCCTCATGCAGCAATTTGTCAATCGATCAGGAGACCGAACCCCTTTGCATAATGTTGAAACCAGCCGATGACATGGAACTGAACTAGCATGTCCAGATAGGTCATGAAGGTAACCATTTCCCCGACAGTAAACTGGCCCTGATGACAATCAGATGGCCCCTAGACAGGCTAATCAGATAGGAGGCCCAATCAAGACCATGGGTTGGAAGAGCTCATTGTACTTGGCAGCCCGCAGTTCTTAGCCCAGAATACCATCTGTTTGGTGGCCTGATTTAGCCGTTTCACCGGCCCCATAGCCAAGGACTTGGTCACCTTAATGCAGAGACCGATTCCTGAACCGAGTTAAGCTCAGAGAAGGCATCTGGGCCTGCAAAAACCCTCATGGTTGATGCGTCCCAGGCGACTAGTCCCCCAAGCCAGCACTGGCAGGGCAAAATACTACTAGGGTCAGGCGCCAGTCAGAATCAGAACATGGTAGCCAGGGTAACTGAGGCGGTAATCAGGCATCCACGGCCGACGCGACCCCGCCCCTGCAGTCATGACCAGGGTTTGGACATCGTTGGTGGCATGGGCCATCAGGTCACCGGTCCCGATAACGGGTATGAAGGACGCGCCATGCGATGAAGTGCTCAAACAAGCAGGTCCGCAGAATCCGGCCCAGGCTATTGGCTGTCCCTAAAATAAAGAGCCGCCGAACATGGCGGAGGCATACACAATGGGGGAGGCCCCCTGGCAGATCAGATTGATGGCCAGGTCGCTGGGGTCAGATTGCCGCCTGCATGGCATCAATAACTTGCCCGATATTACCGGCGGAATCAAGTTGAACACGTGACCAAGGATAAATGATCCCAATCATATAACGGCGGGCTTCAGCGAAGACAGCCTAATTTGCGAATGGTGACATGACCATTCTCCTTCGTAACCTTGCTATTATACAACAAAAGCGGGGACCGTCCATAGCTACTCGGGTCAATAGAACTGCTAGCTAGCCAACAACCTACCCCTATAGCAAAAGGACCGGAATCTTTTCCAACCTCACATTTATTCACTTAGATAGTCACTAGGCCTACAGCGGGCGACCGTCTTGGAGATAGATGGTGCCTCGCTCGCCCGAAACCATAAGACGGGATGGCCTGCTGCATGGGCGGGTTTTGGGCGTGGGTGTCACAAATCCCGATGTGTGAGGGGCAGACGGACTTAGCGAAGTCGAAAGCTGCCCGCGCCACGCGGGCCTTGCCGGCATTGGCCGCCCAGGCGGTGAAGGGTCACGCCAGGGACTTTAATGGCTGCGCGGCGGCCGTCAATCTACAGCGCCATGGTCGGATCCTCTCCACCTATCAGGGGCGAAGGTGCCCACTGGCTGGCCAGCCTCGTCCTCTAGGACATGGAGATGGCCTTGCGCTATATCGGCTTCTGGAAGGCTTTGAGGCGGATATGCCGTCTGGCCACTGATTGGGATTGCCCCTGGGCCTGCACCATAGGAAGGCCCGGGCTTGTTCGTATAAAACCAGTCATCAACCGTGCAAAGTCCCAATTCTCTGTCTGTCTAATCCGCATGTAGCTGCCTCCTCTGCTACCACGCACTTACCTTTCGAGTCCTCACAAATCCCGTCACTTGCCAACAAGAGTCCTGGCAGGTCTGGCCCGTCGTAGTGCCTGCTATGACCCTAAACGATTAAGAAAGAAAAGCATCCGATCCATAGCTCAGCAACACTTTATCCGCTATGCTAAAATCAACACCCGGTCCGACCTGCACTCGGATGCCGTGCCGTACCACACCGGTCAACTGGGCTTCCTCCGCATGTTGGAGGGCGAACTCAGGACCTGGGTCTCAGCCAGAGTGCGCTAATCCAGTGGACGCCTTTGTCGCAGCCCTGTTGCCAAGCAACCTACCCAGCCCATCAGAAGCGCCATGCCATTGGCTTTATCGCCCTATGGATACGGCCGACTTCAATGCTGACCATATCCAGCCCAGGTCCACTGCGGACTATGACGGCCAGGATATTGTCTTGAACTGACTGGACATTGTCATGCGGTGTCGAATTTCCTAACCGAAGCACTATGTGGGGCAGACCCTACAGTTACTACGGATGGTACCACCCTGCTGGGGGCCGACGACAAGAGCGGTCTGGTCAGCATCTAGGGGCAGTCATCCACCTGCTAACCCATCCTGACCTGCCTCACGGCGATATTTGGCTAGCTTCGGACCTGACGAAAAGAAATCATGCAGGGCGACACCGCTTTCAAGCGGAAGACTTCCCGGCAGACTTTGCCTATACACCGCTGGATAGCGGCCAAGTGGGCAAGTTGGAATACGAGACCTTCAATGCCGCCCGGGTCATGCTGACCATCGACGGGACCAGCGTTCATCCTGGGACCGCCAAAGACACTCATGGTCAATGCCTGGCCGAAGCCGCCAAAGCTCTTCGCCCGCCTGCCCCAGACCAGGTGCCAGAATTGACCGAGGGACACGAGGGGCCTACTATGCTGTCCAGTCAAAGCGGCGAGTGGCCAAGTTCGAGACCTACATTATTCGCGACCATGACGAGGAGCACTTCCAGGCTCGCAAGGACTTCTTCCGTCAGATTGTGGCCCAACAGAATGCAGGCTACGACCGGCCCCGCATCCAATGTCAAATTTACGACGAATACTACAATATGTACGATATCCTCAAGCAGACATGACGCCGGTTGAAGTGGCCATTGCCGCCTACAAGGCCTGTGGCATTGAGCCTCTTATCAAAGCCTTTCCGGGGTGGGACAGATGAGCACTCATCACCTATAAGGGCATCCGACTCCCAACCTCTTCACGGGCGCTGAAAACCTACATGGCCAGTATGGTTGTCAGCTTTAGAAAGCATGGAAAAAGGCCAGCCAAGTGGTCCTTACCATTATCAATCGGTGGTCAGCCCAGACTAAAACAAGCCAGGTAGCTCAACTACCTGGCTTTTCTTCATCTACTTTCTGCACGCTTCACTAGCGAATGGCGGAGCCGGCCACACGGCTCACCGTATGCCGCATGCCCCGTATGGCCACTGATAAAGCGAAGATATTTTTCCACATTGGCCAGGCCGCCAAAGCCTGCGTCCCCAATATGTTGAATATCCACGCCAGCCACCTTATTGCGAATGGCAATGTCTTCCACCACCCGCGGGCTGCTAGATTCCTGACTGGTCCCGATAGCGGATAGGACTAGGACATCGTGAGCGTGCGGCATGCTGATGAGCCTGGCTCATCATCGGTAAAGCCGGCACTGTTCCGAGCCGGCACCAGCAGAATGTCGGTTCCGGCCTCAATGAGTCCTTGGCCGTTTCAATGCTGGCCACTGGCTCATGGACCCAGCCCCATGCATCTTTACCGGCAATGACCAGACCAGAAATGTTGGCTTGGCCACCCTTGACGCAGTGGGCGATCTCACTTGTGGTCACCCCGTCCGGGTTCCCCGTCAGGCAAATGAAGTCTAAGCCTGAGGCGGTCGGCCGCTTCTAGCGGCTCTCAACCGAGCGGGTCCAGCCTTTGGGCGGAACATTACGTGCCTCCACCATAGCGTCAGCATCGACTGGCTCTAGGTTGGCCCCAATCGGGGCGACCTGATAGGAGACTTTGAGGGACGGCAGAATGGGATCCTCTGCCCCTGATCCAAAGCACACCATGACAGGATTAAGGACATCTAGACCATTCAAGAGCATGAGGTCTGCCCCGAGGCCTGGCGATTTCCGCATTGGTCAGAGTTGCTACGATATGAGGCGGGCACAGGCGCCACCATTTCTAACAAAACGGTCCGGCCTTCAGCACCCAGATTGCTAAACGAGTTCTTCTGCACTGTAGCAGCATAGTCGCTGGGCGGGCATTCTAATACACGTCTTACCATGTACTCCGTCTCCTGGTGCTTGGCCTAGCGCATGGGCTAGGTCTGGGTCTGCCCCTTCATAGGCGCCTCGAGGATCATAAGCAAATGAAACAGGCCCTTGCTGGGTGGTAGATCTTGGTACCAGGTCTTGAAGCTGCCGTGGACTTGTTGAATGCCTGTATAGGACACCAGGTCCGCCGCATTAGCAAATTGAGACCGGCCCCCATGACAAATTCAATGTCAGCGCCATATTGGGCTTGATAATGGGCCAGGCGGTCCCGCCCTTCCTCAATGTTTCGCGCTCCTCCACTGGTCAAAATCCGCTGGCAACCTAGCTTAATCAAGCCTTCAATAGCCTGGTCAGGCTGGGCCACCACATCAATAGCCCGGTGGAAGACCGATTGGGCACCATAGGTCTGGCAGAGCTCAATCAGGGCCTGATTGCCTCGCCAGTAAGCTGACCCGTCTCAGTCAGACGGCCAAAGGCTAGGCCGCGGGCCCCTGCTCTCAACAAGGCTTGGCCTTCTGCCAGCATTTGCCTGATTTCCAGCTTATCATAGGCGAAGCCACCGCCACGTGGGCGGACCATACAGATCATGGGCAGGGTCACGCCATTGGCCTTGGCTAGTTCAGACAGGCCACCGTTGGCGTCAGCCCTCCCAGGGCCAGGGCGCTGTTGAGCTCAATCCCGGTCAGGCCAGCTTCTTGGGCAATCAGACAATCTCTGACACTGCCGGCACAACTCGATTAGGGTCATGGACTTTCCCTCCTCCACTTCTTGTTCTAGCTGCCATAAGGCCAATAAGGCCTGGCTATAAATTTTCAGATTAGTCTCTAAATCCTCAATGCCCAGCCATTCATGAGGCAAATGGGCGATGTCCCGTTGGCCCGGGAAGGAGCTCCGTAGAGCCACGATGTTAGAGCACAAACTTAGCATAGGTGCCCCCAGTGGTCGTGACGGGCTCAAGGGCTTGGCCAGCCACCTGATTGTAGAGCCTGCTGCAAGGCCTCAATATCGGGGTGACTGCTTGTCACTTGAGGACGAGGCGCATATGGCTGAGGACTTCTAGCTGGGTCCCCTCAGGTAGATGGGTCACAATTTTGGCCAGAATCTCTTCCTGACTGCAGGCTCCTGGATGAGCCATGGACCAGGCCACCCAAGGACGTCCTTGCGTCAGCCTAGCTGGTAGCCTCTTAGCATCATGCGGCCAAAGTCCTGGTCCTCATAAGCAATCCCTAGCTCCCACGACCATCCTGCGTGCCCGGTCCAGCAGATAGGCATTAACAAAGTCAAGGGCTGGCCACTTGATCGGGCAGCACGGCGGCCACCCGCAACGCCCTCGTTCGCCATAGACGACCGGCCATTTGCAATCAGGGTGTCCAACCGAAGAGGTGCAGCTTCCTGGGCCAGATAATGCTCGGATGCAGCCAAAGCCTGTCTCCTCATTGGTCCCAGAGACCACCCGAATGGGATGGCGGAAATGATAGCCAAACATTTGAGGCATAGACGGCATAGAGATTGGCCAAAAGTAGGCCCCTTAGTGTCTAGGACACCGCGACCTTCATAGCGACCTTGTGTGCATTCTTTCTTGGGGTCAAGGATCCTGCCGCTAACCTTGACCGGCTGGCACCACATCCACATGCCGAAAATCCGTAATAGCCAGCACCTGCGGGTCGCCTGGTTGGGTCGAGCGACCACTGGCATAGCCAACCTTATGGTCTAAATTGACGTTTCAAAGCCCATAGCTTTGGCCCGGTCTAACACCAGTCCAGAGGCAGCCTTGGGTCCAGGGCCATAAGGAGCGTCTGGCTCCGCCGGTCCTGAACACTGGGAATGGCTACCAGTTGGGGCTAGAGTCCTGCCAGTATTGGGGCAGCAAGTCTTCCAACAAGTCATGGAGTACTTGGATTTGCTTGAGGGTCATGCCTACTTCACCTCAAGGGGCCGCATGCGTTGACGCAAGTAGTCATCGAGCCATTCCTGACTCGCCCGCTCCAATTCCATCTGGCCAGAAGCCAGGGGGATGCAGAGCAGTAGACGGTCAAAAGGCGTGGTCTTGCTGGCCACCACGAAGGAGGAGTTGTCATATTGGTGCGCTGCCCCCACTGGCCCTTGGCGTTCATGGCCACCACCGACAAATCGCCGGCCTGGCCGCGTTGGGCTCTCAGACGTCTGTCCAGGTCATGAACGGCCTTTTCACAGGCCTCTTGGGGATGGTAACCCGCAGCCATCAGCTGGACGATGGCGTAAGACAGGACCCCTTTTCATCAGATCTTCTCCTAGGCCAGTAGCGGTGGCTCCCCCAATCTGGGAGTCCACATAGAGACCCGAGCCAATAATGGCGAGTCGCCTACCCGCCAGGATGCTTTCCATGAAGAGGCCACTGGTCGAAGTCCCGCTACCATGTGGTCATGGCCGTCCAGGGCCACCATGCCCACTGATGTCATGGCCGTCGTAGGCCGGCAGGCCCTTGTTCTTGAGCCAACTCCACCTGGCGATTGTGATGGAATGGTTGAGCCGGGTCTGTCAGCATTTCTTTGGCTTCAAAACCATGGTCTAGGGAGCATATTGGCGGGCACGCGGGCGACTAGGACATTATGACCGGCTCCTGGCTGAGTCGGCGCGCCACACCAATGGGGTTGGCAATATCCTGAATCCCGCAAACGGCCCCGAAGTCCAAGCGGCTGCCGTCCATATAGGCGGCATCTAATTCTACCTGGCCTTGGCGGTTAGGCAGACCGCCATAACCAACGGATTTATAATAAGGAAAGTCTTCGACGGCCTATGGTAAAGCTTGCTCAATGGCGTCACCCGCAGAGCCACCGCCTGCCAGACTAGGCAGGGTGGCCTGAACTCCTTCTAGGGCCATCCGCCAGGTCGCAATGATTCCCCACATGGCTGTCACCTTCTTTCTGTGATTGATTCTATACTTGATAATGATAATTTTGGTCCAGCAGCTGCTGGTAGATGAGTCAGGCGTCAAGTCCCGCGCCACGGCCACCATGAGACGGTAGGCCGCCAGGACATCGGCCCGATGCAGAGATGCCCCGATGGGTATGCATATAGCGCATGGGAAGGGACAGGGTCGTCGCCAGAAATCCCGGTCTGGGACTTATGGATATTACCCGCATCCGTCCCGCCGTCTAGGGAAGCAACCCAGTTGATAAGGAATGCCCTCTCGCTGACAGATTGCCTTCTAGATAACGTAGAGGCCCCGGTGGGTCACGGTCATATTATCGGCCACCGTCAGGAGACGCCTTTGCCTAGCTTAATGGGGATTGTGGTCGGCTGGCGTGTCGCCTGCCAGGCAGGTATCGACGGCCAGGGCAATGTGGGGCTTGACGGCTGAGACACGAGTCAGCCCCCCGCAAGCCCACTTCTTCTTGAACGGTCGCTCCAGGGTCACCTCGGTTGGGACAAGGGCCCCTGGGCCAGGGGCCTGCATGGTCCAGACTCCCAGGGCCACACTGACCCGATTGTCGAAGGCCTTGGCAGCCAGATAGTCAGGATTGGCCAAGGCCTGGAAAGGTGGTCACCAGACAGACCCAGTCCCCCACCTCAATGCCCAGGGGCTCGGACCTGGGTCGCCATTATCCACCCCCTAGGTCCAGATGAGACCCGGTCCATGGGCACCACTTGCTGGCGCATGCTCAGGGGACTGAGACTGTGCACCTGGGGTCCAGCCAGAATTCCCGTATAGACCCGACCGTCCTGGGTGAAGACCTGGGCTCTTGTTGTAGAGGGTATGCGGACCAAGAGCGCCCCACTTCTTGAATGAAGACATAGCTAGCCTCATCAATGGCCCGCACCACCCAACCGATTTCATCCATGTGGGTGGAAAAAGAGCAAGGACAGGGCGACTGGGACTGACCTGATAGACTGTAGAGGCCAGAGCCCAAGGGGATCGGCACCTTGCTGGCACATGGTCAGCTGCCGGTCCAAGTAGGCCCGAATGCCCTCTTCATGGCCCGACCTCCAGGTAAGCAACATAAATCTGACAGGACTTGCCAGTCCACATTGCCTTGAGCCTCAGTGGTCATAAGGGCCACCTCCCCGACTGCCAAAGCCAAAGTCTCGCACTTGTTCTGGGGTCAGTTGGCTCAAGAAGGTCACCAGGGTGTCCCGCACGGGCTCAAAGCTAGCCGGATCCAGACACTGGTAGAGGCCTGGCGATTGGAGGAGGCAACAGGGCAATAACCAAGGTTGGGGCCCCCACCCCTGTCTTGTGGATAAAGGCCCCATCGGTCCCGGCTTCTTGAACCTGGCCCTTTACTTGGTAACCCAAACCCTGGGCCACTTGGCGAATGGCTTCCAGCAAGGCCGTGTTGGGTAAGAGGGTCTTATCAAAATAACGCAAATAGAGACTACTTAGGGTCGTAGTCAGAAGCAGGCACTGGGACTGGCATCTAGCACCAGAGCCAAGTCTGGTTGAATGACGTGGTGGCCGTAATATCTTGAGTCCCCACCAGGGACTGGCTAATACCCCCACAGCCAACTCATAAGTCAGCTTGTCTTGAGACTTGATGACTATAGGTCCAGTATCAGCTCGAGGCTGGCGCGATTGGCCAAGTTACGACCTAGCCAGGCGCCCCCACCTATTTGCCGGCGGGAGAAATCTAAGACAAAGCTGTCCCCTACCTGGATGCCCAAGTCAGCCACTTGCTGGGCTGAGGCCGCGCCTAGCGCTCAGATAGAGGCTGACATCTACTAGGGACCCCATAGCCCACATGAGGGCGCATGGTCCCGGGTCAGAGGCGGACCACTTGGTTAACATAGTCGACTCTTCTGGTAGCGGCCTAGGGGCCACAAAGTCCAAGAGGCCATCCGGACGAATGGCTTGAGATCAGGCCGCCATTTTTCATCCAGGTTAGTGGTCAGCATGACCCGAAAGGGCGCACTCTCCCGGGGCTTGAGGCCCAAAGACTAGAGCCCAGTTGATCGATAGAGACTGAGCCCTTGGTCGGTCAGGGCTTGGGATAGGGCTTGATGTAAGTCGAATTCATCTCCCGACAAGGCGGGTAAATCATAGAAGGCGGTCCAATCCATAAGGCACCTCCTAGTGGAAGAAGTGAGGCCAATCGGCCTCTGCTGGGCCACTGAGAATTTCAGCAATATGGTGCAGGGCATCCGTCAGCCCTACCCCGCCCTTCTTGGGCATCTGAATTATTTTAACCTGGTCCTTGTAGTGGTCAATCACGGCCTCGTTTTCGGCGGAGCAGGCCACATAAGTACGGACCGGCGTCTGGTCTTGAATATAGGCCGCGACTTCAGCCGCCATTTGGGCGTAGGTATCGTAGTTGAAGCAAGGGCCACACAAGAGGACGTCAGGTTGCGCCTTCTTCATGAGATTGGCAATCTTGTGTAGGACTTCTTCCTTATTAGCCTGAAAATAATCAGGCCCGCAGTAGACGGTCGCCAGGACCTTGAGGTCGTGGGTCGGCGAAGGGCGATCCTAAACATGAGATAGAGCCAATCCCGCCCTTTTCCAAGCCTAGTGGCGTGTTGGGGCGTTCCTTGCCCCCATAACCGGCCTGAATTTGGTCGAATAATAGGATTACTTTCATCCTTATTCCCTCCTCAGCAAAAAGAGCTCAGCAGGATAGAGCTGAACTCTTCAGTTGTCTACTAGTCATCGAAGGACAAGTCGTCCAGGAAATATCATCTAAATCATCTTTAAGGTCTTGTTCTGGTTTTTCTTCTTCAGCTAAGAATTGACGGTCCATTACCGTGAAGAATGGATAGTAGATCAGGCAGTCGATGGCATTAAGATAATTTTGCCAGAAGCCGGCAATCAGGTGCCCCGTCAGCCAACCAACCAGAGAAGAAGAATGGCGTTGTCCATGGGATGCTGACCCCGGTCGTCCGTGGCAAGAAGCCAATGACGGTCGCAATAATCGATAGAATGGTGTTAACTAACGGTGTCGCAATAAATGGCACCAACATAATTGGGTTGAGTACGACTGGTAGCCCGAAGATAATCATTTCGTTAATCCCGAAAATCCCAGGCACAATGGCCAAGCGGCCCAAGGTCTTCATACGTTTGGACTTGGCAATCCCCACCATGAGGAAGACCAAAGCCAAGGTAGAACCCCCACCCCCAAAGTTGGTGAAGAAAGTTACTGAAACCGTTGGTGAAGATGTTAGGCAATGTGCAAGCCATTCTTGAAGGCATCCAAGTTTTCAGTAGTCAAAGCCAGACCAATTGGCGCGAAGACCGTATTGGTAACGGCTGGCCCATTAATCCCGAAGAACCAGAAGAAGGTGGACAGGAACTGGGTCAGAGGTTCTAGGAAGACGCTGCGTCCAATCCCTAAGAGAGGTGCTTGCAGGTTGGTATAGATAAAGGTGTGGGCATAGTGATAATCTGTGAGTGAGAAGCCAAGGTAAACCAAGAAGAGGTTAACATGGCAAGAGCAGAAGGAATCAAAAGCGACGAAGGATTGAGAAACTGCTGGTGGCACCCCGTCAGGCATCTTGATGACCCAACCCTTACGTTCAATGGCTACGAAGATGCGAACCGAGACAATGGCCGTAATCATAGCCACGAACATGCCGGCGGACCCCATATTAGTATTAGCCAAACCATTGAAGACCTTGCCGGCTTCGTTGGTGAAGGCAGGATGGGATTTGGGTGTCAGGAATCAAGAAAGCAGACGACTGAGATTGCTAGCCCTGCAATAGGGTCTGATTCCAGTTGACGGGCATAGGCGTAACCAATCCCGATAGCCCCTAAGAGGGCGATGACACTAAAGGTGGAATCAATCACGGCATCCATGTGGTTTTCCCAGCCTTGGCCGAAGAATTGGGCCATAAAGTCGGTATAACCTTCAATTGGGAAGTTACCGGCCAAAATGAAGAAGGAAGCGACAATAATGAGTGGCGTGGTCACCAAGAAACCATCACGAATAGCAATTAATACCTTATTATTGCTGAGTTTCTCGGCTGTCCCGCCCATGACTTTTTCAAGATTTGCAAACATGTGACTTACCTCTTTTCTTATAATAAGATCTGTACTTAGCCTTGCTTGTTCTGCTTGAGTAATTGAATGGCGCGCTTGAGAATGCGTTCGCCATTGACGTTACCATAATCGTCTAGGTTCATAACTTCAACGGGAATGCCTTGGGGCTCGTATTTGTCCCGGGTGGCATTGAATTTGTATTTGACTTGAGGCCCTAACAGGATAACATCGGGATGATACTGTTCCACGATAATATCGAGCTTAGAATCTGAGAAGGCCTTAACTTCAATGGGCAGGTTGTGGTCGTCTGCCACGGCCTGCATACGGCTGGCAACCAGGCTGGTCGACATGCCGGCACTACAGAATAAATAGACACGTTTCATGGTATTTCCTCCTAATCTAGGTGGTGAGCTGGTCCAAACGTTGATAGAGGGCCAGGACTTCTTCGGCTGTCACCTTGAGCAGTTCCGCACTCATGAGTTGATCTTCGGCATGAACTAACAAGAGCGAGAAAGGTGGATGGTCCCCTGCCGCATCCGCCTGCAAGAGGTCGAAATGCTGATCATGACCGGCAATCCGTTGGCTCTCTCCTTGCTCAATGGCCGCCTGGGCTTGGGCGAAGTCGCCTGCCCGAGCTAGGGCCATGGCTTCCATGAAGGAAGAGCGGGCCGATCCCAAGGAAGAAATCATCTTGAAGAATACCAACTCTAAGTCATCCATACCATTACCTCCTTTCCTATAAAATAAACTTGCTAACGAGATGGATGGGGAAATTCGCCCACAATAGCGGCCAAGAAGTCGTCGCGACTGCTAGCGGCTAAGAGGGATTTGAGCTGACGCGGATGCGCCAGGCACTGGCCTAGCCACTTGAAGAAGACTTGGGTGAAGGCCCAATCGCTGTCCTTAAGCGCCAATAGAATGACTAGTTTAACTGGGTAGCGCCCCCACTCAATAGGACTGGCGAGATTGGCAATGGCCAGGACTGACTGGTGACTGTGGGCTTGCAAGGGATGGGGAATGGCCAGGGCATAGTCAAAGTCCGTCGACGACAGGGCTTCGCGCTCCAAAGACCGAAGGCAGAAAAGTCCAGCCGTCACATAACCGGCTTGGGCCAAATCCCCAGCCATCAGAGTAAGGACTTGCTCAGGGCTGCTGGCCTGCAGGTCTTGATAGAAAAAGCGTGACTCAGAAAGTCTCCCAACTGTGGGGCCAGCTGGATGGCTGTCTGACGCTGTTCGACTTGATTAAGCAAACCAACCAAAGGCTAGCTCATCTTCCTCATTGAAGAAGGTAGAGACCTGCAAGGTCAGGAGCCCCAAAGCTCTGAGCCAGAGGCATAAAAACTAATGACTAAGTCGACTGGCTGATGCAGGAGCTGAGTTTCACTGACATAATCATATTGGGCTAGGATTTCTAGCCGGTGGCCAGAAAGCTAGCCTTGAGCCGGTCGATTGAGGATTGCATCAGAGGGGATAGTGCTGGGGCGCCAACAAAATGGCACGCGCCTTCCAAGGCCGCTCCAGGCGAGAATAGGAACTGCCGATATGGACAGCAATCAGCCCAATTTCGGCTTCGGATAAGACCACGCCTAGGCGGGTCCCCAACCAGGTGCTGACCGTCACGCCAGGTCGAAAACCAGCGGATACTGGCGTTTCATATCTTGGAGGAAGAGATTGGGCAGCTCCACCTGATAATGGAGGCGTTCGATTAGGCCTTGAAGGTGGAGATGGAAGCGATCCTTAAAAGTCGGCATCGCTAAGAAAATCCAAGCCCACCAAGTCATGTAGATGCTGGCCCAAATCTTGGACCAAGCGGGTCAAATCCAGGGGGTGGCCCTGATAGATGACCTGTGAGTCCAGCTCATGCATGGCCTGATAAGCTTCCAGCAGGCGGCCAATACTATAGGCTTCAGCAGCTGGAATCCGACACTGATAGTGCGCTTACCCAGCCCTGCAAGAACTTGCGAGCCAGGGCTGCTTCCTTAGCGCCAGAGGCGGTAGGTCCTGACGATGATAGAGAAATTGACCGGCCAGCATACGCTGAACCGCAATTCCGACGTGCAGAAGTAAGATAGGTAAACTGGCAGGCCGAAGCTGATAGTCAGCCTGCTTGAGTAGGCCTTGGAAGTAGTGGGCCACCCAGACCATATCGAATTCTTCATAGATAGCTAAGACCTTATCCAGATTCAAGAAATCGCCCTGGAGTTCCGAGGTCAGGAGCTCCCGATAGAGGCGACGCTTCTGGAATTCAGGCCCCTTGAGCTGCCAACCCTTGGCATCATGTTGTAGGTCTAAGTCCGGATAGGCCCCCACCAACTGACCGACTTGATGTAAGTCCATAGTTAGGGTTTGGGGGCTGACATAGAGGTCTCGGCTCAGTTCCTTGAGGGTCTGGGGCTGACTGTCAGCCAATAGGAGTTTGAGTAAATAATGTAGCCTTTCTTCTTGGGTTTGAGGCAGGCCCAGAGGACTGGGTTGATTGGGGTCTTCCAGGGCTTGGGCCACTAGCCGATAGCCCTTGTGGTGATGGGTCTGGATGGCCCCGGGATAGTCTTGCTTTAACTTGTTCATATCAGAGCGAATGGTCCGGTCGGAGACGCCCAACAAAGCCGCCAGGTCCCGTCCCTTGAGCCAGCCTTGTGACTGGGCCAGGATGACCATGAGCTGTTCCTGTCGTGTCTGCATAAGCGCCCTCCTCCTAGGCTGTGACATCGCTTTCTTTCAATTCTATTATAACATTTTATGTGCCTTCTAATCGCTAAAGTTATTTCCTAAGCTTAGGAAATGGGCGAAAAATCAAGAAAAGTATGGAACTGATTCCGATATTGGCTGACTTTTTACATTTGCCTTGTCCTGCCAAGAGCCTTATACTAGAAGAAAAGGAGGTGGCTCAATGCCATTTATCAAAGCTAAATCAAGCCAAGCATCCGGTTGGGGCTGGATGCTTTCCATGCTGGCCTTTCCCCTCTTGTTTCACCACCTTCAGGACTGGCAGACCAAGGCCACCCTATGGGGCATCACACACCCCCGCTTCCAAATCCTCAATTGGACCCACCCCGACTTGGTTGCCCCACTCGTAAACGTCTTGGCCCTCTTTTCGACCTTGATCCCCCTCTTGGGCTTCGCCCTCTACGGTTGGACCCTGGGCCGGCGGTCCTGGCAATCGATGGGCTTCAAGCGCCCCTTGATTGGCCCCTATCTACTGGGCTTTATCCTAGGTGGCCTGCAACTGCTGGCCTGCCTCATCATCCCCGCCTTGCTAGGCCACTTATCGCTAGAGCGCATTAGTCAGACGCCCGTCCTGGTGACCCTACTCTACCTAGCCGGTTTCTTAGTTCAGGGGCTGAGCGAAGAAGTTATCTGCCGGGGCTATCTCATGAATGGCCTGGCCCTACGCTTTCCAACCTGGTTAGCAGTCCTGGCCAACTCCCTGATTTTCGCCGCCATGCATTTGGGTAATCCCAATGTCTCGACCCTTGCCCTGGTCAACCTGACCCTGGCCGGCCTGACCTTCTCCCTCCTCTTCGCCTATACGGAAAATATTTGGTTTGTGGGGGCGGCCCACTCAGCTTGGAACTTCGTGCAAGGGCCTGTTCTGGGTATCCAGGTATCAGGTATGAGCCTACCTTTTCCTATCTGGCGCACCCGCCTGCAAGGCCCTAAACTCTGGACTGGTGGCGACTTTGGACCAGAAGGTGGTCTCTACTGTCTGATTGTCGAAGTCCTAGCCATTCTGATCCTGATCTACTAGTCGAGGCCAAGGCACAGAAAAAGTTCAACTAGAAGCAAAAAGCTGAGACTTAGTCTCAGCTTCTTTTATCATAAAAAATCCCCTTATATCCTATGTGATATAAGGATTTTTGCTATGATGCTTGATGACAGTGGCGAAGGATAAAGTAATAGGTCCCCGTCACCAGATAGGCCAGAGCCAAGACCAAAATCATGCTGATAGCAGAATGATTAAGCCAGATATAGGTCAGGAGCCCTCCTACTAGGAAGCAGGCAATGCTTGCCATGTAGAAGATAATCTTGTGGCCATCTTCCTTATAGCCCCGCAAGTAACGTCCTAGCGCAAAGCCCGTATCAGTCAAGTAACCCGTAAAATGCGAACTGCGGACAATCATGCCGCGATAGTAGATAAACATACCGTTTTGGGTCCCCATACCGAAGGCCAAGAGATAGAGCCAGCTAGCCTGCCAGTTGAGGACATAGCTTAAGCCCAATAAGAGGCCAAAGCTAATCAACAAAACACCGTAACGGTTGCCTAGGCGGAAGGCTTTATCAGAGAATAAGAGGCCGCTTAGCATGCTCCCAGCTATAAAGGCCAGCAAGGTCAAGGCCAGACGGCTGGCCGCTTCCCCCTCCCCCCGTGCTAAGGTTAGTACAAGTTGGGACAGGTTGCCCGTCATATGGGTTGATGGCGTAGCCACCAGCCAGCGTCGTCACGTTGACCGCCCTCGCCAGGCTACTCCAGTAAGCCAATCCAAATGGCTAGCAGGATTCCTTTAGGCTCTTTCATTGCTTTGTTGCTCCTCTCAAGTCCAATGCCTATTCATTTCTATCACAAAGACGCTCAGCTCAACAAGGCAAATCCGCTATTAGCATCAGCCGCTTTGCAAAGCCAACGCCGGTCGCAGACTCTGATCCAGGAAGAGTTGGTCATGGAAACTGCCAGAATGGCCCCGGGAAAGATCGCGGAAAAATTTGCCTTTTACTTCAGCCTGAGACAAGGGCGAGAACATTGACTAGGTTCGTCCAGCAACAAGACATTGACCTCCATCAGATCTGCAACTTAGCAGGAGCACTTTGGCCTGCTGGGCCCCCCAGACAGTTGGCTAATGGATGAGCGCATCTCATCCGGGAGTCGAAGCGTAGGCTACCCAGACAGGTCATGAGCTTAGTCTTCCTCCTGACTCACCCGATTCCTGGAGAAAAGTCCAAGGGCGTCTGATCCTGAGGCAGGACCTGGCGACAATCTTGAGGCATATAGCTCAGACCAATGCTCCGGCCGGTCGGTCAGCCAGTCACGGACTTGCTTGAGGAGGGTGGATTTGCCCACCCTACTGGGGCCCACTAGTCCGATTTTCTCCTGGCCTCGCCACTCCAGGGTCAGGCTGGGTCAGAGCGCGCCCTCCAGGCGGACCACATAGTCCGGCTCGTTGACCAGCCATTTGCTGGCGGGCAGCGATGGGGACAAGGCAGTTTGACCGAGATGGCATCCTCTGAATGGGAATCTCCAGCATGTCCTCAGCCCGGCGCTCCAAAGCGACGGCCTCAGAGACTTAACGTTGCGCATTTTTCTTAGCCAAGAGACGACCTGCCAGGAATCATGGGCCTGACGCAATTGGTGCTGGACCTTGTCATGCATTTGCCGATGTCGGGCCTCCTGCTTGGCCTGCTCCTCCCTGCTGCTTTGCGGGCCAGCTGACCCTGACGTGGAACTGGGCCTCCCAAGCTGACTGCGATAGGTCTCATAGTCCAGATTGACCACATGAACCCGGCTAGCCTTGTGGTTATTGATCGTCTCAATATGCAGAATGCGATTAGCCACTTGAGACAGGAAGGCCTCATCATGGGAAATAAAGAGGACCGCTGCCGGCAAACTAGCCAGGGTCCGACTGAGCCAGTCCAGGGTGGCCAAAGTCCAGGTCATTGAAGGCTCATCCAAGAGCAGACAGTCCGGCTCAAGGCCAGGGTCCGGGGCCAACTGCAACTTGAGCTTCTCGCCCCTGACAGGGTCCCCATGAGCTGCTGGCTGGTGAGCCGATCGGGGTCAAAACCTAATTGGCTGACTAGCTGATAGAAGTAGCCATAATCTATTTGCTCGGCTAGGACCGAATCAAAGCAATAAGCCTCGATGGTCAAGCCTTCATCCTGGGCTGGAAAAGTCTGGCCAATCCAGGCCGTCCGTCCAAAGGCATTAGAACGAAGTGCCCGTCACCTGACATAAGGCAGGCGCATCGACGGCTGCCTGATCAGTTCAAGAGCGAGGACTTGCCACAGCCTTCTTCGCCAATCAGGCTAGCTTGTCGCGCTTCAAGTCAAAGGACAGGGAAGGAATTAAGACCTTGAGGTCTTGTTGATGGGTCATGGTAAAAATTCAACGTGTAACATCTGCTACCTGATATAAAGCAGGGACCGATGCCCTATCTAGCGTCGGTCCCTGTTTGCTGAAGCAAAATGAAGCTAAAGAAAGAGTCTGCGCCCTCAATATAAGCTAGTGCCTGCTCTAGCTGCTTTGTATTTCTTCACTAGTACTGACCGCACTAAAATAAAGCCATCTTGATCCTTTTATTTAGTAATTGACAATTTTTAGTTAACTTTCATCTGGCACAAGTACCTCCTGGTGAATTACCTTTAGTATACGCTAGCTTGTGGGGAATGCAAGTCATTTATTAACCTAGCTCTCTTCCTCCAAGTTACAAAAAGCACCTCAGACATGAGGGCAATTGAGGATGCTGTTTGTTTTACTTGGATTATTTGCCCAAGGAATTTTTGATGCCTTCCACTGCACCTTTGGCAGCTTCAGCCACGTCATGAGCCACTTCTTTTGGCTCTTTTACTAACTGCGCCTTCAACGACGCCTTCAGTTTCACTAAGGCCTTGTCTCCAGTTACTTTACCTGCAACTTCCTTGACTTTGCCAGCAGCTTGGTCGAGTTTATCTTCCAACATCCTCAGTCCTCCTTTCTACTATGATAGCTTCAGTCTCATCACGTTAAGCTCCCCCAGTACGAATTATGTCTCAGCCAAAGCAAATAAAAGAGACTAGGACAGCGTCCTAATCTCCTTGATTGGCGATAAATCCGGTTAGCGGGCCTGGGCAAATCCCACTAGGCCGCGGCGCTCATCACCATTCCCGGACAGACTGGTTCCAGGCGAGGTGTCCGTCACCAGGAAGACCTGACGATAGTGCCTGGCTGGCTTCCTGAATTCGATTCAGCAATTGTCGGCCTATGCCCCGCTTCTGATAGGCTGGCGAACTAAGACGTCTGATCAAGGCTACATAGTGGCCATCGCCCACTGTACGCACCAGCCCCACTAACTGATCCTCGGTCCCAGGCGCTAATGACATCTTGAGAAGCCGCAGCATCTGACCCAGGTCAGCTACCTGGTCTAGGTAGGCTGTCCAACCGACTGCCTGATAGAGCGTCCGCAACGAGCATCAGAAAGTCTCCCTATCATGACGATAATTGATCATCTTGAGCACCCTCTTTCTTAGAATTTGACGATTAGAGCCTCAACTTAGCCAAGATGCTGGCCTTCATGCCGGCCACATCTACCACTTCATTATGACGGATTTATTGCTTTGACTTCGAGAACGGCCGTAGTTGTGCACATGCCAGAGATAGCTTCCAGTTGGTCCACTCAGGTCAGGTCATCCACCTCAGGATCTAAGTCCTGAAGACCGCATGACAGAACGAGGGAACTTGTAAGGCTGGCGGTCGCAGACGATTAGGTTGGCGTGGTGTCGCCTGTCTCCTGACGATAGTCGCTGTAAACCGAAGTGGCTACTGCCGTATGTGGATCTAAGACATAGCCGGTCGCTTCGTAGACGGCCTTAATGCTGGCTTCGATTTGGGCCTCATCGGCGTAACCGCCATAGAAATCAGCATAGCTTGCCCGCATTTTGAGGCGTCACCCGGTAGTGACCTTTGTCCACTAATTGCTTTCATATAAGCAGCCGTTTGTCCGCATCATTGCCGGTCGCATGGTAAATCAAGCGCTCAGGTTTGCTAGAGATGAGATGTCATGGATGGCAATTAGTCACATGGAAAGGACGTTGACGGTCGTAGACGCCCGTCTTGAAGAAGTCAGTTAAGACATTGTTCTTGTTAGAGGCACAGATGAAGGTCTTGATTGGCAGGCCCATTTGACGGGCATAGTAGGCCGCCAAAATGTTACCGAAGTTACCGGTTGGCACATCCACATTGATGGCGTCGCCTAAAGCAATGACACCTTGACTCGACCAGTTGCAAGTAGGCAAAGACATAGTAGGCCACTTGGGGAATGAGACGCCCAATGTTAATGGAGTTGGCACTTGAGAATTGGTAGCCAGCCGCCGCAATTTGTTCGTTGAGGGCTTGGTCCCCGAAGAGGGCCTTGACTTGGCTTTGGGCATCATCGAAGTTGCTGGTAATGCCGACGACACAGGTGTTGTCACCCCTCTGTGTCAGCATTTGCAGTTCTCTGACATGGCTGACGCCGCCCTTAGGATAGAAGACCACAATCTTAGTGCCAGGCACATCCGCAAAGCCGGCCATGGCCGCCTTACCGGTATCGCCGGATGTGGCAGTCAGGATGACGATTTCCTTGTCAGAGCCTTGTTTCTTAGCCGAAGTGGTCATGAGATAAGGCAGGATGGACAGGGCCATATCCTTGAAGGCGATGGTCTGGCCGTGGAAGAGCTCCAGATAGTAGGCATCCCCCTACCTTCTTGACTGGGGCCAATCCCTGGCGTGTCGAACTTGTCGCTGTTATAGGTTCATCGATGCAGGCCTGTACACTTTTCCTGGCTGAAGTCATCAAAATAAGCCTGCATGACGGTAAAAGCAACCTCCTGATAGGACTTGCCCACTAGGTCAGCCAGAGGGACTCGCACCCTAGGATGGGCCACCGGCACTATAGAGGTTCCTGCCTTCCGCAATCCCCTTGAGGATGGCTTTCGAGAAGCGGTGACACGGTTTTCTGGGTTACGAGTACTTTGGCAATATAAGGTCATGGTGACTTCTCTTTTCACGATTAAATCTTCACTTGACATTATACCATAAGTCTAGTGGACTTGGACAGGGCAAGGAAGGCACTAGAATGGGACTATTAACGATGCCGAGGAATCTATGAAACGTGCTCTCCTATGTCTTCCTAAGACCATCCCTTATTATGACGAGGCTTTTCTTCCAGATTCTCCCTAGCATGCTGGCCGTCAGCAAGGGCTTCCCAACCCTCACTTAGCTTGTCTCTCATCGGCCCTCTTTATTTTCGCTGGTTCTATGGAGTTTGTGACCTTGCAGCTCTTGCTTGCTGCCTTCAATCCGCTCCAGGCCTTGCTCTTGACCCTCAGCGGTTAACGCCCGCCATCTCTTCTATGGCCCGGCCATGCTGGACAACACCATTTGGCCAGCAGTCTCTATCTAATCTTCGGCATGTGTGATGAGTCCTTCTCTCATTAATGTGACGCCAGACCTACTGCAAGACCTCGACCGCGGCTGGGCCTACTTCCATGTAACCTGCTCAACCAACTCTACTGGTTCGCGCGACAGCCCTGGGGGCTTTTATTGGGCCTTACCTGCCCATTAATGTCAAGCATGGACTTCGTCCTCAATGCCTCTTCATTGTCTTGCTGATTGAACAATGGCGTTCCCACCGCCAACACTCCGCTGCCTTTATCGGTTTAGGCTCATCGGTTCTCTGTTTGTTCCTCTCGACCGGAAAACTTTCACTGCATCCCGGCCATGATCCTCATGTTAGTCCTCTTTGGTTACCGCCACTGGCAGCAGAAGCAGCAGCAAGATCCAGGAGGTGAGCGCATGACCCCTTGGCAGCAAGCGATCAACATCGCCCTAGTTGTTCTAGGAACGGTGCTGACACGTTTTCTCTAGCCTTTCTGGATCTTCCCGGCTCACAAGCAGCCACCCGCCTCGTAAGCTACCAGGCTGGGTGCTACCCACTGCCGTCATGGGGACTCCCAGTCGTCTATGCCTTCCGCTATCTCAGCCCCAGTCTGCCCCAAGACAAGTCTCGCTTTCATGATTGGCGCAGCACCTTACCACAGCCGACTCGCCACCTGTAGGGAAACGCAACTTCCTCCTCAGCATCGCGCGCTGGGCACTGCTGTCTACATGATGGGCTCATATTTATTAGATAGACGAGCGCAGCATGCCTAAGCCTGTTTAATTATATTCAATTAAACCAGCACATTCAAGAGACCCATGAGGGCGCTCATGCCCAGGAAGACGGCATAGGAATGATTGGGCGCTTTAGCTCGGCGGACCACCTCCTGATAGAGGGTCCACAGCGTTGCTACATAGAAGAGATAGCCGGCTCATAAGTTGGATTGAAGACGGCTAGGGCTGATTACGGAGCCCATGCCCTCGATTAGGACTAAAGCCTAGGCCCAGCCGCGTTGCCCAGCACCAACCAGAGCCAGGCAGCCAGCCTTGGCAGGACGGCTTAATTCCCTGCATGGTCATGTAGCTTCCACTAAGCAGCGTGCGGCGCCGTCAGGAAGAGATAGGCGGTCCCCAACCAGGGATTAACCCGGCAGAGACTGTAACAGGACCCTTCCAGCATATTTTGGAGGGTGAAGTGCCCTAGGCGCAGACGCCGCTCGGTGCCCAGCCAACAAAGCAACGCAGGCTGACATGAGGGATGACCGTAAAGAAGAGAATCAGGCTAAACAGAGTCGCCATGCGGAAACCCAGAATCACAAGAGTCGGGCGTAGAAGGCACAAATCGGAAGAAGACTAATTCCCAGCCAGATGCCGCAGGTCAACAAGAGTAGTTGGCTGCGAACAAGCGCCGTTGCTGTAACTCTTAGGCCTGGGTGCTGGCCTCAAAGGTGGCCAAGGGCATAGGCAAGCCATGCCCAAACCTAGCCCAACCAAGCAAGTGAACCATGTTAACACAAATTCATAGCCTTGAGACTTGAAGTAATCAATAATGTGAGGCAGGGGCCTCACTGGTCAATTGCTTTATCCGAAGCATCGTGCATGAGGATGACCCAGCACCTTGGCATCCGGCGCCACATAGAAGGATCCATATAGGCTAGCATGTCACTCGGCGTGGTTGGCGGGCAGACGGTGTTTCCGCACTCGATTACAGCCATTCAGTCCATCCAGTCCACATCTAGCTTCTTAAGGGAGTGGTCTGTCTCAGTTCCTTCCAGGACATATGCGGCCACCTGGGTAACGCCAGACTGCCGTATGGAACCTGACCCAGCACTTCCTGCATAGAGGCCTGGGTTTTTTGACTCTTGACTACTTGATTGACGTCGACTACCTCCTGCCTGAAAGAGACGGTTGTAATCATGATCAGGAGTGAACTGATGGCGTGCCCTCGCGAATCTCCATAGGCTGTTCTAACAAGGGCTGGGTCTTGTCTCCACCGTCTTTACCAATCACGAAGAAGGTTGGCACCTTCTAGCCTTGAGAACATCTGCAGTCTTAGGCGTCACTAGTTAACCCTGTCATCGAAGGTTAAAAATACTGGCTTTATCTGAGGCTTTAGGATCGTAGAGAAGCCAGCACATCCTGAGCCTTAGGCATAGGTGCTGTCGCCTGGTTATGGTTAGAACCCTTAACCAGTTCTGGGCTTACCTTTCTTACTGGACTCTTTGATCAGATGAAGATTGAGATTACCCCATTAAGCCAACTGACTTGGAGCTAGTCTGTTGGAAGAGTCCTGCCTTCAAGGGTCTGTAGGAAGAGCATGACGGATAAGATGCAGACACTACAGACCAGGCACAAAATAAGCCAATAAGCTAATATAAAGTAGATTCTTCTGTCCTTTGACCGCATGCTATCGCCCTCGCCATATTTATATCCTGACTACAACTTATTATACTCCACTGTCCAAAAAAATGCGACACTTTATTAGCCTAGGAGCCATTATTATTATTTTTCTGTTAGTAGTAAAAGTCACCTCGCCAGAATACTTTCTAAAGCGAGGCACCAGCTAGTCTGATTATGCTTCATGACTATTCAGAGGCGTCAGACGCTTGATTCTTGCGACGACGGAAGAAGAGAATAGCGCCGCCGAGAGCTAGGAGAGCAAGAGCCAGTGGTGTTAACCAAGCCATGACTGTTCACCGGTTGATGGCAAATTGTCGTCCTTGCGTTCTACACCGAAGTCTTTAGTCGCTGTCACCTTGTCAGATGAAGCACTCGAACTTGAGGAAGCCGCTGTTTCTCAGCTAATTGAATGTCCGCTTACGTTCGCCCGTTGGCCAGCGTTAATTTAATCTTGGTTTGATCCACTGGTAAGGTTCTGAACCGCCACTACATAGTAGTCGTAGTCCCTCGCCTTAAGATTGGTAAAGGTGACTTTCCTTGGGCACCGTCTTCAATTGTTGGTCGCTCACGGCTAGGTTACGGTTCACTGCTTGGCCGGCAACGTTGACCACGTTGGAGTTCCGTTGGCTACTTGGGCCTTACGGCTGACCTTTGAGGATTGATGTAAGTCCGCACCTGGGGCCACATCTAAGGTTTGCGCACCTGTTTGCGCTTGATAAGCTTCGTTCTCAATGCCGTAAGTGTACTTACCTGCTTCCAAAGCTTCGAAGAGGATATTGCCTTGGTCGTCCGTTTGGCCTTCAATTCACCTAAGTAAACCGTCACACTCTGGGACATTTTGGTTGGTTGTCATTCATGACTTTCACCGTCAGCATTAGCGACTGCTTGTTGACGTTGAACAGTTAAAGTAATGGAATGATCGGTGCCAGAAGGAATAATCGCGTCGCCTGCTTGGGCGCCGGTGTAATTTTCGCGTTGACAATCTCATAGTGGAAGGTCCCTGGGGCCGCTTCCTTTGAAGACAGCTACGTATTCATTGGTGACTTGTACTTGGTCGCTAATCTTGACGCTAACGCCCGGCACTCTTTGCCGGCATTATCCAAGACTTTGACGGTCAGGGTCACGCTTCCTCAGCTTGAGAAGAAGAGATGAACTTGAAGAAGAAGCTTGATCCTGCGGTGGCTCACTGTAAGGCACGGAGGGTCGGTGTCACTTGGCACCAGCGTCACCACTAGGCGTGCCTTCACAGCCCCTTCTGGCAATTGAGTTACCGCATAGTGAATCTTACCCGGCGTTAAGCTCCTTTGAAGTGGGCATCCCCATTTTCGTCAGTGACAGCTGTTTGGTTTCAACCGTCACGGTCACGCCGGCTGGCAATCTTCTAGATCTTGGCTCCAAAATCTTGATAGTCAAGTCGCGGCTTGACAGCTTCAACCGCTGGTTGTGCTATTTTAGTCACTTGTGTAAGGTAATGGAATGATCGGTGTCACTTTGGCAATTCGGTCACCACTTGGTGTGTCTGCAGCCATCTGGTAAATCAGTTACGGCATAGTGCACAGTTCCCGGCGTTAGGCCTTTGAAGCGGGCAGCACTCATTTTCACCGGTCTCAGCACTTTGGTTTTCTGCGACCGTCACACCTGACAATCTTTTGCTCTGGTCTAGTACTTTAACGGTCAAGTCGCGTTTAGCTACTGGCGCTTGGCTAGAAGACTAGCCTTCTTAGCTACCTGCAAGGTAATGGAATGACTGTGCCAGCTGGCAGTTCGGCATCCCTATTTGGTGTACCTTCAGGCCTTCTGGCAATTGAGTCACCGCATAGTGCACTTTGCTCATGTTGCCTTTGAAGTGGGCATCCCCATTTTCATCCGTCTCAGCACTTTGGCCTTTTCACAGTGACCGTTACGCTGGACACAATCTTTTTGGTCTTGGTCTAGAACTTAACGGTTAGGTCGCGCTTAGTCACTTGAGGTTCAGCCTTCTTAGCTACTTGTAAAGTAATAGAATGATTCAGTGTCATTTAGTAGTTGGGCTTCGCCACTTGGTGTCCCCTGCTAGCCTTCTGGCAATTGAGTCACCGCACAGTGAATCAGTCTTGGTGTCAAGTCTTTTGAAGTGGGCATCCTCATTTTCATCCGTTACGGCACTTTGGTCTTCAACTGTTACCGTTACGCTGGCTACTGTCTTTTGTTCTTGGTCCAGAACCTTAACGGTTAAATCATGCTTAGTCACTTCTAGGCTCAGCCTTCTTAGCTACTTGTAGGTAATAGAATGGTCAGTGTCACTTTGCAGTTCAGCTTCACCGCTTGCTGCTTTCCATAACCTGCTGGCAATTGGGTCACCGTATAGAATTGTTCTTATGTGAGGATTCTTGAAGTGATCCCCATTTTCATCCGTCACGGCTGTTTGGTTTCCACAGTAACCGTGGCACCTGGCACAATTTCTTGCGCTTGGGTCTAAGACCTTGACCGTCGTTGCGCTTTAACCTCTGGGCGCCTGGCTAGAGGATTGCTGGTGTTAGGCGCACCGCCTGCCCTTCTTGGTCAGAGAAGGTAACGGCTAATTTAGAGACCATTTTCTGATGGTCAGCACTTTCTGTCAGGGCCCGCCTTGACTTCGAAGGCCACTTCATAGTAGGCCTGACCTTGGTCGTCTGTCGGAGACCGCCCTCGTCAGACTGTTCCTGTACTGCTTTGCTGGCGGCGATATCTTGTTTGGACCGTTAGGAATGAAGTTTCAACCTTGTGCCTTGAGGACCTTGTCCGCACGTTTGAAAACCTTGACCATCATACAAGCGTAAACGATACTTAACAGCGGTTAACTTAGGTGCTTTCTCTGCCTGCTTGGGCGTCGATTCATGACGATAAAACCACATTACCTGCCTCGTCCACAATTTCGTAGGTCGTATTTTCCTGACGTTTTGGCGGATTGGCATCAACTTGCAACAGGAATACCCAATGATACTTCCAATCGGTGAGTTAGATTCACTTGCGCTAGGACCAGTCCAGAAGGTACATAGGTCGCTAACATTCCGGCAACTGCAAGGCAGCCAATTTTCTTAAGGATTCATACCTCGCCTCCTTTACCCATATATTACCATTCAACGACCCTGGTGGGCTATGTCAATAAGAAGTCTAGATTAACTGGTCAATCTTCTTCATCATAAATTCATAATTAGAAATCTAGCCCTCAAGAGGCCATAAAAGTCCCATCCTCTAGGACAAATGAAGCCCTACCATTAGCTAGGACAGCCATGATAAGCCACTATCTTGCTAGCAGGCCAAACAATTCTGCTCATTGTGTCAGTCTGACCACGAATGGTCAGACTTCTTTCTAGTGACGTCCCCTGGCAGGAATTGACCCGCGGCAGTCCGTTTAGGAGGCGAATCCTCTATCCCACTGGGAGGCATGGGACCAGGGTGCTCTCAGCATGATTTATTGCAGCACGACTGCCTATCCGACGAGCCCTGCAGGCTCAAAGTTAGCTACACAAGAAAGAGACTGAAGG